>Ga0193732_1000085_pt1 | contig 18194 bp, 15 predicted proteins | sample U1s1metaG_FD_145077 | JGI IMG/M metagenome (GOLD analysis project Ga0193732, IMG submission 145077) | Soil microbial communities from a riparian zone of the East river system, Colorado, United States - U1s1 | ecosystem: Environmental > Terrestrial > Soil > Riparian zone | place: USA: East River...
GGCTATATCACCGCATCGGCATGGATGGCCTCAATATCGCGCATCCGGCGACGCTGGTGATTGATCGCAACCGGAAGGTGAGCTACATCTATCGCGGCGACAGCCAGACCGATCGGGCCCCTTTCGATCAGGTATTGGAGGCAGTTCGAACATTGTCGCTCTCAGGATGAACCGGTTCTCATCAACAGCGCGTCACTAACAGCGCGTCACTGTGGCAGGAAGAACGAAATTTGGGGCAAAAATTCAGGAGGCGGAATGAAAAAACTAGGCGTACTGCTTTGCTCGCTACTACTCGCCGTCGCGGCTGCGGCTCAAACCAATATGTCACTGCCTGCCGGCACGGCGTTCAAAGTCAAATTGGAAAATACTCTCTCCACTTTCTCCAGCAAGGAAGGCGATCCCTTCTCCGGGAGGGTTACGGAGGCTGTCACGCTCGAGGGAAAGACCGTAATCCCGGTCGGCGCTACCGTGCAGGGGCGCGTCACCAAAGTCAATGATCCCCGCCGCGTGGCGGGCAAGCCGACCATCGGAATTTTTCCCGAGACAGTCGTCCTGCCCAACGGAGAACGCTACATGCTCAACGCGGCGCTGGTGGACACCAGTCTTCGCCATGGCACCGACGTAAACAGCGAAGGCCAGTTCAAGGGCGACGGCGTGGACGGAAAAGATCTGACCGAGATCGGCATGGGCACAGGTGGTGGCATGCTGGTGGGCGGTCTAGCCGCTGGAGGGAAGGGTCTCCTGATCGGAGGAGCTGTGGGCGCCACGCTTACGGTGGCTCACTGGCTGGGTAAGAAACGTTCGGCCGTACTGCCATCGGGCACGGAGTTGATGATGGAGTTGAGTCGTCCGTTGGCGATGACGGCGGAGAGCGGAGGGCAGTAGACGAGGGCTCGGTAAATAGGGGCAAGCGCGCAATAACCGATCTCGAACCGTGGCGGCTTACGCCGCCATTTTTAGCCTAGGGAGGCGCTTACCAGAGCGTCATCAAATCTTCCTGCCTTAATAAGGGCAGTTCCATCCATCCTTCTTCCGGAAGTGCGTCTGTGGGAAGACCGCTTTGCCAGAGGCTGAACCGAAGTCGCAGGTTGGTCGCCACCGCATTGCTTCTAGCGCTCTCGCCTTTCGGCACAGCCGGGACGGCGAACAACCATGCCAGTGGCAGCTTGAATTCAAAATTGCGGACCAGAACAACCGCTACTTGGTCAGTGGGCCGTTCCAGTAGGGCTATTGGCTGATTCTCGTCGGGAGCACTCAGCTTCCAGCTCCGAATCTTGCCTGATTCCACTCTGACATCGAGGCGCACTGCACGTCGCGGCCTCTGTCCCTCTGCAGTCCGCGACTCGACATTGACAACCAACTCGAAGTCCGCAGCCGGCACCGCATTCTCCACGAAATCCAGACGGCCGTAGAGGAACGCCTCGTCAATCCCGGCGTGAATCGCGTCGAGCAGAAACTGTTTGCCATGCATGGCGCCGGCGCGGCGATCCGCGGTGTACACCGCGGCTCCCATCCACTCGAAGTAACGCACCATATCGCCGGTAATCCGGGGATGGATGTATGCGGTTTGCGGAACCACCGAGGGCCGCATGGCGCCGCTAAAAATAGGTTGGGCCAGATAGTCCGGGGCGCGGACGCCGAACGCCTGGTAAACATTGGAAAGATGCTTGCGGTAGAGTTCGTCGAACTCCCGATCGTTGGCCGAATGGTGCTCGGGACCGTACCACCAATTCCAGTCGCTGCCTTCAGCGATGAGGATTTCTTCAAACGCCAGCTGGCGCTGCGCCTCGCTCGCCGCGGGCGCTGCCTGAGTATAGAAATTGCGGGCGTTGTAGAGATAGTCCCAGGCACGATTGTCTTCCGGAGCGCCGATCCACACGTTGAAATTGGCGTGAATCCAGGAGCCGGGAACCAGCGACGTGAGCTTGTCGACATGCCGGTGTCGGGCAATGGCCTCGGCGACGGTTACCGCTTCGATCCCCGGTTCGCGCTGCAGAGCGTCGTAGAAACGGCGGAGGAATTCCCGCCCGGAGTGGGGATAGTACTCCCAAGCGTTCTCGCCATCGAGGACAATGGAGACGACTGCGTCACGCCCTGCATCTAGCACAGGTTGCGCCGATTTCATGATGTTCTGCATGAGATGACTAGCGGCGTCCTGGGGAGACATGCCAGAGTATACAAAGCCGATCAGATCCGAGATGGTGTGATCGCGGAAGATCAGATTCATTTCGGTCTGCCCGTTTTCAAAGCGATGGATGGTGTAGAGCTTGGCAGCCAGTTCACCGGGAAGGTGTCCACCGCCGTCGCGCGAAAAAGAAACGCCCAGGCTCCGGCTTAATACTTCTTCGTCGGTGGCCATCCACTTCACATCTAGGCTCTGCGCCAGGGCGAATACTTCTTCGGAAACGCTGCCCTCTGACGGCCAAACCCCCTGGGGACGAATGCCGAATACCCGCTGGTGCAGATCGAGCCCACGCCGCAGTTGCTCCCGCGCATCTTCGGGATGGCGAAAACGGTTCTGCGGCAGAGGCAGACCCGGGGTGGAAACCGCACCCATGTTGGTATCGCAGACCAAGGGCAAGATGGGGTGATAGAACGCCGAGGTCGAAATCTCGATTCTTCCGTGGCCTGCGGCTTCGGCGTGGGCAGGCAGAACCTTGGCCAACCCTTCCCCCTCCCGTGCAATCACGAAGCTTTGATCGTCCAGCGAATAGCCGCGGCCTTTCCGAATCAGCTCGGCGATATCTCGGTCGTCCAGGAAAAATTCATCGAACCAGGCGATTTGCGAAAGCACTTGCAGGTCGGTGAAGTCCTGCAGTTGGAAGAATTTCTCGGCCGCCTGGGGTGAACCGCCTGCATTGCCAAAGTGTTCCCAGAGTTCACGGTACCGGGGATAGCGGGCGATCAGGTTGACCGGGTTTGCCTGGAAAAGATACTGCAGCGCGAAATGGCGCTCCGCCAGCGTGAGATCTTTAGCCGGCTTGGCCGCAACCTCCAGAAACGGATCGCGGGCCGTACCGCTCACATAGTCTTGGATCTGCGTGATCAGGGACGGAACCAGGTTAAAGGTCTGATGGACGCTGGGAAACTCGTCCAGCAGTTTGACCATTCCGTAATAATCCTTTAGTGCGTGCAGACGTACCCAGGGCAGCCGGTACTGTCCGGAGACCAGATCCTTATAATACGGCTGGTGTTGATGCCACAGAACAACCACGCGCAGAACGGGCATGAGGGTAAGCTTCCTAGGTCAAACGCAAGAGAATCAGCAGTCTAGCATGTGAGATTAGCCGGGAAAGTGGGCAAAGTGATAGCCGGGCCCGCTCCGGCGCAGATGCCTGAGCGGTCGAAGCGTATCATCTCCCCGGCCGGGGCTGCCGGGCGCACAAATTTTTGCCTTTTATGCCATCACCAAATACCACTCAGAAAGCGAAGTCCGGTACACTAATCCTTGCCTGATGATCAAAGAAACTACACCGACGCTTCCGCCCCCCCTTCGCACCGAAGCCAACCTGCTGACCGACCAGGATCTTCATCTATTTAACGAAGGCACCCATTACCGCATTTACAACAAACTGGGCGCGCACCTCACTACGGTGGCCGGACGACCGGGAACATACTTTGCGGTTTGGGCCCCCAATGCGAGTGGAGTTTCTGTCGTCGGCAGCTTCAACAGCTGGGATCCTAAGTCCCATCCCTTGCAGGCGCGCGGAAGCTCCGGCATCTGGGAAGGATTTGTGTCTGGTGCTGGCAAGGGCACGTTATACAAGTTTCACATCATTTCTCATAACCAGGGCTACGTTGGGGATAAGACCGATCCCTTTGGAATCCTTCACGAGGAGCCGCCGCGGACAGCCTCTGTAGTGTGGGACCTGGAATACAAGTGGAACGACGGCCAGTGGATGGAAATACGAGCCCAGAGAGATTCATTGCAGGCGCCGATTTCAGTTTACGAAGTTCACCTGGGTTCCTGGATGCGGGTTCCCGAAGAAAGCAATCGGCCGCTGACCTATCGTGAAGCCGCCTTACGTCTGGCGGACTACGTAAAAAGAATGAACTTTACCCACGTGGAGCTGCTGCCCATCATGGAGCACCCGTTCTACGGTTCTTGGGGCTATCAAACCACGGGATATTTCGCCCCCACCTCGCGTTATGGGACGCCGCAGGATTTCATGTACCTGGTGGACCACCTCCACCAGCAGGGCATTGGGGTGATTCTGGACTGGGTGCCGTCGCACTTTCCCACCGACGCGCACGGGCTGGCCTACTTCGACGGCACGCACCTGTACGAACACGCCGACACGCGCAAAGGGTTTCATCCCGACTGGAAGACACTTATCTTCAATTACGGCCGCAACGAGGTGCGCAGCTTCCTGCTCGCCAGCGGGCTGTTCTGGCTGGACAAGTATCATATCGACGGGTTGAGGGTGGACGCCGTTGCTTCCATGCTCTACCTCGACTACTCGCGAAAGGCTGGCGAATGGATTCCAAACAAGTTCGGCGGCCGGGAAAATCTGGAAGCCATCGAGTTTCTGCGCCTGTTCAACACCGAGGCGTACAAGGAACATCCCGGAATCCAGACCATCGCTGAAGAGTCTACCGCCTGGCCGATGGTGTCGCGGCCAACCTACGTGGGCGGCTTGGGTTTCGGCATGAAGTGGGACATGGGCTGGATGCATGACACGCTGGCCTACTTCTCCCAGGATCCCATCCATCGCCGCTACCATCACAATCAGCTGACCTTCCGTATGTTGTATGGCTTTACGGAAAATTTCGTTCTTCCGTTGTCCCATGATGAAGTGGTCCACGGTAAGGGCTCGCTGATCGGCAAGATGCCGGGCGACGAGTGGCAGAAGTTCGCCAATCTGCGGCTGCTGTTCGGATACATGTACGCGCAGCCCGGCAAAAAGATGCTGTTTATGGGCTGCGAATTCGGCCAGGTACGGGAGTGGGCGCACGACACCAGCCTGGAATGGCATGTGTTGCAGTACCCGGTACACCGCGGCGTACAGAACTGGGTAGAGCAATTGAACCGCGTGTACCGCGAGCAGCCCGCCCTTCACCAACTCGACAGCGATCCCGCCGGATTCGAGTGGGTGGACTGCAATGACACCGCCGCCAGCGTGATTTCTCTGCTCCGCAAGGGCAGATCGCCGTCGGACGAAATCGTGATCGTGTGCAACTTCACGCCAGTACCTCGCCAAGGATATCGGGTGGGCGTGCCTTCGGGTGGATTCTGGCGAGAGCTGCTGAACAGCGACGCCCAGGAATACGGCGGAAGCGGCATGGGGAATCTGGGAGGTGTCCACGCCGAACCCCAATCTGTTCATGGTCGCCCCTACTCGGTGAACCTGAGCCTGCCGCCACTCTCCGTTCTCTTCCTGAAACCCGAATAAAAATGTGCGGCATGGCGCAAAATACGGGCCAAGACGCCATGGTGGAAACATAGCTGCGACCCTGGGGACCCAGGTGCCTCGGGAAGAAATGGCTCGGGCCGTAGTTTCTATCCCGCGACATTTTCCCGTGCTATTCTCCCTTTAGGACGAAACAAACCTCACGCAATGCGCATTCTTACCCGCTATATCCTGGGCGAAGTGATCTCTCATGCCGCCATCGGCATTGCGGTGTTCACCTTTGTGCTCTTTACGCGTGATCTGGGCCACATTCTCGACCTGGTTGTCCGCAACAGTGCGCCTTTGCCCAGCGTCCTGGAAATCTTTGTCCTCACCCTCCCGGTTGCCTTCACCTACACCATTCCCATGGGAGTGCTGGTGGGGATTCTGATCGGCTTAAGCCGCCTAGCGGCCGACAGCGAAATCACTGCTATGCGAGCCAGTGGCATCGGAGCATGGACGTTTCTTCGTGTAGTCTCGATTTTTGCCGTGACCGCGTGGGCGCTGGCTCTGTTTAACGCCGTGTATCTGGCGCCCGCCTCCCAGTCCGCCCTGGGCAGGCTTGAGGACCGGCTGAAAGCTTCGCAGGTTTCTTTTGAAGTGCAGCCTCGAGTTTTTTATGAAGGTTTCCCCAAACTGGTGCTTTACGTTCAGGATGTAAAAACAGCGCGAGGCGCTGCCATCTGGAAGGGTGTATTCATCGCGGACATCAGTACCCCGGCGTCACCGCGCATTACTCTGGCGCGGCAAGGCATCCTAGTCAGCGAAGGCCCGGAGTTGCTCCACCTTCACTTGAGCGACGGCGCGACCCATGAAACCGATCCTGCTTCGACCAACAACTATCAAATATCGACTTTCGCTCATACCGACATACCCATCCCGATCCCGCAAACCGATAGCAAAGACCTGGAACCGGTCCCAGTGGCCGAACTGCCCACGGGGGAATTGCTCGCTCAGGCTGGCCGAGTGAAGAAGTTTGTCGCTCCCTGGTACTTCATCGAGTTCCATCGCCGTTTTGCCCTACCCACCTCCTGCCTGGTGCTGGCTCTGGTAGGAATTCCGCTGGGTCTATCGTCGAAAAAAGGCGGCAAGTCGGCTGGCTTTGTTCTCACTATCTTGCTGGTGTTCGCCTACTACTCGGTGACCCTGATTGGGGTTTCCCTGGCCCGCCAAGGAAAAGTGCCGCCGTCGTTGGGCGCGTGGCTGGCCAATATCGTTTTCTTCCTCTGCGGAGGGTTTCTGTTGTGGAGAGCGGAACGCCGGCCTTTTGAGATCGCGCCGTTTCGCGCCCGGTGGCATCCGTTGAAAACCAGGCTGGTGGAATGGGCAAAGCAACGGATCCGTTTCAACCGGCCGGAAGACGCCTTTCAGCGAGCGTTTAAGCGCCGCCGTGTCTTCAGCGCCACCTTCCCCATGATTCTGGACGACCTCGTCATGCGGGACTTTTTCCTGTATCTCACCCTCATCCTGGCGTCGTTCCTGATGTTGTTGCAAGTATTCACGCTGTTTGAGCTGCTCGGAGACATTCTGCGCAACCGGGTTTCGCCGCTGGTCGTGGCCGAGTATCTGGTAAACGTGGCGCCTTTTTTCCTGTACAACGTCCTGCACTTGAGCATTCTGCTGGCTGTACTCATCACTCTTGGCTTGATGCAACGGTCCAATGAAATTACCGCCATCAAGGCCACCGGCATCAGCATTTATCGTGTAATTGTTCCTATTCTGGTGGTCTCGACCCTGCTGGCGAGTGGCCTTTTCTTTTTCGACCAGTTTTATCTTCCCCACGCCAACAAGCGCCAGGATGCGCTGCGCAATCTGATCAAGGGCAAGCCTGCACAGACCTATCTCAATCCAGACCGCAAGTGGATTTTCGGACAACACTCCACGATCTATTACTACCAGCTGTTCGATTCCGACCGCAACCAGTTCGGCAATCTCTCGGTTTTTCAGTTCGACCCCGCGACGTTCCAATTAACCAGCCGGGTGTACGCCGACCAGGCGCACTGGGAAGACCGGCTGCAACGCTGGGTCTGTACCCAAGGTTGGGAGCGAAGCCTGCACGGATCCGCGATTGGCGACTACCACACTTTCGACGTAGCCACATTTGCCGCCATCAGCGAGCCGCCCGGATATTTCAAGAAAGAAGTGCGGCAGTCTTCCGAGATGAACTATGAGGAATTGCGGCGCTACATCCGCGACCTGCAGCAGAGCGGTTTCGACGTGGTGCGGCTCAAGGTGCAACTACAGGAAAAATTCGCCTTCCCGCTGAATACCTTCATCATGGCCGTATTGGCGATTCCCTTCGCCTTGGCTGCCGGAAAACGCGGAGCCGTTGCCGGGGTTGCGACGGCGGTGGGCATCGGGCTGCTTTATATCATGGTCTCCCGCCTATCGGAGTCCATGGGAAACGTCAGCCAGTTGCCGCCGGTGCTGGCGGCTTGGGCTCCGGATCTCATTTTCGGGATGGCGGGCGGATATTTGATCCTGAAGGTGCCAACCTAGGATAGGGTGATCGTCTCGAAGTTATCGACGTACCTCGCCTTGCCTTCTCGGCATCTCCCCGACCATGGACGGGAAAGTTTTCTTCGCCGCGAAGCCGGAAGATAGAGCCGTCGCCCGGGGGCTGTTCATCGGGCGTGGCTGCCCGATACCAAGCCGAGCGGCCCTCGGCAGGGAGCTGGAAGCCAAGAACCAGAGACTATTTCATTGCCACGCCGGAGGGTTGGCCGCCGGTGATCACGGGTGTGCCCAACAATCCGAGCACGCCCACGGTCGAATCAAAGCTGTACCCCGTCATGGTGGACGCTCCGAGATTGGCTACATACAAGTAGTCGGTGGTGCCCTGCGTGGCCGAGACGATCGTAGTTCCTGTACGTAACGCCAACCCAGCTGGATTGGCTCCGGTTGAAATCGAAGCCTGCGTGTTGGGGGTCAAAACGCCGGTTCCGGTGGCAATCTTGTATTCTGAAATTTGGTTGGACTGCCGGTCGACTACAAAAAGGAACTTTCCTGAGGGCGCAGCCACGATGAAAGTCGGTCCCAGGCCCGCTGAAAAGGGCGAACCCGCAACTGGGTTGAGCGTGCCGTCCGGGCTGGTGGGATCGTTGCAGCTGGTTACCACCTGGTTGCACACGGCAAATGCCGACACATTGCTTGAGCCAGAGTTGGAGACATAGAGAAGGCCTCCGTCCGGAGTGACGTCCATGCCGGAAGGTGCGGTGCCGACCAGAACCGTTGGACCCAGCGTAAGGGCGCCGGACGTGGCATCCACCGAAAACCTGGTCACGGTGCCATCAAACTGGTTGGCTACGTACAGAAATTTTCCGTCGGGCGTGACTGCTACTGCTGCCGGACCCGGACCGCTCGACGCGAGGGGCGGGGCCACGCGAAAAGGCGAGCCAGCGACTTCAGTGAGGCTGCCATTTTGAATCGAGAATACTGAAATCGTGCCAGAAGTCGGATCGACCTGCAGTCCCTGGTTGGCAACGAAAAGAAAGTGGGCCGCCGAATCGATGGCCATGCCTAACGGAGTCATCCCCGTAGGCAGGGTCGAGCTGCCCGCGGTCAGGGTGCCATCGGATTTTACGGTGTAGGTTGAAATGTTGTTGGTGGCACTGTTGGCAATAAACAGGGCATCTCCCGAAGGCGCCAGAAGCATCGCCGAAGGAACGCCGCCGGTGGCCACCCCGGCGCCATTGGTGCTTAGCACTCCGCTCGACAAGTCAATGGTGTACGCCGAGACCAACGAATCTCCCTGCGTGCTGACAAACAGGGCCCCTGTGCTCGATGAAGTCGACGAATGATTCGTACTGCACGCGCTCAAACCAAGCAAAACTGGCACCAGCAAGCCTGGCAGGAAACGAAACCTCGTCCCCATTCTTTCTCCCTGTCCTCTCTCCAGTTCCCGAACCGCCGAATCAAGCCGACGCTGGCAGATCGAGATCCAAAAGTACCTTCATTTGTGTATCAGGAATATCCGGGAAGAGCAACCAGTGCTGGGTGGTTGGAATCAGCATGAAACCATAAAGTTGCCTGCCGTCCGTTCACTTTAAATGGGGGGAACCGGTCTCCACCGGGTCGGTCTGCGGACGAATCTCCGCCACAGGGTTCGGCTCGGACTTCGCTTCTGCGACCCCGGCTTGATTCTGGTCGGCGTCGGCAACGGAAAGTGGAAGACGAATCTCGATCTGCAATCCTCCCTGGGGCCGATTGGCCGCTTTTACGCTTCCGCCGTGGAGCCGCACCGCTCGCTCGGCGATGGCTAGACCTAGTCCCGCCCCGCCAGTCTGGCGGCCACGCGCATCGTCAATGCGATAGAAGGGCCGGAAAAGCTTGTCGAGCGCGTCCCCGGGAACGCCTGGGCCCGAATCGACGACGCGGATCACAGCCTCTGCCCCGGTCTTACCCTGGCCACGCTCGAGAGAGATCTCTGCATTTGTCCCTGCATGGGTGTAACGCGCAGCGTTGCGCACCACATTTTCAATGGCGCTGTAAAGCAAACTATCCACGCCCGTGACCCGGCAGTCGTCCTTGATCACACTCTTCACACCGCAGTTGCGCACCTGGGCCTCGAAATCGGCATCGGCGGCGATTCCCTCGATCATTTCCCCCAGCAAAATGGACGCCTTCTGCCGTGAGTCACTGCCGCTTTCCAAACGGGCAATGGTGAGCAAGCCTCCGATCAAATTGTTCAGGCGATCAGCTTCCAGATCGATGCGCTCGAGCGCGCTGTGCGCTTCCGGCCCGGAACGCTGGCGAACCAGAGCCGAGGCCACGTTGAGACGGGCCAGGGGCGACCTTAACTCGTGGGAGATGTCATTCAGCAAACGGGATTGCGCGTTCACTGATTCTTCCAGGCGCTCAGCCATGGTGTCAAAATCGCGCACCAGCTGCGCCATTTCGTCACGTCGCCGATCGGTCATTCCGCCGGCTCTGGCCGTCAGATCGCCCGCGGCTAAACGCCGCGTAGCCGCCCGAAGGCGGACTACCGGCGAAGTTAAATATCGCGCCAGTAGGTAGCACACCAGCCCGGACGAGATAATTCCAATCAAAATGCTCAGTCCAGGAACACCCGCCGGGCCGAACGGCCCGCTCGGCGGCAAAAACGCCACCAGCTGGTAGCGATGCCCACTGCTTGCGACTAGCCCCTGCCGCCGGAACGGAGTGGGCATCAAGCGCTGCCAAAAGTCGCGCGCTGGCGGGGAGATTCCCTTGCCCACAGATTCGGCCCATCGCGGCAGGTCGCGTCCGGAAATACTTTGCCCTTGCTCGTCCAGCAAGTAGGCGCGCACATGTTGCGACTCGCGCACTTCGTCGAGATAGCGCCGAACCTCTGCCTCACCGCCCTGTTCGTAAGCCCGGACCGCCTTTGTAAGCACAGCGGCCTGTTGTGCGTCCCAGATGGCCGACTCGCCGCGCTCGCGCATGGCCACGGTGATCAATATGGCCAGAACCAGGAACAGCGCCTGCGCCATCCAGTAGGATAGGAAAATCTTGAGAAACAGACTTCTCATGACACGCCGCTCCTGCTCTTGTCTTGAGCAGTCCGGTCTTGACTAGTCTTCTCGGAGGCTGGGTCCTGCGGCCGGGTGAAGATGTAGCCGACGCCGCGCACGGTCTTGATGTGATCCACTCCTGAATCGGAATCGCCCAATTTTTTCCTGATCTTGCTGACGTGCATGCTGCGGTCAAAGGGTGAAAATTTCCGACTGAGCACGATATCCACCAACCGCTCGCGAGGCACTACCCGCCCGGCTTCGCGCAGCAGCACGTGCAGCAAGTTAAACTCGACCGAGGTCAACTCCACCGGCTTGCCTTTCTGAAGGACAATTCGAGTGCCCGGATCAAGTTCGATCTCGCCCACCCGCAGCAGGTCAGAGGGTTGTCCACTGCCCGATCTTTCCGAGGTACGCGTCCGCCGCAAAATGGCCCGGATTCGCGCCACCAGTTCGCGAGGATTGAAAGGTTTGGGGAGGTAGTCGTCGGCGCCAATCTCCAAGCCCACGATGCGGTCGACGTCCTCGCCACGCGCGGTGAGTAGCAGCACAGGGATTCTCGACTTGTCGCGCAGGCGCCGCAGAACTTCAAAACCGTTCAACCCGGGCAGCATCACATCAAGCACCACTAGCAGGTGCTCTCCGCGCAGAGCCTGCTCCAGGCCGCGCGTACCATCGGGCGCGGATTCCACCTGGAAGCCTTCTGGCTCCAGATACTCGCTCACCAGGCTGCAAAGTTCGATGTCGTCGTCGATGACTAGTATGCGGTCCACAGGCTCCATTGTACTTCTACAACAGCCTGTATTGTCCTGCGGTAAAGAATTGTCAAAGCAGGGGTTTATCCTTTACAAAACTTTACTCCGCTTGACCGTCTTTTTACCGCTGTAGTAACCGGAAAGTGATTCTAATAGTTAAAACGAGTGAAAGCACACTTCCGATGTTTGCACCAGGTGAGCAGGTTCCGGCGAGTTAAGGCACCCGGGGAGGAAATATGAAACCGGATCATTTCAAGGTTCTTGCGGTTGCGCTACTGGTGGCGGCGTTGGCAGCAATCGGAGTAACCCAAACCGTGAAACACGTCCACATGCGCCGCGGTGGCATGTTTGGGGAAGGAATGTTCGGTGGGCCGATGTTGGGATTTCTCGCCCACAAGCTGGATCTCACGGATGCGCAGCGGGCACAAGTGAAAGAAATCATGGCTAAAGAAAAACCCGCGGTTCAGCCGTTGATGCTGCAATTGGCGCAGAGCCACCAGCAGATGCGGCAACTGGTGATGAGCACTGGTTTTGATGAAGTGAAAGTTCGTGAACTGGCTACGCAACAGACCCAAACCATGACGGAGCTCACGGTGCAGAGAGCGCGGGTGGAGTCGGAACTGCTCCAGGTCTTGACCCCCGATCAGAAAAACACCCTGACAGCCATCCTCAATCGGCATGAACAACGGCTCATGAATCACATGCAGCGACCGGCACAGGGACCGAGCCAGACGCAGAGTCAGTAGGTAGTTATCGGTGGTATTCGCTTTAGTTTTTACGCAGCAAAGCAGCCAGAAAGGAAACAACTGCGGCAATGACAGCGAATCGCCAAGACCTGATCCGGGTGATTGCGGAAGAGATGGCCGATGGAGTTGATACAGCCGTGGACTGCTGGATGACGCAAATCGACTCGGCATTAATAGATACGCGGCTCAGCCCGCTGGGCCGGCTGAATGCAGTTCAGGAAGTTGTCCAGAACTACAAACTCCTCACTGGCAAAGTGCAATTTGACTAGCAACGGGGCAAGCGCTCTTCGCGGAGACAAAAGACCGAGGCAACTCGTATGAACGCAATGTATGTTTACCTCATCGCTTCGAGCGGGTTCTTGCTGCTGGGCTGGGTGGTTCTCCTCCTGGTTGCGTATGCATTGGCATTCCAGGGGGATTCGGCCTAGCCGTAGCTTTTTCGAGCTGATCGCCGGGGAGAACCCTATGTTGAAGCCTGTGCTGATAGAATCACATCTATTAGAAGCACATGCTGCCCAAAAGCCTGCGTCCCTTATTTCCTTACCTGAAGAAGTACCGCCGAAGCTACATCATCGGCACCATCTGCGTCTTTTGCAACAACGGAGTCTGGATCCTGTTCCCCTTGGTGCTCCGGCGCGCGATTGACGATCTTCGTCTGGATGTCAATCAGCAGAAATTACTGACTTATTCCCTGCTCCTGCTGGGCGTGGCCGCGATCAAGAGTATCTTCCAGTTCCTGACCCGCTGGATCGTGATCGGAATTTCACGCGAAATTGAGTTTGACCTGCGCAATGACCTGTTTCGGCACCTGGAAACTCTGTCGTACTCCTACTATCAGCGCACCCGCACCGGCGACATCATGGCTCGGGCCACCAATGATTTGAACGCGGTCCGCATGCTGTTAGGACCGGCCATCATGTATTCGGCGAATACGATCGTGTTCACGGCTGGAGCGCTGGCCTTCATGCTGTCGATCAGCCCCAAGCTGACGGTTTACGCGTTCTTGCCGCTGCCGGCAGTGAGCATCGTCGTGCAGTACTTCGGCAAACTAATTCACGAGCGATTCGAAACCATCCAGGCGATGTTCTCGGAGATCTCTAGCCGTGCGCAGGAAAATTTCTCGGGCGCCCGCGTGATCCGGGCTTACGTGCAGGAGGAGCCGGAGATCACGGCGTTCGAGATGTCCAATCGGGAATACATCAACCGCAGTCTGAAATTGGTCCGGCTGATGGGCATGCTCTGGCCCACTCTCGAAACCATGCTTGGACTCGCCATCGTTCTGGTGCTTTGGCTTGGCGGGCGCGAGGTCCTGGGTGGACGCATCACGGTGGGCGGCTTCGTCGCTTTCAATACCTACATGGTGCAGTTGACCTGGCCGGTAATTGCGCTGGGTTGGGTGATCAATATATTCCAGAGGGGCACGGCCTCGATGGGGCGCATCAACGAAATCCTGGTAGAGAAGTCCGAAATCGAGGACAGCCCGGAAGTAAGGGCAGCGGCCGAGGATGTCCGCGCTGCACCGATCAAAGGCGAGATCGAGTTCCGCGGACTGAGCTTCGCTTACAACGGCGTGCCTGTTCTGCACGACATCAACCTGCGAGTCCCAGCTGGCAGCAGCCTGGCCATCGTCGGCCCTACCGGCTCAGGAAAGACCACAATGGTGAGCCTGGTTCCGCGCATCTACGAGGCAGCGCCGGGAAGCGTATGGATTGACGGCAAGCCGGTGCGGGAATACCCCCTGGAGTCGCTCCGCCGTCAGATCGGCTTCGTGCCGCAGGAAACATTCTTGTTCAGCGAAACCGTGCGGGAGAACATTGCGTTCGGCAAGGAAGATGCCACCGACGAGGAGGTGCGTTCGGCGGCCGCTGCAGCCAATATCGCCACCGACATTGAAGAATTCCCAGAACAATATCAGACCCTGGTGGGAGAGCGCGGGATCACTCTTTCGGGAGGACAAAAGCAGCGCACGGCGATAGCCCGCGCCATCATACGCAATCCCCGCATACTGATTCTCGACGACGCACTCTCCAGTGTGGACACCCACACCGAAGACAAGATTCTCAATCATCTTCGCGAAATCATGCAGGACCGCACGACCATTTTCATTTCGCATCGCGTCTCCACGGTGCGCAATGCCGACCGGATCGCTGTTCTTCACGCCGGCCGGGTGGTGGAACTGGGGACGCATGAGGAACTGCTGGCACGGAATGGGTACTATAGCGACCTCTACACCAAGCAATTGCTGGAAGAGGAACTAGCCGAAGTCTAGGACTCTTTGACCAGGGAGGGCGCAGAGAAAACTATAAAAGGCGTGTAGTCCCTGTTCTCATTGTGGTTAACATTCTCCTATGAAGCGCGTGCTCATGCCGGAACTGCTGGACACTGACTCCGGCACGCCCGCCGAAATCGCTGCCTCCCTCGGGGATCTGCGACGAATCAACCGCTGGTTCGGGGGCGTCGCGACTACCGAAGTGATGATTCGGCGGGTGGAGCGGGAAATCAACGTTTCGACACTTTCCCTTGTTGAAGTTGCCGCGGGCTCTGGATATGTCCCCGAAATTGCCGGTGAGCGACTTCAGAACCACGGATTGAAACTGCAAGTCACGTTGTTGGATCGCTCCCCATCGCATCTGAACCGCGCCAATCGGGCCGTAGCCGGGGATGCGCTGGCGCTTCCCTTTCGCGACGCAAGTTTCGACCTTGTGAGCTGCACCCTGTTTGCACATCATCTAGCTCCCCAGGTATTCGTACGCTTTGTGGACGAAGCCCTGCGCGTCAGTCGGGTTGCGTTGCTGATCAATGATCTGGTTCGTTGCCCTCTGCATCTAGCGCTGGTGTATGCCGGCCTGCCGCTCTATCGGAGCCGCATCACACGGCACGACGCTCCCGCTTCAGTTCGTCAGGCCTACACGCCGGAAGAGATGCAGGCATTGCTGGGGCGAACCCGAGCGGCGCGCGTGGAAATTCATCGCCACTACCTGTTCCGCATGGGGTTGATAGCTTGGAAATCGAATGTCTAAGGCGTTCGGGGCGGGAAGGCGGCTCAGGGTGACAGAAGCGTTGTTGGACTTAGCGGGGAGCTAAAATGCTTCTCTACGACCTCATCATCGTTGGCGGCGGCCCGGCGGGCACTTCCGCAGCCATCACTGCTGCCCGCGCAGGCGCGCGGGTCCTGCTCCTCGAACGCTCCCGATTTCCTCGCCACAAGGTATGCGGCGAATTTGTCTCGGCTGAATCCCTCGGCTTGCTCACAAATTTGCTTCCTGCCGATCACGCAGCCCCGTTGCAAGACGCGGTTCGCATTTCTCAGGCACGCATCTTCCTCGATGGCCGCACCCTGCAGACAACCGTAGATCCCCCGGCGGCCAGTATTGCCCGGCTTGATCTCGATGCCGCGCTCTGGCATTCGGCCGAGGGCGCGGGGGTGGACGCACGGCAACAAGTCACCGTGCTGAGCGTCGCCGGCACCGGCCCGTTCCGTATCGTGACCACAGCCGGCGAGTTTGAAGCGCGTTCTCTGGTGAACGCGTGCGGTCGATGGTCCAATCTCAATCTTCCCCCCGCGGAAGGATTTCGCCGCCAAAAGTGGCTAGGGATCAAGGCTCACTTCGCAGAAACGTCCGCCGACCCCTCGGTCGATCTGTACTTCTTCGATGGCGGCTACTGTGGAGTTCAGCCCGTTCATCTCAGCGGCGAACCCTTGGCGTCAAGAGTGAATGCTTCGGCGATGGTGCGCGCCGATGTAGCCAGCACTCTGGCTGAGGTCTTCCTCCAGCATCCCGCGTTGCGCGAACGCAGCCGGCGCTGGACTCCGCTCAGCGATCCTGTAAGTACTTCTCCCCTGATCTTCGGTAATCCGCAGCCGGAGCGGGACGGAGTCCTGATGGTGGGGGATGCCGCAGGCTTCGTGGACCCATTTATCGGAGATGGAATTTCGCTCGCCTTGCGCAGTGGAGCACTAGCTGCACACTGCCTTGCGCCGTTCCTTACGGGAGAGGGTTGCCTGTCGCATGCTGCCTCCCGGTACCGTGAAAGCTACGGGCAATCGCTGCTGCCCGTGTTCCATGCGTCTTCGAAGATACGGCAACTGCTCAAATTGCCCCGCACAGTGCGCCGGCCGCTTCTAATGCTGTTGGAAAATGCTCCCGCCATCACCCGGTATGCCGTCAAGAAGACGAGATAAAACCACCTGCCGCAGACGAGAATCCATTCAGAATTAAGAACTAAGCAGTCGTCTCAGGCAATCCTAGCGAACCACCAGCACTTCGCGGACGTTGTCACGCGCGAGGAAGAATTTGATGGAGGAAAAGTCTCGGAAAAGATTTTCGATGTTTCGATTGTTGAACACTCGTTGCAGTCGGAAAGTGTTGGCGGCGGCACGCGGTGCCCCTTTTTTCGCATCGCCGCGCGGGTCAATTAGCTGCATCTCCAGCGTGTCAATCCCCGTAATGTGATAGCGGTAGCAGGGGGCGTCCGGTCCGGCTTCTTGGGTATGAAAGAACGCCAGCAGACTGCCCCCCGGTTTGAGCAGCGACCATAGACGTCCGACCACCGGTTTTACCAGGCTTTCGTCCAGATAGTCGGCTAGATTCCAGCACAACACGATGTCGAACTGCGTCGCGGGAAATACAAGATTTTCCTCCAGGAAGCGCTTGCTGTCCAGAACCGTTTTGCCCGCTTCATCTTTGATGATCAGCGACGGGTCGGTAGAAGACACCAGCAGGTCATCGCTGTAAATCTTGTGCCCGCGCTCCGTGCAATAGCGGATGTTGGCCGGAGAAGTCGATCCCAGATCAAGCACGCACAGGGTTTCTTTCGAGTCCAGCTCTTTGACCAGTTGGGCCAGGCTGCTCGAGCGGCGTGTGAGCCGCTTCGATCCCGGGGCTGAACCGGGATTCTGCGCGGAGCTGTCGGATGAACTGCGAAAAAATTTCATCAGGCTGTGTGTCGCTGACGCCATTGGCGGCTGCTGGGCGTCTGGTTCATTCGCTTTTCGGGTCTCACGCTGGTCTTAAACTCTATGATGAGTCAAGCGGACCCGGGGGTGGACTACTTAACTTCGTTCTTCACCGCAACTGCGGAACCCGCGCCCGCAGAAACAGCGCTGGCGGCAGCGGACGAGCTGGCGGTGGAAGCTGTCTTCACCCCGTCAGTCTTGGCGCCCTCTCTCTGGATATCAACCTTACCCTTGAAGTAAGCGCCTTCTTCGATTGCAACCCGCTGCGTCGCAATATCGCCCGTGACCACGGCTGACTTGGCCAGTTCCGCCCGCTCACTAGCGCGGATATTGCCCTCCAGCTTGCCCTGCACGATCACGCCCTTGGCGTTTACATTGGCACGCACCTGCCCGTGGGGACCAATGATCAGCCGGTTTCCGGACAGCTCGATGTTGCCCTCCACCTGGCCGTCCACATAAAGATCCTCGCTGCCGGAGAGTTCTCCCTTGATGACGACGGACTTCCCAATATGGGCGAACTCTGCGGTCTTCGGCGTCTCCATAGATTTCTGCCTCCTCGGTGCTGTTTCCTACCGGACACCTGTGCGGGAACCCCAAGTCACCTGTTACTGGCCAAATCCAGAACAATCAGTGGATAAGGAACCCGTAACGTTTCGCCAACGCCATTCCGCTTTATCGAACTATATCTCACGGCGACCACCGGGGCAACCGCGAAAACCGCCGCGAAACCGGTAGCTTTCACGGTTCCAGCAGGACCGTCGGGGCGCCCCTCCCCCGGCCATTTAGACAACACCTGCGTGCTGTTTTTCGTCTAATCTAACTGAGGCGCCCATACCCTCATGATGCTGATTCCA
>Ga0193732_1000086_pt1 | contig 18020 bp, 14 predicted proteins | sample U1s1metaG_FD_145077 | JGI IMG/M metagenome (GOLD analysis project Ga0193732, IMG submission 145077) | Soil microbial communities from a riparian zone of the East river system, Colorado, United States - U1s1 | ecosystem: Environmental > Terrestrial > Soil > Riparian zone | place: USA: East River...
ACGTCGGCCGGGGATCTTCGGTGGGATGCGTCCGGTTGCCGTAAGTGGATTCCATCACCAGGACGTCAGCCGACTCGCCCTTGCTGGGACCTGTGCGCACAACTTTCCCGGGCGCGACGTTATCATTGCGTACTCGGCCGATGTCCCCGGTGAACAGAAGTCTCCTGGCTTGACCATTCGTACTGACGGTGAGGATCACCATTGAAGATCCCAGAATGTGGGCCGCGCGGACAAATCTGAAGGAAACGTCGGGGGAGAGCCGCTTGGTTTCTTCAAAGGGTACCGGCTGAAAATACTGCAGGCTCGCCTCCGCCTCCGCAAGCGTGTACAACGGTAATGCTGGATTGTGTCTCGACCTCTTGTGCCGGTTGTAGAAATTGGCGTCTTCTTCCTGCAAATGTCCTGAGTCGGGCAGGATAATTCCACATAAATCTATGGTAGACGGCGTGGCATAAATCGGGCCGCGGAAGCCTGCCCTTGCCAGCCGTGGAATCCAGCCGGAATGATCAAGGTGTGCGTGGGTCAGAATTACGGCGTCAACGCTGCGGGCCGAAATCGGCAGGGGCTGCCAGTTGCGCTCCCGCCACTGTTTGGCTCCCTGGAACATACCGCAATCGATGAGCACTTGGAACCCAACTTCCCCGCTGCGGTCCGAACTGGTGTTGACCAAGTGCTTCGACCCGGTGACGGTACCCGCCGCACCAAGAAACTGGATGTAGGCCAAATCTTTCCTCCCGGCAAACCGTATAAATTTGAGATTTCAGATCGCTGGCTGCAGATGGTTAGACGCAAAACGAGCCATTTCCCTTGCCCTTTTCAATCTAGAATCAAAATCTTCAATCAGTCTTTTCCGGAATTTCAATCTTGTAGACATTGTTGCTCATATCGCTTTCCGGCACGCTGCCGTCGTTCACAACAACTTCCAGTGGCCGGGACGCTACTTCGATGCGAATGACTGCTTCCGACTTCGCGCGCACTTCGAGTCGCTTGATAACCTGTCCTTGTACCATCGTGAGAGTCAGGGGCACTTCCGCGCCCGTGTCTCCGCGATTTTCCACCGTGACGGTAACAAGATAGTTATTTCCCAACATCTTTCGAGGATAAGCCGAGGCCACATGGAAATCCGGCAGCCCGCGGTCACGCGTCACCCAGTCGTCGAAAAACCATTGAAGATCACGCTTGCTTTGTGCTTCGATCAGGTGCTCCAGGTAGGCAGGGGTGTCGTCGGCCTCAGAGCGATAAGCCGCGAGCGCTTGCTTCAGTGCGCTTTCACCAATCATGTCACGCAGCATCCACCACACATACATTGCTTTGCTGCGGTAGAACTCTTCGACGCTGGTGTTGACGAGCGCATCCTTGATCAACGAATCGACCGCGCCGCCATTCCGGCGATCCGCATCGGCTGCCGTCTTCTCCGCTTCCGCCATGCCAGTGCGATGCAGGCCCATGAACTCGAGGGCGGCATCGCGTCCGCTTTCCCGTTCCCGGTACACTGCCTGGGCAAAATGCGCGAGTCCTTCATAAATCCACGGACGCGGGGAGTAGAAGGCGGCATGGGTGAGTTGGTGAGCCGCCGTGAACTGAGCCATCTTCGCGTCAGTATTCAGCGAGGTAAGCAGCATGCTGCCACTTTCATACGGCGCCGCTTCAAGGTCGCTCAGTTCGATGACTTCCGCTTTAACCTCGGCTCGCCCCTTCGGAGTGCCGAACCACTCGGTCACGAAGGGCGCCGCCAACTGCGCGGCAAGCGCGTACCTTTCGGCAGCCGGCTTGTGATCCGGGAAGTAGGAGATGTTCATCGATGGCCGGTCAAGGCTGTCATAGTTGCCCATCACAAAGAGGGGCACAGTTTCCCCCAGAGGTCGGAACCCGCACTCGTTGACGCTTTCATATGCTCTGCCCATCTGTTGGTAGGTTTGCAACCCCCCCGCCTCACCGTTACAGATCAGGATGGGGGGGGTGCCTTCACCCGAATGGCTTAGTTTGATTCTCAGCTGCGCCTTGACTTCACGTGTTTTCCATCTCGCCACAGTTTCAAACACGCTGTTCCCTTCCGACAGACTCGCCGACTCGGTAGCCACGGGATACCAGGTCACATATCCGATGCCGCGGACGGCTGAAAACGATTTGCCAATCTGGTCCCATTCGCTGTGCCTGGCAACGTCGGCGGGCACGCCGATTCGCGTCAGTCGGGTCGCATTAAGCGGGAGGATACCCTCGTACCCAACCTCCAGTTCCACCGTCGCTTTGGGCGGGACGTCTTGGGGCAAGGTCACGAGCGCTTCCGAAAGCTCGCCAGTATGGTCGATATCCGAGGTATAGGGCTGGGAAACGAACTGAACTGGTTTGCCGTCGAGCCGGATCGATCTCCAATCCAGCGTGGAAGAAATCTGCAGAGAAAGACTCTTTTGCGGCGCTGGCGAATCGTTCCGCAGCGTGACCCTGCCCCGCACCGCCAGCCGCTGCTGTTCCGGTTCGATCTGAACCTCCAGGTTGTAGTTGGTGAAGGTGAAGGCTTCGCGATCGATGGCATAGGCAGGAACCAGCAAACCATAGACGACACAAAGGACGCGGAGACACTTCATCTCGTATCCGCCGGCCTTTTCCGACGTTGACGCACGATTTCGTACAACACGACTCCCGCCGCAACCGACACATTCAGTGACGGTACCTTCCCCAGCATCGGGATGGAAACCAGAAAGTCGCACTTTTTCGCCACCAGATCGTGGACACCCTTGCCCTCGGAGCCCAGCACGATGGCGCAGTCCATCTTGTAGTCGAGGGCATCGTAATTTTGTTTACCGCGCTCATCCAGCCCAACGATCCAAAGATTCTTCGCCTTCAGCTCCTCCAGCGTGCGCGCAATGTTGGTCACTTTCGCAATCGGAAGGTGCTCGCTCGCACCCGCGGAGGCCTTGGCCACGGTCGGGGTCACCCCCGCAGCGCGACGCTCCGGGATTACGACTCCGTCCGTGCCCGAGGCATCAGCGGTGCGGAGAATGGCGCCCAGATTGTGCGGGTCCTCGATTCCATCCAACACGACGATGAGCGAATACTGTCCCCGCTTGGCGGCAACCACGTCATCCAGATTGTTGTACCGCTTGCCGGAGGTGATGGCCACCACACCCTGGTGAGCGTTGTTTCCGGCCATGCGGTCCAGTTCCGGACGCAGCAGGAAGCGCACGGCGACTCCGTTCCGTCGGCATTCCTCGACCACACGCTGCAGACGCAGGTCATGACGCTCCTTCAAAACGCCGACCCATTCGAACGAGCGCCCTCGTGCCTTCAGGGCTTCAGCCACGGCATTGATTCCGTAGATATAATTCATCGAGCCGTCAGTTTACCGCCTGGCAAGGTCTGGGTGCGAGGCAGACGGTTTCGTCGATGCGGGCAAAAGCGTGTTGCCCGCAAACCTAGCGAAGCCCAGCCGGGCCGAACAGGGGCTGTTTGGTTGGCGCTTTTAACACCCACTCGATATACTTTGGATGCGTCCGTTAGGAGAAAGAATGTCCCTGTCTGCCGTCATCGTGGACGATGAACAGCTTGCCCGAGACGAACTGGCCTTCCTCCTGAAAGACGTGGGAGACGTGGAGGTAGTAGCCCAGGGCAAGAACGGGGTCGAAGGCGTCAACCTCATCCGCGAACACAATCCCGACCTCGTTTTTCTTGACGTGCAAATGCCTGGCCTCGATGGGTTTGGGGTCATCAAAAAACTCCTCGACAAGAAAGTCACCCTCCCCAAAATCGTCTTCGCCACCGCATTTGACCAGTATGCGGTAAAGGCGTTCGAAGTAAATGCGGTCGACTATTTGCTTAAGCCCTTCGACAAGAAGCGGGTGGCGCAATCGGTGCAGAAGGTGCGCGATAAGCTGGAGTCCGGCAGCGCTTCCTCGGACAAATTGGAAACTTTAGTCCGGATGCTAGAATCGCAGAAGCCGCAAGCTTCCAAACTATTGATCAAGGCTGCCGGCCGGCTCTTCCTAGTCAATCAGAAAGATATCGGATTCGCATTCATTGAAGAAGGTGTCATTACTGTTGTGACCGGCGGCCTCAATGGCATGGAGGGGCAGTCGAACTGCCGTACTTTGGAGGAACTCCTGGAGAGTCTTGATCCCAACCTGTTCTGGCGCGCGCACCGTTCCTACCTGGTAAACATCAACCGCATCAAGGAAGTGGTTCCCTGGTTCAAGAGTTCTTATCAACTCCGAATGGATGACAAGAAGCAGACTGAAATCCCGGTCAGCCGGGCGCAGACCAAGCGCCTGCGTGAGTTGTTTGGATTGTAAGCGTGGCCCATGGCAACCCGTCCGCGAACTGGCCCGCTCACTCCGGAAGTGGCAAGATCCTTAAAACGTTGTCGGCTCTTCGAGTCAGGGGGGCCGCCAAGGGCGGATGGTTCCCCGTCGGAGCACGGCAACGGGTCGGGGCAAGTCGCACTCGGTCGTGGCTACCAGTTTTGATGGCACTCCGGGGGAGGGGGAGGCGGCCAGGCTGGGAGAGTCCGGCCGCCTTTGGGGCTGCCAACAACCACTAGGCAGCTAGCGCTTCCAATGCGGTTCGGTTGCGGATCACCAGGATTGAACCTTCCAGACGAATCAACTCCTTTTTTTTGAGTTCACTCAGCAGTCGAGTTACGGTTTCCCGGGAAGAACCGATCATCTGCGCTATTTCTTCGTGCGTCAGACTGGATCGGATTCGAACCTCGCTGGCTCCGCCCTCCCGCCCAACCCGGCCGGCGCTCCACGACAGGAGCAACCGCGCCAGCTTGCCCGCCGAGGAACGCGCCAGAACCAACTCGTGAATATCCCGATACGCCGACTGAAACTCACGGCTCAAGGCCTGGGCGGAGTGCAGCCCCAATTCTCCGTACTTGTCCAGAAGCTTCATCAGCGATTCGCGATCGATGAAGTTCACCTGGCAGGGCCCTGCCGTTTCTGCCGTCAGTTCATACGGTGTGCCTGAAATCACCGCACTTAAGCCCAGCCCTTCGCCCGGCACGGCCATTTTAAGAATCAGCACCTTGCCGTCGCGCGACGTCGTCGAAAGCTTGACCTTGCCCGAGCACAGTACCATCCCGCCGCGAGGCATCTGGCCTTCCACGAACAAGACCGCGCCTCCGGGATACGTGCTCAAGTGGCTCACGGCGCTGAAGGATTTCAGCACATCCGAAGACAGGCCACAGAACCACTTGCCTTGCCTCAATTTGCAGGTGACACAATTCTCGATGATTTCCAGACCGTAGGGAGTATTCATCGTGTCGACTACCTCGTCTCTACTTAGGTGTCTCTAACTGCCTCGCCAAACGCTTAAGCTTTCAGCGACATCGCTTGGCACCCGCGGGTGACCGCCACGCTGAAGTCTCACGCAGGCTGAGTTCCAAACACAACCATCCCTCTAAGTTAAGGCAAACACGGACGCATTCTTTTCAGAACAGGCAAAAGGCTTGATCTTGGGGGAACTTGGTATGCCGTGCTTCCGGCACAGTGCCGACAGGCCGGCACATTCAGACCTCAGACCTGAGGCATCAGAGCTGAGGCCCGCCTGAGGCTCCCGAGCTCAGACTCAGACTTCAGGAGGTTCCAGGGGTGCTTCTCCTGGTCCGGCTCCAACCGCGCGAATCGCCGCCGCCTCTCTCTCGCCGTCCAAGGATGAGCAAGGCGTCCGTAGCCACGTTGGCGGGCTCTACGATCTAAGGTCGAGGTCGGGCGGCCGACTTGTCAGCGGTATTCCTGGCGGGAGATTCCCATTTTCAAGATTCTGGATTGTAGAGTCGTGCGCTTTATACCCAGCCGCACCGCCGCGCCCCGAGGGCCGGCAATCACTCCGTTGGTTTCGCGCAGTACCCGAATAATGTACTGCCGCTCCAAATTCTCCAGCGTGCCATCGCTGTCAGCAATCTCGCGAGTGCCCGCTAGCTCAGCCCGGGGCACGTTGAGCACCGGCCCATCCGATAGGATCACCGATCGTTCCATGAGGTTTTCGAGCTCTCGGATATTGCCATACCACTCCCAATTTACCAGTGCGTTCATGGTGGCGGTTGGAATGGTCTCAATCTGCTTGTTCATCCGGCGGGCAAATTTCTGCACGAAGTGCCGCACCAGCATGGGAATATCCGTCCTGCGCTCGGTCAGCGGCGGCATGTGGATGGGAAACACGTTCAGGCGGTAATACAGATCGCTGCGGAACTCCTTTTCCGACACCATGCGGGCCAGATCCCGGTTGGTGGCTGCGATCAGCCGAATGTTTACCTTGATCGTCCGGGTGCTGCCCAATCTTTCGAACTCCTGATCCTGCAGCACCCGCAGCAACTTGGGCTGCAGCTCCAGCGGTATATCTCCCACTTCATCCAGAAACAGACTTCCCTTGTCCGCCAGCTCCAGCCGTCCCACCTTTTGGGTGATGGCCCCGGTGAATGCCCCTCGTTCATGACCGAACAGTTCGCTCTCCAGCAGCCCCGTGGGAATGGCCGCGCAGTTCAATTTGACGAACACCCGCTCCTTGCGCGAACTCATGCGGTGAATCGCCCGCGCGATTAGCTCCTTGCCCGTTCCCGTGTCTCCCAGGATCAGCACCGTGGCATCGCTCGAGGCCACCGTTCTGGCCTGCGACAGCACCTTCTTCAGCGCCGCACTCTCCCCCACAATCTCTTCAAAGTTGAGTTCGGCTCGGATTTCCTCCTCCAGATAAAGTTTTTCGCTGGCCAACTTGTTGGTCAGTTCCGCGATCTCCCGGTAGGCTCGCGCATTATCCAGCGCCACTGCCACTTGCGCCGCCACCTGCTCCAGAAATCCGATGTCCTTCGCGGCAAAGGCCTGGCTATCCTGGCTGGCCAGATTCAGCGTCCCCAGTTCGCCTTTCCGCGTGGTCAGCGGTATGCAGCACAGCGACTCGATTCCACGCTCCAGCATCTGGGTTACGAAGTGGGATTGCGCCCCCTGCAGGTTTTCCCGTTTGAAAATCTTGGTCCGCCGCTCCAGCAAGGCCTGCCCCGCCGGCGTGTCCTTGACCGGAACGGTCGAGTCCGCCCCCGCCAAGCCTGCCGTCAAAGGAGAATCCAGCGGGTAGAACGACAGGGAGTGCGCCCCCTCGTCGTAAACCGCCACGCTGGCTAAGTCATGTCGAACCATCCTGCGGATGAACACCGAAATCGCCGGAAACAGCTTCTGCAGGTCGCGCGTCGTAACCAGTGTGCTGTTGACCTCCAGTAAAGTCTGGAGTCTTTCTTTTTCCCGCACCAGCGCTTCCCGGGTAAGCGCATTTTCCACCGCCACCGCAATCAGTTGCGCCACCCGCGGCAGTAGCCGCATGTCTTTTCCGGTGTAGGCATTGATTCGACAACTGCCCAGACCGAGCGCCCCCAGTCGCTTTTCCGCCGTGGTCAGGGGCAGCCAGCAATAGGACTTCAGCCCTTGCTCACGCAAACCATTCAGCACCAGAGGAAAGCGCGTTTCCGACTGCAAATCGTTGACCACCAGCGGTCGCTGGTTTTGCCAGGTCCACCCGGAAGGTGATGCCTCAACCGCGACGTCCAGCGGGACAGAGCTTATCTCGTTGCCCTTCCAGAAGTGCAACCGCATCATGTTGCTGGTGGGATCGTAAAGAAAGAAATTGGCCGCGTCCGCGGCCACGACCCGGCGTAGACGCTCGGCCATCGCCAGAAACAGTTCTGGCAGGCTGTGATGGCGGACCATCAGGTCTGCCATCTCCAGCAGAGCTTCGTAACGGCGAAGGTCCGCCTCAGACTCGAAATGACTGTCTGAGCTCAATTTGCACGAGCCCCGATCTCCCCTCGAGCAAACGGAAAAAGTATAGTGCCATTTGCGCGCCGATGACCGGAATTTTGCTCTGCTTTCCTGTTTTTGGAAAAAGTGCTTCCCCGACCGCTTCTCTTTCCCCGACCTGTGGAATTCGGGTTTTCAGAACAGAACTAAAACCGCCGGACGGAATGCGGGAAACGAGTATCGAGGTGCATCATTGACGGTCAGAGAAGAGCCGAAAGCTTGGCCGCCTGTGCGGGATGCTGCATAAGCGCCAGGTGACCGGCCAAACCGCTTAAATGCTGGTACTTGTCAGCAATTTTGCCATAGGAAAATCGTGTCCCGGGCAGCGCCATTCGAAGGTACAGCTGGGCGCGCGTGAGCAAGGTATAAGCTCGCAACCGCAATGCGCTGTCCATTAACTGCCTACCGGCCAGCGCTATTCGAGGGTCCGCACTTCGAGCCGCAGCCTCGCCCAGGCGCAGCAAGTAGGCCGCATTGTGGGTGGTGTTTCGGATATAGTCCATGGCGGATCGAGTGCGTTCTCGTTGAATCGCGCGAAACTCCCGCGGACGCAGGCAGGCGCGCAGGAAGTCGTCCTCTTTAGGCTCCATCAGATTACGGAAAGCGTCGATGTCAACCGGCCGGGTTCGTCCGGCCAGGTCCTGCATGCGGCCCACAGAATGATGATGGCCACCTTCGAGGTACAGCAACAGAAGCAGAATCGCCAGCGCAACCGCGACCAGGATAAAGGAAAGAATCATTGCAGTAGGAGCCGTTGCAATTCAGCGTTCCACTCTTCAAGGTTATGTTGCGGCAATTCCTTCAGCGTCCTGGGTGAGGTCTCGGGCGCCACCAGATACACCAGCCAGATGATGGCGCAGCAATTGTAGGTTGCCATGTTGATAAAATCGAACACGTAACCACCCACGAACCCGGCCCAAACCCGCACGGACTCGGTAGCCAAAACGACAGTCGCGAAAATTCCAAGACCGAATGCAATCCCATACGCAAAGCTGCGCCAGGAAAGTCCAAAGTAGGCAGAAAGCCCGACCAGGAGCAGCCACAAGCCACTTTGCATCACGTTTACCGAAAGATCCAGAACATGAATTCGGGAAAAGATGTGGAACGTACCATCTTCGGGAGCGTGCGCCGCAACCGCAATCGCCAGGAACAAAAGAACCACGATCGCCCAGCGGAAAACAAAGCGATTCAGCCGCCTGAGAGCGGGATAGTTGCGGAAGACGTTGGAGCATATCTCCCATATAACACCGAACCGCAGCGCGCTGCTAATGGTCAATCCCGCCCAATGGGCATACCAGTACTGGTAGTCTGAAACCGCCGCGCTGTGGTCCAGGCCAAAAAGCGTTCCCTCTTGAATGATCTGAAACACGGTATATATGAAAAAAACGGGAAACTCGTGCACCAACCTACGCCGGATCATGACCAGCGCAATAAATATCTGGAGGACGTGGGGCGCGAGCCAAAGAAAGTGCCACAGGGATGAGTGAGGGTACATGGCGGTCGCCGGAACTATAACCCGGTTGCCAGCCAGTCGCCAATACTATTCCCGTCAGGCGTCTCCCGCGCCCTCCCGTTCTGGTGGAACTGGTTGCCGCGTCACGGTTTGCAGGTGTGGCCGGGTGGACATTGAGGGCCCGGACCTCCGTCCGCGTTGAGCTGGATGGGAATAAAAAGGGCGCCTGCCAGCAGCAAAGCACCGGCAAACAGAAGCAAGGGTCTTTTCACAGTGGAACTCCTTTTTTGGAATGGATTGGGAAGTTCAACCGTGCTAAGTTGGGCTGGAAGTCTGTGGATGCGGCAGGAAACCGAAATCCGTCCCGTTTCCTGAAATCAGAAAAATGACGCTGCAATCAGCTCTCGAAGATCTGCTAGGGACGACGCTTGCAGGGGTGGCAGGAATCGTCGGGAAGCTCGAGTATCTTGCCAGCTTGCGCGATACGCAATCGAGCGCCTATTCGCATTGGGGGCTGAGCCGGGCTTATGGAGAGCAGGCGGCGCAGCAGGCTCTGGCAGAGGCGCATCGTCTGCTATTTCTCAGACTGTTGCGCACTCCGCTGCGCGCCTTGCTGGATGACGTTATGGCTTCGAGTGGGGCGCTACAGATAACGGCGGATGAGTATATGGAGAGGTTTAGAAGCCGAATGCCAACCTTGCTGCCGCAAGACCTGAGCGGAGGTTCCGCCCGGCATTTCAGTTCAGTGCTGCACGCTCTTTCGGTTCTGGTTTCGGATCCGGCAAAGAATCCAGGGGCAGCCACTCCGCCAGTTTGAGCGCGATTCCCACCACCTGACCGACCACTTCCGCTTCTTGCGGATGCCGCAATACTCTCACCGCTACTGGCGAAAGTGGATGCGGCTGCAACACGATCTGGTCGCCTTTCAGATTGCACCAGCAACAGGTGTAGCCCTCGCGGGTCTCCACGAAATAGACGGGGCGCTCGTATTCGGAATGCCAGATCCCCTGCACAACCTGATTCCTACTTTCGTCCACCTGCAGAAAAGTTCCCGGCGGCAACAGGGGATACATGGTGAAATCCTCGCTGCCGATGTAGCCGTAGATGTATTTCTCGCTGCTGAAGTCTGCCAGATGGGCTAGCGGCATCAACCCCCACTTCTCGACCATGCGGCTCAAGTTGGAGCTGCGCCGCGGATCAAACGCGGGATCCAATCGGATCGGCATCTTAACCGCAAATGCCCCCTGCAGAGTTTCGGTGAGATGGGAACGGGGAGGAAGATTCAGATTCAAATCCGCGGCGGACAGACCGAGGTCGATCCCGTACCAGGACAATACTTCACGCATATCGCACCGGTAAATCACCGCCAGGGAGTAAAGCCGGAAGATACTGGGGACCGATGCCTTGGTTTCAATGTCGGACAGGCGGCTGGGGCTGACGGCAAATTCATCATTTGCGTGCCGTTCCGCAATGCGAAGGCTGGCACTTTCCACCTCGCGCATGGTGAGGCCAAGCCGCTCACGCAGAGCCCGCAGGTTTGATCCTGCCGCGAACAGGGCCATTTTACTTTCAGGAACGTGCATCAAAATTATCTCGAATCCGACTGCGTTCCTCCGATTCGCCCTGACGCTTTACCTGGGCGGCTGACGACCTGCGACGGAGAAACCCCGCCCCCAGCGCAGCGAACAATAAACCAAATCTTGCCCGCTTGCAAAGGACTTTTATCCGAAGCCAAATTTGTGATGGCAGGTATCGGCTATTCAAACAGTTAGCAGTTGTGGTGTTATCTTGCCGGAATGGCTTTAGCGGGAGAAACGAGCAGAACGGTTCGAGTCCTCGGCCAAGGCTATAATCGAGTCATGGCCCGAGGTTGGGAAAGCAAGTCGGTGGAGGAGCAGCAAGCCGCCGCCACCTTGAAGGCTGAATCAAAACAACGACTTACGCCAGAGCAAGCCGCCCGGACGCAGCAGCAAGAGGCGATTCACCTGTCCCGCCGCCGCATCCTCCAGCAGCTTCAGTCAGTCCAGAATCCCCGCCACCGCCAAATGCTTGAAAGCGCGCTGTCCGAACTGGATGCCCGGCTCGCACGCATGGGCTAGGTCTATGGTTTGGTTGAGCTCGAATACTTCTGACGTATAATGGTGTTAATCCCCCATGAAAGCTTACGTATACGTGTCGCTAAAGAAGAGCGTTCTGGATCCGCAAGGAAAGACCATCCAGGGTGCTCTCAAGAAAATGGGATGTAAAGGATTGGAAGAGGTTCGCCAGGGCAAATATTTCGAGCTTACGCTCAATGGCGGCCTGAACCGGAGCGAGGTCGAGGCAGAAGTCACGCGGATAGCCCGCGACGTCCTGACCAACCCGGTAATTGAAGAGTTTCGTTTCTCCCTCGAGGACTGACCGAATTCCCCGGTTCGGTGGTGGAAAAGTGTTCCCTGCTTGAGCAGGATCTTCGGAAGGTGGGGTCTGCGTTCCGAAGGAGTGGCCGGATTTTAACTCACAAAAAACATCTTCGGTCTCCCCGCCGAAAATAGGAGCGTTCGCATGTGCGGCATAGTGGGATACGTTGGCAAGAAGCGGGTAGTCCCGGTCATCATCGAAGGACTCAGGCGGCTGGAGTATCGCGGCTACGATTCGGCCGGAATCGCAGTGTGTGGCAACGGCGATGGTTTGCAGATTCGCCGTGCGGAAGGCAAGCTGCGTAACCTGGAAGAGGTCATTCGCCTCAAGCCGCTCGACGGTACCTATGGGATTGGCCACACCCGCTGGGCCACACACGGTCGCCCCACGGAAGAAAACGCTCATCCGCATCGCGACTGCACAGGAAGAATCGTGGTGGTTCACAACGGCATTATTGAGAACTACGTTTCGCTAAAGCGAAAGCTCATCGAAGAAGGCCACCGTTTCACCACCGAAACCGATACCGAAGTCATTGCCCACTTGGTCGAAAAATATTTTCTGAAGACCGCAAATGGTCATCGCCCGTCGCTCGAAGAGTGTGTCCGCAAGACGGTTGGCCAGTTGAGTGGCGTGTTCGCCCTTGCGGTCATCGCGGTGGATGAGCCGAACAAGATCGTGGCTGCCCGCAATGGCCCGCCGGCTGTAATCGGCCTGGGCAAAGATGAATATTTCGTCGCGTCCGATGTGCCCGCGATCCTTTACCACACCCGCGACCTGTTCTTCCTGGGCGATGGCGACTTGGCTGTGATTACGCCGGAAGGCGTGCAACTGACCGACTTCAACGGCCAACCCGTCGTGCGCCAGGTTCAGCATGTCACCTGGGACCCGATCATGGCGGAAAAGGGCGGGTTCAAGCATTTCATGCTCAAGGAAATCTACGAGCAGCCGCGCTCGGTGCGTGATACCACCCTGGGACGGGTTTCGCAGGAAACCGGCCAGGTATTCCTGGATGAGATGGAGATCAGCGAAGCCGAGTTCAAAGCCGCCAAGAAGATCAACATCGCCGCTTGCGGAACCAGCTGGCACGCCGCCCAGGCCGGTAAGTTCATGATCGAGCGCATGGCGCGGATCCCGGTGGAGGTGGACTACGCCAGCGAGTGGCGCTATCGCGACCCCATCATCGCTCCCGACACGCTCACCATGCTGATCACCCAGTCGGGTGAAACCGCAGACACCATTGCCGCCCAGCGAGAAGCCAAAGCCAAGGGTTCGAAGACTCTGGCCATCTGCAACGTTGTCGGCTCAATGATCACGCGCGAGGCTGCCGGAACCATCTACACCCACGCCGGCCCCGAGATCGGTGTCGCCTCCACCAAAGCGTTTACCGCGCAACTTACCGCGCTCTATTTGTTCGCTCTTTACCTGGCCCAACAGCGCGGCACCATGAGCGCCGAGCAAGCCAAGGAAGCAATTCAGGAACTCACGCGCATCCCAGGCAAACTTGAGCATCTGCTCACGCACGAAGAAAGCTGTGAAGACCTGGCCAAGGAATACGCCCGCTCCCAGGACTTCCTCTTTTTAGGGCGGGGCATCCACTATCCGATCGCGCTGGAAGGTGCGCTCAAGTTGAAGGAAGTCTCCTACATTCACGCCGAAGGCTATCCTGCGGGCGAAATGAAACACGGACCCAACGCCCTGATTGACGAGAACCTGCCGGTCGTGGTCATCGCGACCCGCGATCCCAAGGATGCGCTTTCCATGACCCGTTATGAAAAAACCTGTTCGAACATGAAGGAAGTAAAGGCCCGTTCCGGAATGATCATCGCGCTGGCCACCGAAGGTGATGACGATATCAAAGAATCCGCGGACCACGTGCTGTACGTTCCGGAGGCGCCGGAAGAGTTGCTGCCCATTCTGGAAATCGTCCCGCTGCAGTTGCTGGCCTATCACGTTGCGGTGCGCCGCGGCTGCGACGTAGATCAGCCGAGGAACTTGGCTAAATCGGTAACGGTGGAGTAGGGAGTTCGACGTTTTCCGGCGGTTCCGGGGAACGGCCCGGCGGACCCTTTACCTGCCTTTTTGCCTAAATACCGTAGCTGTGCCAAAAGGGTCGCCGTGGTTGGGAAGTCCGACCATCCGAATTGAAAACCGACTCTCACGACGCGTCCATCACGTGATATGCAAACTCCTTGCGGAAGCGATCGAAGCTGTGATCGGCCCTTGTGCAGTCTCATCGCCGCCTCTCAGCTGCCCGGAGGCGAATGAAATCAAAGTTGAATGTCCCGCAAGCCGCTCTGCTGCAAACCCGAGCCGCTGCGACTTAGAAGGTTTGCTGCTCATCTAGATCATGTATGACCAGCTTTCAGACGTTCACGGTTCGCCTCGCGCGCTCAGTTTCTCTATCCGAGCAGACCAAACACCTCGAATTTGAAGTCCCCGGCGTGTCTCGCTTCGGTTTCGTGGCTGGACAGTGGCTTTCCTTCAAGGCAGACAAGTCCGATGGCGAGGAGATCACGCGCGCTTACTCGATCGCATCTCCACCTGGAGACGATAATCGCTTCGCTCTCTGTCTGAACCGGGTGCGCGACGGTTTCATGTCGAACTTTCTCCTCGACATAAAAGAGGGCCAGGAAATGCGCTGTCAGGGGCCGTTTGGCAATTTCACCCTGCGGCCGCCTCTGCGCGATACCGTTTTTATCGCGACCGGCACCGGCATTGCACCGTTCCGTTCCATGCTGCATTGGGTGCTGGCCGATCCTGTACGGCATCGGGACAAGCAGTTATGGCTGGTCTTTGGCAATCGCACCAGTGCGGACATCTATTACCATCACGAGTTCCTGCACCTGGCTGAACAGCACGCGAATCTTCATTACCTGCCGACGCTTAGCCGTGGGGAACCGGGGTGGCAGGGTTTGCGGGGATACGTTCAGGAGCACGTACCCGGCACGATTCAAGGCCGCATGGATATGCACGCCTATATCTGCGGGCTGGACAAAATGATCAAAGCGAACCGCGACCTGTTGAAAGGTTTGGGCTGGGAACGGAACTCTATTCTCTACGAGAAGTACGACTAGCCGAAGACCTGTTTGTTGCAACCAGGCAATCTCGTGTTAGGGGCAACCAGACTCTGTCGCGTGCTGGCTTTAAAGTACCGGCCGCGTGAGCAGTCGATGACCTCCGCTATACTGATACTGACACGCAGCGTGCCATCCAGATGATGGGAGAGTTCCACGGTGGCTCCGGCGTAGCCCCAAGGGTCCGGGCAGCGGCCGCCAGGAGATGGAATGTTGCGCCCGAACCAGTCGGAGGACAAACCCGGAAACCACCGGCGCTCTGTTTGCCAGAGTAAGCAAGCTCCAGCCGCGGTTTCCGGCAGAATTCCTCGACTGCGTCGCGGCCGCCCCACAATGACAGCTTACGAAGACTGGCCGCGCTTCACGGCCAATGTCACCATCGCCTTCGAGACCAGTTTCTCGTCGGAATGTTTTTCCGCAAACACCTCGGCTTCGCAAACCACCAGCATTTTGCCCGCCCGCAGAACGCGCGCCCGGCAACGCAGCCGGTCGGCAATTGCAGGGCGGAGAAAATTAATTTTGAACTCGACGCTCACCACGTCCTGATCTAACCCGACCGCACCACGCGCCGCACATCCGGAAGTATGGTCGGCCATGGTGGCCATCACGCCGGCGTGAATCAATCCGTGTTGCTGCCGGTGACGCTCGGTAGGGATCAGGATGGTTTCGCAATACTCGTCCTCGATTTGGGTGAGTTGAAGTCCAAGATCGCGAACGAAATTGGCCGTGTCGAAGATGTGGCGGACTCGGCTTTGTCTGCGTTCATCCATGCATCGAGCCTGAGATCAGATAGAAGTAGTCCGGCGAGGAAACGAATTGGGTTCCCGCTTGCGACACCGTGATATTGCGGGCCGCGAGAGAGCTCGGACTAGTACGCCCAGCGCAGCAGGGTCGCGCCCACCGTGAATCCTGCGCCCACCGACGCCAGCAGCACCAGGTTGCCTTTCTTAAGCTTGCCCTCCTGGCGTGCCGTAGCCATCGCCAGAGGGATGGTCCCGGCGGTGGTATTGCCAAAACGATCAATATTGATAACCACACTCTCCGGCCTCAATCCGAGGCGATCGGCGGTTGCCGTGATGATTCGCCGGTTGGCCTGGTGGGGAATAAAGGTATCGATGTCGCTCCCTTTCAGGCCGTTGCGGGTTAATATTTTCTCGCACAGTTCCGCCTGCTTGCGGACCGCGAACTTGAACACCGCCTGCCCATCCTGATGCACGAAGTGCATGCGCTTGTCCACGGTTTCCTGAGTGGCGGGATGCAGGCTTCCGCCCCCCGGCATGTAGAGCGAACATCCCCCCGAGCCATCCACCTCGTGGATGAAATCGATCAGGCCTTCGGAATCACTTTCTGCAGGTTCCAGAAGAACCGCGCCGGCTCCATCGCCGAAGATCACGCAGGTAGCGCGGTCGGTGTAATCAATAATCGAAGACATGACGTCGGCGCCGATCACCATGACCTTTCTGTGGACACCGGCGGCGATGAACTGCGCTCCTGTCTGCAAGGCATAGACAAACGCGGAACAGGCAGCTGAAAGATCAAACCCCCAAATCCCTTTCGCGCCCAGCTTGTGCTGCACCAGGCAAGCGGTCGAGGGAAAAAACATATCGGGCGTCACCGTCGCGACAATCAGCGCGTCCAGCTCAGACGGCACCAGGCCGCGCTCCACCAAAGCCCGCCTAGCGGCCTCCGTCGCGAGATCGCTGGTGGCCACTCCTCTGTCCACGATGTGGCGCTCGCGAATGCCGGTGCGCTCGACGATCCAGTCGTTAGAGGTTTCTACCATCTTTTCCAGATCGTCGTTGGTTAGCAGGCGGGGCGGGACATAAGTGCCCAGGGCAGTAATCTTGGTGCGCACGAGTTGGCTCACTCGATGAGTTCTCCTGGTCTGAGATGAACTTGGCTATTTTCGCCCACCCCCGCAGCAATGTCCAACTGTAAGTAGCTCATAGGTTTGCTGAATTCCGCGCGTGTGACTCCAACCCCCCGCCGACTAGCGCCAGTTACCCGGGGACATGTACCTAGGGAACGGATCGACGGACGAAATTGCCCCGGCGATCTCTTCCGGAAACCAGCCCTCGACCCGAATTGGCACTAGTCCCGAAATGGAACTCCTGTGACCTTCGCGGCCAGGCGACGTTTCATTACGCTGCAGCAGCCACTCGAAAACATGCGGTGTCCTGAATTCGATGCGCCAAGCTAAGGTTTTTCGTTGGGCTCGGATTTCCAGGAAAGGGGATTAGCGATGGCTAGGGCGAAAAAGTCTTCTCACGTGAAATTCACCAGCATCATGATTTTGGCGTTCGCGATTTCCTTGTGGTCGGGCTGCGGTGGTGGCATGAACGTCGGGGCTTCGGGATCGACCTCCAACGGGGTGAGGATTACTCCGTCCAGCGGCGCGGTGCGAGCCGGAGACACAATGCAGTTCTCGGCCGTAGTCACAGGAAATCCGAGCCAGGCAGTAGCTTGGTCAGTTAATGGAGTTGTGGGCGGCAACGCCACGGTCGGCACCATCGAATCGAACGGCATGTATCGTGCGCCGTCGAGCGTCCCCAAGCCGAATTCGGTGAGCGTACAGGCAGTCAGCGTCGCCGACAAGGCTCTTTCCGCCAGCATTCCGCTGAATCTCGAGAACCCGGTTCCCGTACCCCAGTCCGTGAATCCTACCTTCCTTCCGGTGGGTAAGTTTTCCGTGACCGTGGGGGGAGCGAAGTTTGCACCGGGAGCGAAAGTGCTCTTTGGCGGGACCGCGCTGGCCACGACCGTGGTCTCCGGAACTCAACTCACGGCCACCGGAACGTCCACGCAGGCGGAAGTAGGAATGGTCAAGATCGCGGTCGAGAATCCTGACCCAGGCAAGATCAGGTCCGCTGCTTTATTGAATGTGCAGGTGGGTGCAGCAGGCCAGGTCGCCGTGACCGTGGTCCCAGCCACGATTCAAATCCATGCTGGCGACACTTTTACCTTCAGGGCCTCTGTGAATGGCGCCGGCGGCATGACGGGGGTGAAGTGGGCAATTAATGGAATCCCGAATGGCAATGCCACGGTAGGCACCATCACCGCGGGCGGAGTCTACAAGGCGCCGGCGACGGTCCCGGCCCCCAATACCCTGCAGGTGACCGCGACCAGTTTGGCGGATACCACTGCCAGCTCCACCGGCACGGTAACCCTTAGCAATCCGTTGCCGGTGGTCACGGCTGTCCTGCCGACTAGCGTTCCGGTGGGCAATTTTACTCTGGTGGTCAGCGGCCAAAGATTTGTGAGCGGCGCGGTGGTGTCATTCGGGGGCTCTTTCCTGCCCACGCAGTTTGTCTC
>Ga0193732_1000087_pt1 | contig 18014 bp, 11 predicted proteins | sample U1s1metaG_FD_145077 | JGI IMG/M metagenome (GOLD analysis project Ga0193732, IMG submission 145077) | Soil microbial communities from a riparian zone of the East river system, Colorado, United States - U1s1 | ecosystem: Environmental > Terrestrial > Soil > Riparian zone | place: USA: East River...
AAAGCGCGTGGTCTTCTTTACCGCAGCGCCGCGTGATCACCTCTTTTCCCAATCGGGAAAGCCCAGTTCGTCCCTCTTGAGAAGGCGAAGGCTTGCCAGCGCGTCTTCTATGACATGCCTCTCAGTGTGATGGTCAGAGTTTTGTGAAAGATCTTGAAGGCGCTGGTATATCGCGGCTTCTGCGGCGGCAACCTTGCCTGCGAGCTTTTCGCAGTCCAGCTCTAGGAGCGCAGCTTGGTACTCATTCTGCCAATGTGGATAAAGAAGGTCGGGAGATGGTGAATCTTCGGTTGCCATGTTCAAAATCTTGCAATCACAACTAATCTACCGCAGAACAGCCGACCCGAAGACAAAATATCCATGGTGCACAGAAATAAACCGTCCCGCACGGACGCAGCACATCAACACTCGCTAACGATTGGAATGGCAAGATGGAATTGACCATCGCCTCGCTTTACTAGAAATGCTGTCACCGTCCCCGGAACTCGATACGCTTGTGTTTGTTCAGCGCAGTGCTTTATTCCTTCGGGTACAGGACTCCAATCCCGTGCGACTGGCTGATAGACGATTTTGCACTGCGCACCGTCGTGGTCACAGGTAAAGGCATACTCCTTTGCTATGCCAAATTCGTACCTCCTCGCGATGGGTTTTTTATCAAACTCCCACCACTCGTGCCCGCACTCGATACAGTAATTCTTGCGCGGTCGCGCGTCGGCATCTCCGACGGTCTTGAGCCTTTCAAAATGCTTACACTTCGGGCATACCCGCCTCCTCGTGTTTGCGGTCTCGTCGTCGACGGTAGGCATAAACCCGTTTTAGGACGACAGTGAAGGGTTCTAGGTTGCTTCGGGAATTTGGGGGGGGCCATCGAGCCGTCAACTACCCGCCGTGGTTGGGGAACTACTCGCCGGCTAGGCCGCTGAGGCTGGATCGGAATCCCTTCTCATCTGCAAGCGATTTCGAAGGATTTCGCTGCGCCCTGAAGGTTGTGAATGGCTTCGAACCGAGCGATTGTGAACATCGCGCCCTCCTCCGCAATGCGCATGATCTCTGTAGACTAGGGTATGGGGCATAGTTGGAAGTTGTAGCGGCGAAGCCGATTGCGGCAACCGTCGGAGCCACCACCGCATCTGTCTGTTTCGACGAGGCGGTTCGGTTGAAAGGCGGTTCGGTTGAACCTTTGTCGCTGCGCCGTTCCATCTTCGACAACTGAAAGGTCCTGAGATGGTTGACGGAAGGAATCCTGCATGTTGATTCAAGTCGGCTATGAATTGGTCTTTTACTGTCCGCAAGAAACGCCGATGATCCTCATGGTCAACATCCATTATTCTCGCGCCTCGGATCTCGTTACTCCCGATTGCCTGACCACCGATCCGGAAACCCCAATCACGGCGTATCGGGACGGCTTCGGAAACTGGTGCACCCGGATTGTGGCGCCCATCGGGAGGATTTGCCTGAAAAGCACCGCGGTGGTTCGAGACTCGGCAGAACCCGACGTGATGACGCCCTCCGCTCAACAACACGCTTTGCAAGATTTGCCAGAAGAGACTCTGGTCTTTCTATTGGGCAGCCGGTATTGCGAGACCGATCTACTGTCCTGGCAAGCGTGGTCGCGATTCGGTCAGACCATGCCGGGAGGATCGCGCGTACAGGCGATCTGCGATTTCGTCCATAATCACATCACTTTCGATTATCAGAAAGCACGTTCCACGCGGACAGCTTGGGAGGCGTTCAACGAAGGTGTGGGCGTCTGTCGCGACTACGCGCATCTGGCTATCGCGTTCTGCCGCTGCATGAATATTCCGGCGCGGTACTGCACTGGATACCTTGGAGACATGGGGACGGCGCCGCCTTACGGCGTGATGGATTTTGCAGCATGGTTTGAAGTCTATCTCGGGGGCGCCTGGCACACCTTCGATGCGCGCAACAATGTGCCCAGGATTGGACGAGTGCTGATCGCGAGAGGCCGCGACGCGGCCGATGTCGCCATCGCGACTACGTTCGGCCAAAATTCTCTGGAGAGCTTTAAAGTCTGGACGGATGAAATCGCGGAAACTGTGCCACAGCTCCGCCAGGCATGAACGGGTTTAGAGACTCAGGCAGACTATGGGCTCTGCCCGCACCTAGGAATCGAGCGGCTTCATGTCAACGGCGACTTTGAGCGTATGAGATCCACCCCCCAGGATTAGGCCGCGCAGAGGACTTACGTCACCGTAGTCCCGGCCCCAGGCGAGCGTCACGTGACCGTTCCAGGGGACAATGTTGTTCGTGGGATCCACGTCAAGCCAGCCGATTCCTGGGCAATAGGCGGAGACCCAAGCGTGGGATGCATCGGCGCCCACCAGCCTCGGCTGCCCTGGAGGTGGATAGGTTCGAAGGTATCCGCTGACATAACGTGCCGCGAGATTCAGGGAGCGGAGACAGGCGATCTGCAAGTGGGCGAAATCCTGGCAGACACCACGCCGTTTCTTGAAGACTTCTTCGGTTGGCGTCCGGACGTTGGTTACTTTCGAATCGAAGCGAAAGTCCTTGTGGATGCGTGCGGTCAGGTCCCGAAGCGCCTCCGGCATTGGCCGCCGGGGGGTAAATGACTGGAGCGCATAGGAGGCAAACTCCGGCCGTAGCCGGATGCGCGGCGACTCAAATCCAAACTGATAGGCTTCGAGGCCGGCTGGGCTGTGATCGTTGGGAATCGATTTGACCGCCTCTTCCCAAGGGATCGGCAGTTGAGGCCAAGGTGTTGCATTGCCTTCCATGGTCACTTCGCTCCGCGCCTCTACCACCAGTTCCTTGTGCGGCTCCCGGATGGTGAAAAAGCAGAGGATGTTGCCAAAAAAATCGACACGCTCGGTGCGCGTTGCCGGGCGCGGCTGGATGCGCAGTTCGCTCCGAGACAACTGGTGGTGCGGCAAAGCGCGCGGCTTCAGGCACGCCACGTGGGTTCCTACCGACACCGGATATCTGTACTCGTAGGTGGTTCGGTGAACGATTCTATAGATCATGGGAAGATCATTGGCCTATGGTGATCGGCAAAGTTCGGGCATGGCTAAAGTATCTGCTCGATAAGTTATTCGACCAGGAAGGCAGCAATCCTTCCAGCTCGCGGAGGAAACTCGCAAGCCGGGAAAGCCCATCGGAACCATTCGCCGCCGCGGCCCCCGGCAATGGGTAGTTTAACTTTCGTAAATCGAAACTGCGCAGCAATGCCAGCGCTGCCCGCATCGACTGTAAGTCCACCGGGAGGTGCCGGGGAAGCTTTTGATAGAGATCCGCGAGGTGGCTCAGTTGGAAATCCAAAGAGCGGGGATTCGTCTCATCCGCCATGAGCACATCCAGCACGGCTAAGGGCTGCAGGGTCGTGTAGTACCGAGTCCGGTAGGTCATGGAGCTATCCGCAACCTCGAGCAAGCATTCCAACAGCGACCAGTCCTCCTCAGTCAAAGGCGTGGTGATCTCGCGCAGTTGCCTGGTCAGATAGATCGCGCGCTCGAGACGCCGGCCAATGGTCATGAACAACCAGCCCAATCCGCGGTTGATGTTTTCCCGCTCCATTCCGGAAAAGGCAGAAAGTAGCTCCAGACAATCGGTCAGCATCGCCGGATACTCGAGAAACGCGGTGCCATGCCCGCTCTGAATTGAGTCCCGCAGCTGGCCGAGGAGAAACATCATATCGGCCGACAAGCGCTCGCGAATATTGCCGCCAATCCGGGATACCTCCGTCAGAGTGCACGCCAGGCTGTCGGGCCGCTTGGCATCCGTCAGCAGCGAGGTCATTTCCTGTTCAAGCTCAACGGAGGTCGGCCGCCGGTGTTTAGCCTTTGGCAACTTGCTGTGCCGCGACCCCAGGCATTTGTGCAATCGGACAAGGCAGACGAACTCTGCCTCCTCGGCGCGCCGTACGCGAGGGATCATGGCGCGTAAGATCCGAGCAACGTTTTCCGCGCGCTCGACATATCGGCCCAACCAGAAAGCATTGTCAGCGACACTGCTGGGCACAACCCGCGATATACGGCGCAACTCCACCGGTTCGTTCCGCGGACGCAGCATACTGAACGTGTCGACGGGGCTGTCCCACAGGACCCATGCGTCCTTGCTGTGGCCGCCCCGCTGCATCGAAACCACCGATCCTTCCGCCTCAGCAACCCGTACCAGTCCTCCCGGAATGGCAATCCACCCGCTGCCGGTATTAAGCACGTACGTGCGCAGCACTACGCTGCGTGAGTTGAGACGTCCGTTGTCCCACACTGGCGCCGTGGACAAAGCGACCTGCTCCTGCGCCACATACTCGTGCGGGCGGGCCCGCAATTGCTCGGCAAACTTGCCCTTCTCAGCGTGCGGAAGTTCGGCCCCGAAGACCGGCTCCATCCCGCGTGAGGGAAACGCCGGCTTCACCACCACCGAGTCGAGATGGTCGAGCACCCAGTCGAGCGCGTACGTCTGCCCGCACCACCAGGTCGCGACCGACGGAAGTTTGAGCTTCTCACCAAGCAAATGCCCGGAGAGGCCGGGCAGAAAGGGCATGATCGCGGCCGTCTCAATCAGGCCGCTTCCCAGTGCGTTTGCCACCTTGACATTTCCAGCGACGATGGCGTCGACCAGGCCGGGAACGCCCAGAAGCGAATCGCCCCGCAGTTCGAGAGGATCGCAAAAGCTATCGTCCACACGACGCAAAATCACATCGACCTTCTCCAGTCCGTCGACCGTCTTGAGATACACGCGCCGTCTGCGCACCGTCAGGTCCGCTCCCTGAACTAGAGTGAATCCCAGATAGCGCGCGATATAGGAGTGCTCGAAGTAGGTCTCGTTTAACGGTCCGGGAGTAAGCAACACGATTCGCGGATTGTCGCGCTGGCCGAAGTTGGTGAGTACTTCGCGTTGCGCACGGAAAAATGGGGCCAGGCGCAAGACGTTCGAGGTACGGAAGAGATCGGGTAGAACATCGGAAACGATGGTGCGGTTCTCCAGCGCATAACCGCTCCCCGAAGGCGCTTGCGTGCGATCGGCCAGCACCCACCACTGGCCGTCGGGCGAACGGGCGAGATCGACGGCCAGCATATGCAGATAGCTGTGGGCGGGAACACGCACGCCCACGAGCGGCCTGAGAAATGCCGGGTTGGCATAAAGAAGTGCGGAAGGAAAGTGGCCTTGCGCCACCAGATCCTGGGCCCCGTAGAGATCCTCGAGGAGCAGATTGAGCAACTGGGCGCGCTGAATGATGCCCGCTTCGATGTAGCGCCACTCATCCGCCGGAATCAACAGCGGAACGATGTCGATCTGCCAAGCCCGGCTTGCTCCGAGCGGATCGCCGTAAACGTTGTACGTGATCCCGTTCTCGCGGATGCGACGCTCGGCACGAGCCCAGCGTCGTCCCAGTTCCTCTGGCCCGATCGCCTGCAGCGACTCCATCAGATGGGCCCAGTACGGCCGAGGAGTTACGCCATCGGCCGATAGCTCGTCATAGGCATCTCCGTAGCGGAGCGGCGTTTGATTCAAATCCACGGTCATGGGACAAGCCCTGGCTTCTCGATGTAGGTCCTTTGTCCAGGCGGCGGGAAGCGCAGGTCAAGAGTCATAGGAAAGATCGGGTTAGTCTCTTCCTCCGGCGCCGCCATCAGCCCGGGCGTAGGGTCGGATGTTTGGAAGCGCTCTCGGCGGCGGTTTGCGGCCTCCGTTGCGTTCACTGGGCGGGCGGTGTAGGCGCGACCGTCGGGTGATCCCACGTGGTAGGCGCATCGGCCAATCGAACGCTCTTTCCAGGAGTCAATCATGTCGAAGATCAGGGGCGCATGCACTGGAATCGTTGGATGTAACACCGCCGATAGCTGGCGGGCGCGATACCTGACGCCAGCGACCGTCTCTCCTGGCTCGCCAGTAGGGTGGAGCGGCACTCTGCGACCGTTGCATGCAACCACGTAGCGGGATTCCATGGCCATCCCGGACAGCTTCACCTGAATCCGCTCGAAGGAAGAGTCCACGGCGCGAGCCGTTCGGCCGGAAGTAGTCTCTTCCGCCAGCACGTTCCAAGGATCGAGGGCCTCACGCAGCTCGAGTTCGACCCCCTCGGCAGCGATCGACCCGATCTTCGGAAAGCGAAACTCCATCTGCGCCGCAAACCACTTCTCCTCAAAATTGTAGTCGGACCCGCGCACATAGCTGAGCACATCGGAAAAGTCTCGCCTGACAAAATGCGGCAGCATAACACGGTCATGCAGCGCGGTGCCCCAACGGATCAGGCCGCCTTCGAATGGACGCTTCCAAAATGTGCATACCAAGGCGCGGATTAGCAGCATCGCTATAAGACCCATTCTGACATGCGGAGCCATTTCAAAGGCACGCAATTCGAGCACGCCAAGGCGCAGCCCGAGACCCTCCGGCGGATAGAGCTTGTCGATGCAGAACTCGGCGCGATGCGAGTTTCCCGTAACGTCGACGAGCAGGTTGCGAAACAATCCATCGAACATGGGCGGCGTGCAATCGTTCGCCGGCAAGTTAGCAAAAGCGACCTCCAGTTCGTACAAGGCATCCATGCGCGCCTCGTCTACGCGCGGAGACTGGCTGGTTGGGCCGACATACATGCCGGAAAACAGATACGAGAGCGACGGATGGTTCTGCCAGAATGCCAGCATGCTGCGCAGTAGATCTGGACGCCGCAGGAAAGGGCTGTCCAACACGGTCGCTCCGCCGATCACGATATGGCTGCCGCCACCGGTAGCGATATGGCTCCCATCATACGCAAATTTTTCAGCGGCCAACCGATTATGGCGCGCTTCCTCGAAGAGCACTGTGTTGATCTGTTCGAGTTCGTCCCAATTGCTCGCGGGCGGCAAGTTTACTTCGAGAACACCGGGATCAGGCGTGATGCTGAATGACCGCAATCGTGGATCGGAAGGCGGCGGGTAGCCCTCCAGCCACACCGGTTTGTGCAGATACTGGCACGTATCCTCGACGGCGGCTAGCAGCTCGAGATAGTCCGCGAGCGTGGAGGCGTACGGCAGAAACACGTGCAGGCGGCCTTCTCGAGCCTGCACGCACAGTGCTGGACGGATAAACTCCGGCGCACTTTCAGCCGTCGTCGAGAGCGCGGGCAGCGGATCGGCCACGGGATGGGTCTGGAAGAGATCCATCCGCCGGCTCGGGCGGGATGGAAGTTTGATCCGGGCTGCGAACGGCGCAGGCTCGTGCTCGTATTCGAGCTCATCAGGCGCTACCCATGGCATCGACGCGGTCGGTATTCGGTAGCCGATGGGGGAATCGCCGGGCGACAGCAAAAGACGCTCCGGGCGAGCGAACCACAACTGGCTCGACCAGCACAGCCGGCCCGCCGGTTGACGGCGGCGAATAGGCAAAATGTACCCGTCCGGCTCCGTCGACTTTGCTTCGCCGTCGTAGGCCGGCAGCACGTTCTCGAAGCTCACCTGAAGGCGACGCGATAACGCTTCTATGAACTTGAAAGCATCGACCGCATCGAGGCTGTTCTTGTGATCTTCGCGAGCGTTTTCTCGAGCGATGAGATCGATGTTCTCCCAAACAGGGACACGGTCGAGGCGCCAAGAGCAGCTCAGCGCCCAACGGGGCAACGGCTCCCCTGGATACCATTTGCCTTGTCCGTAGTGAAGCACTGCGCCGGGCGCGACTTTCTCGCGGAGGCATTGGATGAGGGCCAATCCTCGGGTTCGCTTCATGGGTCCGAGAGAATCAATGTTCCATTGCGGGCTCTCGGGCTCGTCGATGCCGACGAACGTGGGCTCACCGCCCATGGTCAGGCGTACATCCTGCGCTTCCAGATCCGCATCGACACCATGCGCCAGCTGTTCGACTTGCATCCAATCCTGTTCGGTAAAGGGCTGCGACGGCCGCAGTGCATCATTCAAGCGGCGAATCGACATGGAGTAGCTGAAGTCCACGTCGGCCAGCTCGACCGTGCCCTCAATAGGCGCGGCCTTAGAAGCGTTCGGGGTGCAGACCAGGGGGATGTGACCCTCGCCCGCGAACAGCCCCGAGGTCGGATCCAGCCCAATCCAGCCCGCACCCGGCAAAAACGCTTCTGCCCAGGCGTGGAAATCCGCCGAGTCAGATTGCGGACCGTTCGCGGCGTCGGATGCGCTCTCGTCCGCCGCCAACTGAATCAGATATCCGGAGACGAAGCGGGCCGCGATTCCCAAATGTCGGAGGATCTGCACCAGCAGCCATGCAGAGTCACGGCAGGAGCCCGTGCCCTTTTCAAGCGTCTGCTGGCATGTCTGGACGCCCGGATCCAGCCGCGTCACATATTCAATTTGGTCTCGCACCCGCCGATTCAAGTCAACCAAAAAGCTGATCGTTCCTCGCTTCTCGCGGGAAAGCTTCCCAAGAAAAGCCTGGAGCAGAGGGCCGGCCGAATCAACGCTCGGGTCGATCCAACGATAGGGCTCGAGATCCTTAGCAAGCTCCGGAGAGTACTCGAAAGGGTAGTCTTCGACCCCTGGTTCCAGAAAGAAATCGAACGGATTGAAAGGGGATAGTTCCGCGACCAGGCCCACCTCAACGATAAACTCGCTGGTCTTGTCGGGGAAAAGAAGACGCGCCAGATGATTGTTGTGGAGGTCGAACTGCCAGTTGAGAAGGTGTCCGGAAGGAGTGACACTAAGCGAGTATCCGAGGATCGGTGTTCGACAATGCGGGGCCGGACGCAACCGTATCACCTGTGGACCGACGGAGACCGCCTTGTCGTAACGGTATTGTGTCCGGTGATTGAGAGCAACCTGTATGCCCATCCACCCTCATGCGGCCCACGCCTGGAGTTTCTGTTTCGTTGTCACTTCGCTACCAACCCGTAAAGGCCAAGCTCTCGCGGAACCTACCGCTGTAAGGCTATCCTAGCCAGGTCGCTAAGTGAGGTGCAATTTTCAGATCGACTGAAGCTCGTTGTGCAATATTCGGCTACGGTGCGCAGTGACGTTCGATGCCAGCTGTTCTACCGACCGTTCCTCGCGGGCTCCTGGCCAGTGCTCGACAATCAGGAAGTCCGGTCCCGCCATCACGAGATTGGTACGGGGAAGTCTTAGGGCTGTATCTGCAGCGCCCCCTTGTGCAAGCTACGCGACGGCACGATCTCGGGCGGGGCGCGCTTCGCATACAGCGACTTGACTTCAAGCAGATGCGTTGCGAAGCAACGCCGCAGCGTATGCGGATGGATGTGCTTGTGCTCCAGGCCAGCACGCTCTACGCCCCGCTGACAGGCCGTGCAGAGCACCTTGGTGGTTACACGACGACCGCTGCGTACCTCTATTGCCGGGGAAAAGCCAGTCGGTAGGCTTGCGCCTGAGCCTTCTCCAGTAGACACCTAAAACATCCAGCAGAGCCGGGGCTCAGCATGACGTCGCGGTCCTTGCGTCCTTGCCCCCTTAGAACATGGATGACCATCCGCTCGCTGTCGAAGTCGCTGATCTTTAAATGCGAAACGCGCCACCTCTGCGCGACGAACGCCTAGTTTGTGGGGAAATTGGGGGGAAGCCTGGGGGCATCCCAAAAGGTACTGCGTAAACCATTGAAAACTATGGTGAGCGCGGATGGACTCGAACCATCGACCCATGCCTTAAAAGGGCATTGCTCTGCCAGCTGAGCTACGCGCCCATCTTCCCCAGTCACCTCCAATTTATCACAGCAGAAAGACTCTGTTGACTCTGCAACCCACTTCGCAAGCGCCGCCGGCTTGGCATCTGGAACCCTAAGCGGCGAGCGTCCCCTGAGCTCCCGAAGGATCTAGCATAAAGTGGTTCCGCGCAAACCGTGGAAACTACGCCGATGCGCCCCAGATCCTTCGAGACTAGAGGTCCATCAGGATGATACCTGTGACGGGACATTGCCAAACGGCCCAGCGCTTCTACTTTGCAACCTTGGCAATGTAGACCGCGAACGGCTCCAATGAGATGTCAGAAAGCGGCACTTCCTCGGGATGAGCACGGAGCGTCGTGAGCAGCGTGTTTGCCTTGCCTCCGGAAAATCCCTGTTTCCCCAGATCGAAGCTCACCTTCTGCTCCTTCCCCGACATATTCAGTACCACCAGCACCGCGTGGTTCTTGTAGCGTCGGAGATAGGAAACCACATTGGGTTGATCTTCATTCAAGGGGATGTATTCACCCTCACGTAAAGAGAGGTCCCGATGGCGCAAAGCCAGAAGATGTTTGTAGAACTGCAGAATGGAATCGGGGTCCTTGAGTTCGGTCTCTACGTTGTGGGTCTTGAAGCTCGGCGGAACCGGTAGCCACGGATCCGCCTGGCTGAAGCCAGCATTGTTGTTGTCGTTCCACTGCATGGGAGTGCGTTCGCCGTCGCGGCCTTTGTCCACGGGCCAGCCCACTCGACCTACCGGGTCTTTTACGTCCTCCTTGCGCTTGGGATCGTTGTTCTCCATGCCGATTTCCTCGCCGTAGTACATGATGGGCGTGCCCCGCAGCGTCAGGTACATGCCCGCCATCAGCTTGGCAATTTCGTCGTTATGCGGACCGTCGCCATAGCGATTATAGGAACGCACGATGTCGTGATTGCTGATGACGTAAACCGGCCAGCCACCGGAGGCGTCGGCAGCAGCAATCTGGCGGCGGAATTCAGGTGCCGACAGCTTGTTCACCGTGGTGAACATCAAGTCCATCGGCATTTGCAGCTCTCTGCTGTCGCCGCCGTAGTAGAGTTTGAGCTCATCAATATTTTTCGTCCAGGTTTCGCCGATCAGCACCGCTCCGTTTTGATCGGCAACCTTGCGCAAGCGCTGCAGCACGCCGTGCAACTCCGGCAGCTTGGTGTTGTAGACGTTCTCCATGTTGGGGTCGCCGTATTTGCTGGTGCCGGGCAGCACGGGATTGTCGGTCAGTTTCGGGTCCTCGAACATGGTGTCCACCGCATCCAGGCGAAAACCCGATACGCCGCGCTTGTACCACCAGCGACTCACGTCGAACATGGCCTCCTCCACCGCGGGATTGCGCCAGTTGAGATCGGGCTGTCCGGAATAGAAAATGCGGTAGTACCACTGCCCGGTTCGCGCGTCGAACGTCCAGGCGGGGCCTCCAAAGATCGAAATCCAGTTATTGGGGGGCTGGTCGGGATGCTTGCCGTCGCGCCATATGTACCAGTCGCGATGGGCTGAAGTGCGCGAGGACTTGGAATCCAGGAACCACTTGTGTTGATCAGAACTATGGTTCAATACCAGATCCATGATGATACGGATCCCGCGCTGTTTGCCGGCGCCGGCCATGGCGTCAAAGTCCGCCAGTGTGCCGTACATGGGATCGATGTTGACGTAGTCGGAGACGTCGTAGCCGAAGTCCACTTGGGGCGAGGGAAAACAGGGGGTGAGCCAGATGGCGTCCACCCCGAGGTCTTTGAGGTAGTCGAGTTTTGAGGTGATGCCCCTGAGATCGCCGATGCCGTCGTTATTGCCATCGGCAAAACTTCGGGGATAGACCTCATAGAACACTGCATGCTGCCACCATTCGTGGCCCTCGGCGTCTTTTGATTTGGGCGCCGCTCCGGAGCCAATGGAAAAGAAACAAGAGCTGACCAGGAAAAAAGACAGGGCAAATTTTTTCAACATAAGTGCGGCCTCTTAGAAAAGCATGTTTGTCCGAGAATTGAGAACTCCAGAAGCGAACCTGCGCCGGGGCTGCAGATTTGCGCTGCTTCGTCATTGAAGCGCATGGTTCCACCGTGGCTCACAAGGTTGCGCTCGTGGCTCTATCGCGTCGCGCTGGTGAAGCGAATGGTGATTCTCTCACGCACGTAGGGTTCGGCAGTACTCGCTGGAATCTGGACTTTGAGTTGCGCATTTTCCGCGTCGGTCTTTACCAGTTCCGCGCCCTCCACGGACACGATCTGAGCGGGGTTCCACACCCCAACTTGATATGGCTTACCTTGTGCTCCGGAAACGTCCAGGGTCAGGCTGTCGTGCGCGGGCGTCCACGACTCCGACATCACGCGCAACCCCTGACTTGAGCTTCCCAGGGGGGGCAGTTCCGACGATATACTCAGACCAAAATCGTTTTTAAGCCCGATGCGCAGCGTGTTCGCTCCCCTGTGTGCCGGAAATTGCACCGTCACATGCTGGTCCACGTCGCTTTTGTGAATCTGGAAAGGCACCCGGCGGCCGTCGATCTCCGCGCCGGTAATCTGTGCGCGCAGGCTCACTGCTGGGGAAAATTCCAAACTGCAATCGCCGCCGGTACGACTCACGTCCAACCCGATCTCGCTCACCGTCTTGCGATAAACGACACGCAGGGAAGCCGTCCCCATCCGAAGGTTATCGAGCGCGAAACCGGTCCAGTCCGCCGGGACATGAGGCGCGAAAGTAATACGGCTTGCGCCGGCATCCACCTGCAAGCCAAAAAGGCCGCGTAGCAGCGGGCTGATAACCATGGCGGCGGACCAGATTTGGTGCGGTGAACTGGTGGCGAGCGGCTGGTAATAGTCACCCGACAGAACCTCGGTGACGTGCCCGAGCGACCCATCGAGCGCCAGGCGAGAATTCGCCATGAGATTCGAAAAGCCAGGCAGGACGCGGTGGTAGCGATACTCGCCAACTGACGCCCATCCGGTGAACAGCGGCCACACCGAGCCGAAATGATATCCGCCCGCACTGTACTTGGCCGCGCGAGAAGAAATGATCCGCATTCCCCAATCGGCTTGATGCTCGGGCTCGGCAAGTTGCGTGATCATCGCCCCCGCCTTGTCGTCGTCCAGCAATCCGAACCACATCGGAACCGTGGCCAGCACGCTCGGTTCGTCCACCTGCTGATTTCGCCGATCGAGAGCAAAGGCAAACCGTTTCTTCTCCGCCAGCCAGAAGCTTTGGTTCAGCAGAGGCTGCTGGCGTGCGAACTGCCCTCCCAGTTGCTTGCTGACCTCTTCCCTTCCCGTCAGATGAGCCAGATTGGAGAGCGCCCGCAACGCCTCCGCTCCAAGCGCGCTCTGGTACAGTTCAGTCTGTACCGGAAGCAGCGGGCCGCCTTCCACCCAGCCATGACCCACTCCAAAATTCTGTGGAAGGCCGTGTGTATCGTAGGTGGAAAGCAGAAACTGATAAGCCTTCCACAGGTTGTCCCACTTTTGCTGGGCAAACGCCGCATCACCGCTCGCAACCACGTAGTCATTCATCACAATGATGTAGAGCGGTGTGGCATCGGCGGAAGCGTAAGGATAGGGATAGTCGGTGAACCACGGCACAAAGCTTGCGCCCTGGGAAATTTCGTGGGGAACCTTGCCGTCGGCGCGTTGATACTTGCTCAGGAATTCGAGGGCGGTGCGAGAGTTGCCAAAGTCGCCCTCGGCATCGAGCGCCAAGGCTGTCCACAGCGCGTCGCGGCCGAAAAACCAAGCGAAGCCAGGACGCTGGCTGCCGCCCGAACCGCGATATCCAGCGATGAATCCCGTGCCCAGAAATGGATTCTTCACCAATCCCTGGAGCACACTGATCCGGGCCCAGTCATACGCCTGCTGCAACCGGCGGTCGGGCAATTCTACACTGACCGTGTTATCGAGATAGGCGCGGTAATAGTCGCCGGACTCTTGTTCAAGAGCCCTGTAGTCAGCCGCGAGATGATGGTACGCAGCTTCGGCCTCGGCAAGACCGTTCATCGAGGCGGCAACGACGACGATCTTTGTCTCCTTCCCTTTGCCGGTTACGCCCAGGTGGAAAGAGTTCTCTTTCGAACTGGAGTAATTGGTGTCATATTCCGACTGCACCTCGGACGCCGTCGGGGAGCCAACCAGGGCGGAAAATTTCTTTTGCTCTTCGCTAAGGTAGAAGGCGCTCAGTTTTGCATCCCAGGACCCGTAGGTCCCGCCCAGCGCCGCCGGCCACTCCAACTGGAAGTCACGCTCAAAGGCGACCTCCACGTCGAGCGGCTCCTCGGTTTCGACCTCGATGATGATGACCGCTCCCGGTTCGCGGACCGGAACGAAGAGCGTTTCGCGCACCGCGAAGGTGTCGCCGGCGTAGAGGATGGTGCTCGACTCCGGCCGAACCGCCACCGTGCGGGCGAGCGCTTCGGCGGAAATAACCCGGCCCTGCAGGTGGAAACGAAGGTGAAAGTTGCGCAGAATTTTTACCGGGTACACCCAAGCCTCAAACTGTCCGGCTTCGTTTCCAAACAGTCCAGCCCGTGTGCCCGTAACGGGAAGAAACTCCCAGGGACGTTCGGTCCGCGAAAACTCCAGCGCATGCGCTGAATCGGCAGCCCGGACGAGGGAAGAGACTAAGGTCAGAGAAGCGACAACTAGCATCAACAGAGGTGCAAGCCGACGCGGCGGAGAGAACATTGTGCGTTCCATGCCAAATACAATCAGGATACGCGCCCGAACTTGCAAAGTCGCGGTGCACTTACTAAAGTAGGGGCGAATTCTAGCACGAGCCAACTCCGGGAAGGTACCGTCCTTTTGTCTTCTTCACGCCGTACGTTTCTCCAGTCGGTCAGCAAGTCTGCGGCAGTGCTGTCCCTGGAGGGCGTTCTCGCGCGGTCACGTCGCTGGCGCGCCTTTTTTCCCGGGAGCGAAGAAGTCCCCAAACCCGGCGCCGGTCTGGGCCTAAGTTTTATTGACGTCGGCCGCGACTCTGGGCTTAACGCGAAGACCTTCTACGGTGGCGAGCACAAGAATAAGTATCTGCTGGAGACCACCGGCTGCGGCGTGGCTTTTTATGACTATGACAACGACGGATGGCTGGATATTTTCCTGGTAAACGGCTGGCGGCTGGAAGGCTTCCCTTCGGGTCAGGAACCGACTTCTCACCTTTTCAAAAACAATCGCGACGGCAGCTTCACCGACGTCACCGCCAAGGCGGGTCTGGTCCACTCGGGCTGGGGACAGGGCGTCTGCATCGGCGACTACGACAACGACGGATTCGAAGACCTGTTCGTCACCTACTTCGGGAAGAACGTTCTGTATCACAACAACGGCGATGGCACTTTCACCGACATAAGCGAGAAGGCCGGGGTCGCAGGAAGCGGCAAGCGCTGGAATACCGGCTGCGCGTTCGTGGACTACGACCGCGACGGCAAGCTCGATCTCTTCGTGGCCAACTACATTGACCTAGATTTGGCGACAGCTCCGGTCCCGGAGTCAGGGCCGTGCCTGTACAAGAGTGTGATGGTGGCTTGTGGGCCACCCGGCCTTAAGGGCGGAAAAAACATTCTGTACCACAACAATGGTGATGGCACATTCACCGATGCGTCCGAGGTCTCGGGCATTGTGCAAGCCAATGGAACATTCGGGCTGGGAGTCCTGACTGCGGATTTCGACAATGATGGCTGGCCCGACATTTACGTAGCCAACGATTCCACCGCCAGCGCTCTCTATCAGAACAAAAAAAATGGGAAGTTCGTGGACATCGCCATGGAAGCCGGTTGCGCGCTGAGCCCCGATGGCAAGCCGCAGGCGGGCATGGGAGTATCGGCGGCAGACTACGATCTGGACGGCCATCTGGATATCGTAAAGACGAACTTCGCCGGCGATACTCCTTCGCTCTATCACAACCTGGGCGACGGCAATTTTGAGGACACCACTTTCACCGCCGGCCTGGGTGTGCATACCCAGTACCTGGGATGGGGTTGCGGTTTTTTCGACATGGACAACGACGGCTGGCCGGACATTCTCATCTGCAACGGCCACGTGTATCCCGAAGTCGAGCAGCTCAAAACCGAGGCGGGTTATCCGCAACGCAAACTGCTCTATCGCAACCTGCGCAATGGCCGTTTCGAAGATGTCTCCCTGCAGGCAGGCCCCGGCATCTCGGTGCCGATGGCGTCACGGGGGTGCGCCTTTGGAGACTTCGACAATGACGGCGACCTCGACATCGTAGTCAACCCGGTAAATGATTTTCCCCAGCTTCTGCGCTGCGATTTGGCTCCGGGAAATAACTGGCTCAAGGTGCGAACGATCGGCTCCAAATCAAACCGCAGCGGCATTGGCGCCCGGCTCCGCTGCGTTACCCAGGTCGCGGGCGAGGCCAAACCTCATCAACAGATTGACGAAGTCCGCAGCGGCGGCAGCTATTTCTCCCAGAATGATCTGCGGGTTCACTTTGGTCTAGGCAGGGCTGACAAAGTGCAATTGCTCGAAATCCGCTGGCCCAGCGGCCAGGTGGATACAGTGAAAGACGTAAAGCCCAACCAATTGATTTTTGTGAAGGAAGGCGAAGGGGTGGTGCGTAGCCTGCAGTTCCCTGCGCCGCCGTCTGCCAAGCCGGCGAAATAACTCTTGTTGCGCGTTGGCGTGCTTTGCAGTGGAGGGCCAGGATTGGCGAGATGTGCGAGGATTGGGAAGAGTCAAAAAAACCACCCAGGACCCTACAATCCAGCAAGGCCATCGTTGCTTCAGAAATTCTCTATCCTCCAGACATTGGAATTGCCGCTGGCTTGCACAATACGAGATACCGTCCGTCCGGCGAAGGAATCGCCCAACCCACGGACATCCTGGTCTCCTCGCAGATCGGCCGCGCAGTGCCTCGCAGATCGACGTTCAGCAAAGCGTTCGTGCCTTCAGGAGGTTGTGGTCGGAACTTTTACCGCCGCGCCTGATCCCTCTTTTAGGGTGTGAATTGCATCCACAGGAATACTATCGAATTGCTCGCTTCGACCGCTCGGCCAGCGAATCTGCACCCAGTCAATCTTGCTGACTGTCCCCAGGCCGAAGTGGATGCGCATATCGTTATTCGAATCGTAACTGGAACCGCTGCGTACTTCATCCACTAAAATTCGCCGGCCAACTTTCACCATGACCCTGGCGCCGATTCCATCGCGATTGGATTTCGTTCCCACCGTTCGCAATCCGATCCAATGATTCGCCGAGCGCACCTGGTTCACCAGAAGACTCGGCCTCGCATTCATGTTGCTGACCACGGCTGAAATGCGCCCGTCGTTCCACAGATCGCCGACCGCCAACCCTCGCCCGGCATGAACCGCCGTGATTCCAGACCCGGCCTGGGCCGAAATGTCGCTGAACGTTTTGTTCCCGTTGTTGTGATAGAGGATGCGCGGCTCTTCATAGCTGCTGCCCAGGTTCTGTTTGTCCACCTCGGGATAGACATGGCCGTTCACCAGCAGCAGATCGGGCCAGCCATCGTTGTCGAAATCCAGGAACATGGTTCCCCAGCCCAGATAGCGCGTGTAGAGGCCAAGGCCAGCCGCAAAGGTCACGTCATCGAACGTGCCATTGTCGTTGTTGCGATACAGGGTCGACGTGTCATCGGAAAAATTCGTTTTGAAAATATCCAACTTGCCGTCGCCGTCGTAATCAGCAACCGTCGAGCCCATGCCCGCTTGCTCGCGCCCATCCTCGTTGAAGGCGGCGCCGGCCACCACAGCCCGGTCGGTGAACGTTCCATCGTGATTGTTGCGGTAGAGAATGCTGGGCGTGCTATCGCATGCGACGTAGATATCGGGCCAGCCGTCGTCGTCGTAGTCGAGTGTGGAGACACTAAAGCCGTAGTGTCCGCTGGTCTGATCTATTTTCGCTTTGGCGGTAACGTCCTCAAATTTGCCGTTGCCCAGGTTGTGGTAAAGAATGTTTTTTAGGCCGGGCAAACCGCGCGGGCCGCACATCACCGGAACGCCCTTCCACACACACGAGGCTCTCTCTCCCGGCGCCGGAGCTGTGGAAACATCGAAATCGACATAGTTCGCGACCATCAGATCGAGAAAGCCGTCGCGGTCGTAATCCACGAAGGCGCATCCTGTCCCCCAAGCCTTTCCGCTTCCCGCCACTCCGGATCCCTCCGCCACTTCGCTGAACACCCCGCTCTGGTTGTGGTAGAGGCGGTTCTTGCCGTAGTAGGTGACATACAAATCTTCCCAGCCGTCATTGTCATAGTCCCCGGCGCAAACCCCCTGGCCCCATCCAGTGGCGGTGAGTCCGACCTGCGTGGTCACGTCGGTAAATGTTCCATCGTGATTGTTACGATACAGATGATTGGTGGGAGCGTTGCCGGCGGGAAACCCTTCGAGCGTGGTGCCGTTGACCAGAAAAACGTCAGGCCAGCCGTCGTTGTT
>Ga0193732_1000089_pt1 | contig 17912 bp, 19 predicted proteins | sample U1s1metaG_FD_145077 | JGI IMG/M metagenome (GOLD analysis project Ga0193732, IMG submission 145077) | Soil microbial communities from a riparian zone of the East river system, Colorado, United States - U1s1 | ecosystem: Environmental > Terrestrial > Soil > Riparian zone | place: USA: East River...
AACAGCTTTCCGGCGTTGTTGGAAGCGGTGGAAGTTTGTTCCCTGGGCCAAATCACCGGCCGCCTGCAAGAAATCGTCGGGCATTTTCGCCCGATGGTGTAACTCTGGAAAAGTGCTGCCTTCGCTACAGCGGATAGGACAGCGTCGCCCCGAGGATGGTCACGAGCAGCAGTACCACGGGGACGAGCACAAGAAAAACGACGAAGGTGTAGCCCATGACGTCGCGCGCGCGGAGGTGAAACAGTCCCAGGATCGGCAGCATCCAGAACGGCTGCACGAGATTCGCCAGCGCTTCGCCCAAATCGTAGGCTGCCACGACCCAGCCCAAGTGAACTTTGAGCTCGTGCGCGGCGGCCATGACGTAGGGCGCTTCGACGACCCATTTCGATCCGCCGGACGGAACGAACACGCCGAGCACGGCTGAGTAGGTCGCAACTATCGCCGGAAAGGTTTGCGCGGATGAGATCCCGACGAACGCATCCGCGATCCGCTGATTCAGGTGGGTGGAAGTGATGATCCCTGCGATGCCTGCGTAGAATGGGAACTGGAGGATGACACCCCACACGGCTGGCGTCGCGCCCTGCACGGCATGCATGAGACGCGCAGGAGTTTTGTGCAGCAGGAAACCGAGGAGCAGAAAGGTGAGATTGACGATGTTGAGGTTGATCGCGTTCAGCGGTTCGCCGGCCTGCATAAAGTAGCGGACCAGATACGTGCCGCCGATGAGGACAATCAGCCAGTTGAGAATCGGGGAATGTTCGAGCCATTGGCCCGGAGTCGGTTTTACGACTGGCACCGGCGGTTCGATCTCCGATTTTCCGAGAACGATGCCGAGATCGCGCGCGGTTTTGCCGCACCCGGCGGGCGGTGTGACAAGCCACATTATGGCAGTAACGAGCGCGATCTCGACGACGACGGACGCGAGGCTTTGCCAGAGAAAGATCGTGTGGCGGAACGGAATGATTCCGCCCGGGACCAGGCCGTTGTGGGCGACGATCTCTCGGATCTGCGGTGGCAGCGCTTCCGGTGTGGCCATTTGCAGCGCGGCGGATCCGCTCAAGCCCTGCGCCCAAACGCTGCCGAGTCCGAGGAAGCTGGCCGCGGCGAGCGCGCGATAGTCGACGCCCTCGACGCGGCGCGCGATTTCTTTCGCGAGCACGGCGCTGAAGATGAGGCTGAAGCCCCAGTTGAACCACGAGCTCGCCATGGCAAAGAATGCCACCAGCGCGACGGCGTTTCGCGGAGTTGTCGGCCATGCCGCCACCCTGCGAATGACTCCGCCCACCGGCTGCGAGGTGGCGAGCACGTGTCCGGTGATGATGATGAGCGCCATTTGCAGTGTGAATGGGATCAACTCCCAGAAACCTTTTCCCCAGGCATCGATCACTTGCGGCAGGCCTGATGGCGTAAGCGCGACGCCGGCGACAATCACGATCAGGGTGGCGAGGAGCGCGAAGACGAAAGCATCGGGCACCCACCGCTCGGTCCAATCTGTCAACGCCAGCGCTATGCGCGCGAGGATTCCCGCCTCGGCGGGCGGGTGGTTCGTGTTTGTGGCGGAACGCGGGTCCGGGCGCGACATGCAAGCGGGAATTAAGAAGTAGGAATTAAGATTTAGGAAGGAAGAGTAAGCGAAGGTGGAATGCGGAATGCAGAACGGAGCGAGCTAGGTAGGAGCGACGGCGCAGCGAGTCAGCGCTTGAGTGCAACATCGAACGGTGCGCCGGTCTTGGCGCGGACGTCTTCCACGGTGACGCCCGGATGCAACTCGGTGAGGACGAGCCCGCCACCCCGTTTTACTTCAAACACGCAGAGCTCAGTGATGATGAGATTAACCACGCCGAGCCCGGTGATAGGCAGTGTGCATTGTTTCAAAATCTTTGGACTGCCGTCCTTGGAAGTGTGTTCCATTACCGCCACGACACGCTTCACTCCGGCCACGAGATCCATCGCCCCACCGGGACCTTTGATCATCTTGCCGGGAATCATCCAATTCGCGATATCGCCTTTGTCGGTCACCTCGAATGCGCCGAGGATGGCGAGATCGATGTGCCCGCCGCGAATCATGGTAAACGAATCGGCGCTGGAGAAATAGGCCGAGCCGGGAATCGAAGTGATCGTCTGTTTGCCGGCGTTGATCAGGTCGGCGTCCACCTCGTCTTCGGTCGGAAACGGGCCGATACCAAGCAGGCCATTCTCGGACTGCAGCGTGACGTTCATGCCTTTGGGAATGTAATTGGCCACCAGCGTCGGGATGCCGATGCCTAGATTGACGTAATAACCGTCGCGCAATTCCTGTGCAGCGCGCTTCGCCAACAACTCCCGGATCGGATTCTCTTTTTTTGAAGTCGCGCTCGCCTGGACAGTGCGAAACTCGATGCGTTTTTCGTAGCTCACGCCCTGGATGATACGGTCGACGAAGATGCCCGGCGTGTGGACCTGGTCTGGATCCAGCTCGCCGATCTCGACGAGTTGCTCGACTTCGGCAACGCAGACCTTGCCGCAAGTGGCAATCATCGGGTTGAAGTTCCGTGAGGTTTTTCGAAAGATGAGGTTGCCGGATTTGTCGCCCTTCCACGCCTTCACGAGCGAAACCTCGGCCGTGATGCCCGGTTCAAGCACGTATTCCTTGCCGTCGAAAACTTTTGTCTCCTTGCCCTCGGTCAGTTTGGTGCCGAAGCCGGTGCGCGTATAAAACCCCGGGATCCCCGCGCCGCCCGCGCGCAACCGCTCGGCCAGTGTGCCTTGCGGGATGAGCTCCAGTTCGAGTTCACCCGACAACACCTGACGCTCGAACTCCTTGTTCTCGCCGACGTAGGAAGCCATGACCTTTTTTACCTGCCGGGTGGTGAGCAAAAGCCCCATGCCAAAATCATCCACGCCCGCGTTGTTGCCGACGATGGTTAGGTCCTTCACGCCGCTGTCGCGCAGTGCGGCGATGAGATTCTCCGGTATGCCGCACAGCCCGAATCCGCCCGCAGCAATCGTCATGTTGTCGTGGAGCAGGCCGGCAAGCGCAGCCGTGGCGTTGGAGTAGACTTTGCTCATCGGGGTGAAATCTAAACATGGATTCCGCAAATGGGCACGGATGAATTGTCCTACGCCGCCCAAGGCTTGCCGCGCGGCTATTCATCGCCAGATTGCAGCTTCAAACTTCAAATGACGAAATCGCTCGCCCATCAATTTGCCGAATACGCTTCTGCCCTTCGTTTCGAAGATTTGTCGCGCGAAACCGTGAACGAAGTGAAGCGCCGTGTAATCGATTCGATCGGTTGCGCGCTCGGCGCATGGAATGAAGAGCCCTGCCGGATTGCGCGGGAAGTCGCGTCGGAATTTTCCGCAAAACATGGTGCGACCATTATCGGCACGCATCATCAGGCGCCGCCGGATTGGGCGGCGTTCGCGACCGGCTGTTGTATCCGTTATTTCGATTACAACGACACCTATCTTTCAAAAGAACCCGCTCATCCGAGCGACAATATTTCCGCGGTGCTGGCGGTAGCTGAGACCGTGGGTGCGAACGGACGCGACGCCATCACCGCGACCGCGCTGGCCTATGAAGTGCAATGCCGTTTGTGCGACGCGGCTAGCATTCGCGCACGCGGCTGGGACCATGTGACCTATGGCGCGTTCTCGACCGCGCTTGCGTCGGCCAAGTTAATGAAACTTGATCGGGAAAAAACGCGACACGCGGTCAACATTGCGGGCGTGGCCTGCGCGGCGATGCGACAGGCGCGGGTCGGTGAACTTTCGCATTGGAAAGGTGTCGCATTCGCGAACGCAGCGCGGCACGGAGTGTATTCGGCGCTGCTTGCGCGCGCAGGAATGACCGGGCCGGCGCCAATTTTCGAAGGACAAATGGGATTCGAGAAGGAACTCGGCGTTTCACTCGGAAACGTGGGCGAAAAATTCGAGGTGCCGTTCCCGCAAAATCCGCAAGGTCCGGCGTCGATGATTTTGAACACGAGCATCAAATATTGGCCGGCGGAATATCACAGCCAGAGCGCGATCGAAGCGGCGTTGTTTTTGCGCGAACAAATCGGCGATGTTTCGCAGATCGCCTCAGTTGACATCGAATCGCACGATGCCTCGGTCGATATCATCGGGAGCGAACCGCAAAAATGGAGACCGGAAACGCGCGAAACGGCCGACCACAGCCTGCCATACATTACCGCGATCGCGTTGATCGATGGCAAAGTGACTGACCAACAATTTCAGCCCTCGCGATTTACCGATCCGGTGATTTGGAAATTTTTGGAGAACGTGAAAGTGGCGCGCAATGCCGAGCTAAGCTCGCTTTATCCAGGGGCGGTTGCGAACATCGTGCATGTGACGTTGAAAGATGGCCGCACTTTGACCAAGCGTGTCGATTACCCGCTGGGCAACGCGAAAAACCCGGTCTCGGATGTCGAGCTGGAGCGGAAATTTTTGCATCTCGTCGTGCCGGCGCTGGGACGGGATCATTCCGCAAAAATTTTGGACCAGGCTTGGTCGCTCGACCAGCAAAGTGGTGTGCATCATCTGATGAAACTGTTGCGGATGCCGTGATGAACAAACTTCGCTCATTTTGGTAGGGCGACGCTCTGCGGAGCCGTGGTCAACGCGATGGCTCGACTGAGTCTCGCCCTACCGGAAAAATATGATCTCTTGCGAATTGAAATGACAAAAGCAGCGCGATTGCGCCAATTGATCGCGAAGGATTGCGTGGCGATGCCCGGAGTGCCGAACGCGTCGATCGCACGGCAGGTGGAACGTGCCGGATTTGATGCAGTTTATATCAGCGGCGCGGGACTGGCGAATTGCACCGCAGGATTGCCGGATATCGGGTTGCTGACGTTGACTGAGGTCGCGATGTTGGCCGGATTCATCGCGAAGACGGTGAAAATTCCGGCGATTGTCGATGCCGACACCGGATTCGGCGGCGCAGAGAACGCAGCCCGGACGATTTATGAATTGGAAAGCGCCGGATTGGCCGGTTGTCATCTGGAAGATCAGGAATTTCCCAAACGGTGCGGACACCTTGCCGGAAAATCGCTGATCGCGTCAGCCGACATGGAGGAAAAGATCGCTGCGGCAGTGGCGGCGAAACGCGATAAAGATTTTCTATTGATTGCGCGGACGGATGCACGGGCGATTGAAAATTTCGGCGGCGCGGTGAAGCGGGCACAGGCTTACGTCGCTGCCGGCGCCGACGCGATTTTTCCGGAAGCGTTGCAAACGAAACGGGAGTTTCGCGATTTCGCCAAGGAAATGGAGGTCCCGCTGCTGGCGAATATGACCGAATTCGGCAAATCGCCCTTGCTCCCGTTCGATGAATTGCGCGAGCTCGGTTATCGGATGGTCATCTTTCCACAAAGCGCATTTCGCGTCTCCATGAAAGCGACAGCGGAATTTTTGCGCGATCTAAAAGCGCGCGGGAATCAGCGCGATTGGCTGGAGAGAATGCAGACGCGGGAGGAGCTTTACCATTTGCTCGATTACGATCCGCGCGGAGATTCGTGGACTGGGTATCGTTCCTAATGGGAGTCATTCCGAGCGAAGCCGAGGAAACCCGTTGCGAAAACTGCGAGGTCACGCTACGGGATTCTTCAAATCCGCTTTGCTCCGCTCAGGTTGACGGAAAGGCGTGCTAGCACGGTGGGAGGAACAACGATGGCAACTAAAGAAACCAAACAAGCTTACAGTCCTGGCCTCGCCGGCGTGATCGCAGGCGAGACGCAAATCTGCTGGGTCGATCCGAACGCCGGCCTGATGTATCGCGGCTACGATATCCACGAGATGGCGGAGAAAGCGAGCTTCGAGGAAGTCGCGTATCTCTTGCTTAACGGCGAACTGCCGGATGTAGAGGAGCTCAGTAAGTTTACCTCCGAAATCGCAATGGCCCGCATGCTGCCGAAGCAGGTGCTGGATGCGCTGCGATTAATGCCGAAAGAGGCGCATCCGATGGACATGCTGCGCACGGGCGTGTCGATGCTGGGGGCGTTCGATCCGGAGCTGAACGACCATTCGCATGCGGCCAACATTCGCAAATCGATCCGATTAATCGCAAAGGTTTCTACTTTGATCACAGATGGCTATCGCATCGCGCACGGCGAACACCCGCTCCCAGAGCGTGAGGACCTGACCATCGCGGGAAATCTTTTCTACAAATTGCACGGTAAAGTTCCGCAGGACTGGCAGATCCAAATGATGGACACGATCCTCATTTTGTACGCCGATCATGAGTTTAATGCTTCGACTTTCGCTGCGCGGGTGACGGCATCGACATTGGCGGATATTTACGCAGCGGTGACGAGCGCGTGCGCCGCCTTGAAAGGACCGTTGCACGGCGGCGCGAATGAACAGTCGATGCGAATGCTCGATGAAATTAAAAGCCCCGATCGCGCTGAAGGTTGGTTGAAAGACCAGCTGGCGAAGAAAGCGAAAATCATGGGATTTGGTCATCGCGTTTACAAAAAAGGGGATTCGCGCGTGCCGGTTATGCGTGAGATCGGGCGCGACCTGGGCAAGCGCACTGGCAAGGAAAACTGGATTCCAATTTGCGAGAAGCTCGAGCAAACCATGGAGCGCGAAAAACATTTGTGCGCGAATGTCGATCTTTACGCCGCGCCGGTGTTCACAATGCTGGAATTCGATCCGGCGCTGAACACGCCGATCTTTGCCGCCTCGCGCGTGGCCGGCTGGTGCGCGCACGTGGTCGAGCAGCATGACAATAATCGTTTGATCCGGCCGCTATCACTTTACACCGGGCCGGCGCCGCGCCCGTACGGTGGCGGATCAAAAAACGGCGCGTGAATTTGAAACTGTAGCGGCGGTCTATGACCTCCGGGCTTTATTTAATTTTGGCGCTGATAGAGCGCCGCTACAATGAAGGAACGCTCGCTCCAGGAAAAATACGCGCCCAATAATTCGTGTTTTGGCTGCGGCCCAGCCAACGCGCAGGGCTTACGCATTCGCAGCTTCCCGAAAGGAGAAGAAGTCGTCGCCGAGTGGATCCCGCAGTCCAAATATGAAGCGTTCCCGGGTGTATTGAACGGCGGAATCATCGGCACCCTTCTCGATTGCCACTGCAATTGGACCGCAGCCTGGCACTTGATGAAGAAAGCTGACGCAGACCGTCCGCCCTGCACTGTTACCGCGGACTACGCGATCAAACTGTTACGGCCCACACCTTCAAACGGGCCGGTTTTTTTGTCAGCAAGAGTTGTCGAATCAACCGATGATCGAGCAACAGTGGAGGGAACCTTGAGCGCAAACGAAAAAGTTTGTGCGACGTGCCGTGGCACCTTCGTTGCGGTGAAGGAAGGTCATCCCGCATTTCATCGCTGGTAATCGGATGTAGCGGCGCTCGCCGCGGCGAGCGCCTCTACAACTGCGGAGCAACGAGCCCGGCCGCCTGTTGAATCGGATGGGCGAAAATCAATCCGCCCGTTTTGTCGAGTGTTGCTTCCCGGCATTGCTTTTTGTCGCTTTCAAAAAGACGAGTTTGTTGCGCGGCAAAACTGCGATCCAACACATCAAGATTCGCTTCGTCGTTCAAACGAATCGAGCGATTGTCGAAATTACCCGAACCAACCGAGATGAAAATATCATCCACGATCATCAACTTCACGTGGACCATCGTCGGTTGATATTCGAAGATCCTGACGCCGGCGCGGATCAATTCCGGCCAATGCCGTCTTGAGGCCAGGCGCACCAGTTTTTGATCGATCTTTTTTCCGGGAACCACGACTTCAACTCTCACGCCCCGCTTTGCGGCTTCGGTTAGTTCCTTGCGCATCAGATCGTCCGGGAGAAAGTAAGCATTCTCGATCCGCAAAGTTTTTTGCGCCGAAGCGATCGCGAGCAGATACATCAAATCGAGATTTTCATTATGAGCGCCGCTTCGGATGGCCTGTGCCAAATATGGGCCGGTGGGTGCGAGAGGCGGAAAATAGTCGGCGCCATGCAGTACTTGGCCGCGTGCTTTTAACCAGCTGGTTGCAAATGTCGCCTGGAGTTGTGCCACCACTGGACCAATGACCTTGTAATGATTGTCACGCCAATGTTGTGGCGAGTCGGCGTTGCCAGTCCATAAGTCGGCAATGCCTACACCGCCGACAAAGCCAATTTTCCCGTCAATAATTAGTAGCTTACGGTGAGTGCGGTTGTTGTAGCGACGTGGATCGGGCCAGAAAACGGAGTGATATTTCGCAACCTCGACTCCAGCGTTGCGTAATCGCTCCAGATTTTGCTGGCCCATCTTTTGCGTCCCTTGCGCATCGAGAATAACGTTTACCTTGACTCCGCCCTGCGCCCGCTCGGCCAGCGCCTCGGTGAACTGGCGCGCGATTTCACCGTCCTGAAAAACATACGTTTCGAGACTGATTGAGCGTTTAGCCGATCGAATTGCGCCGAGCATAGCCGGGAAGATCTGATTCCCGTTAACCAGAGTGGTGATGTTGTTGCCCGGAACAAAATTCGGTCCCAGCAATGATCCCGCGGCACGAGGAGGCACCGCGCTACGAATTGTTAACAAAACAAAGACGGGACCAACGAACGCTGCATTCTTCTGAATCCTGCCACAGAACGGAGCTGCGCGCCCGGGGTGACTCGAACACCCGACCGACGGATTAGAAAGTTGTTGCCACGTCGCACAAGCAGGACCGGGTCGATCTCTTCAAAGCGCAACTCACAACCTGGGAACGCGAGAACCTCTAAATTTCAAAACACTTTGCCACGCGCGTTGCCGTGGTGAACGCGATTCACGTTCATAGCAACGCATCCTTTGCTGAAAAAATAAATCGTCACCGCGTCGACGCGCGGGGGCGGGGGTTCGGTTTTACAAGTCGTCGGCACGCTGCCGAACCCGCGCCAAACTTTTTCAGGACGCGCTCCCGTCTCAATTCCCCCTAAGCACCCGATCAATCAAATCCCAAGATCTTGACTGTGGCGGTCGGTTTATCCCCGAGGATCTCGTACTGGACCTTCACCGATGTGAGGCGCCCTTTGCGTCCCGGAGCATCCGTCGCAGCCGTCTGTCCTCCTGCCTTTAGGGTTCCGACGCTGGTGAGCGTCGAGTCCTTGCGATTGTCCCAGCCAAGGACGACGCTTGTGATCTTTACGTCAGCGCCCTCGACAGAGAGCTTTACCTGCTTGACGTCTTTCTGCCATCGACCCCCTTCGGTCTTGATCTCCACGCTGGGATCGGCGGAGTTGATTGTCTGCTCGCCCATCACAAACCACTCGTCAGCAGCTCTGGCGGTGCCCACAGGCCCCAGTAGAACGGCGGACGCGGCGGCAACGCAAAACGGCTGCCAGATTTTGGATCTTCATATTTTTTTACTCCTTTTTCCCATGATTATGAGTGCCTGCCAGTGGGGACGCTAGTAGGACCTTGGTCTTAGTCCTAACGATCGCCAAAAGAGGACCGCGAAGATGATGCTGACCTAGGGTGTTTCACGGCCCATCCCGGCGGGTTCGGAGAGTGCCCGCTCTGCTGGACAGGCTTGAGATTTGGGAACATTTCCGATGAAAATGAAAGCAATGAACGTCGCTTTCCAGCTCGACAGCCGTCATGGCCGGCCGGTCACGCGGGGCATCACCGATTAACGAAATCAGTGGACGTCCTTCTTCTCCTCTCCCTCTTCTGCGCTCACGGTGTTTCGACCTCAAAGAAATTCCTCGTCGGTGGGCAGGACCGGTTCGCCTTTCAAGTTCTTCAGGACGACCTTGAACTGGTCCACGAAGAACAGGGGCTTGGCGCTTTCTTTCGCCAGCGCATTGAGGCGCTGCTGGAAGGCGGCGACCTTTTCGGGATTAGCCGCCGCGAGGTCGTGCTGCTCCGACGGGTCTTGCGCGAGGTTGAACAGTTCGACGCTTGACGGCAGCAACGTGCGCCAAACCAGCTTCCAGTCGCCTTGCCGCACTGTGCCACGGAATGACTCGATGTTATAGACGATCTCCGAGCGCGGCGAAGGCTTGCCCTTACCCGCAATCAATCCTGGGTCAACGTCGTGAGTTCCGGACATGCCCTAGCCATGCGGCTTGATTGGAGCTCGCTTCTTCAGGCCTCGGCTGGTCGCGGCATCAATCTTTGCAGGAACGACTTGGCGACTCGTAGATCGGTCTCACTTAACCACGTCGCCTTAAGGTTGGCAGCCAAGCCCGGGACTGGATACCGGCCACGCCACTTTACTGCCTCTTCCAGCAGCCCTAACACGCGGTCTTCCCTCGGCAGGAGCCGAATTCCGGCATCTTCACAGAGCCGCCTCAGCTTATGGCTCTTCAGCTTTTGTGGAAGCACCTCAGCATCAAACTTGTGCCCCTTCAAACCTCGCAAGAGCTTTCGCGTCAGTCGCGCCTTGATGAAGCACTCCGCCGTGTAACCCAGCAACAGTAAATATACCTCTGTGATACCGGCGCGCGGGTGGGGTTCAGTCGTCTCGCTTGGCGGTTCAAGACCTAAATCCATTCTTTGGGCACGGACGGATTGAGTCTTCAACGGCTCCACAGCCGATGCCGCTTGGTGCAGGTCTAAGCCTTTTTCAATCCAAAAACGGTGGTTTGATAGTTTGGTGTCGTAATACTCGGCACGTGGCGTCTTCTTCGGTTTCAGGTAATCTGATGATTCTAATCAAATGAAAAGGCGCCACTATGGCGTCAAATTTAAACTTCCCTGACTTCATCCGGACAACTTGCAGCCATGCGGCGTGAGCAGCGTTGTCCACCGATGTCCGGCTTTGACGACGTACCAACGAAAAATCCATCGCTCTCCTGCGGTTTCCGACAGTCGTAGCAGTCTCCGTATTAGGGGCTGCGCGCCCGGGGTGACTCGAACACCCGACCGACGGATTAGAAATCCGTTGCTCTATCCGGCTGAGCTACGGGCGCAGTTGCGCAGCGAAGTTGCCGCCAGCGAGTGTGACGTGCAAGTTTTCCCGGGCAGCGTGCGATGAAATCGATCATGTTTGCAATCGGACTTGCAGGGATTGGGCTGGCCGTTGCCTTTGCCTTGTTGCGCACGGAAAATCGAAAAGAAAACGATGCAATGAACTCGCTAATGGTGATTGTGCCTTACAAGTACGAAGGCTTGTGGGTGTTCGATGATGCAGCGGTTGGGCTGAGCAAGGAACCATTCATCGCGGGAATTGACACACTGATTGATAAGGCGACGGCAAATATCCCCGACGCGCAACACGGCTTCCGTGCGATCTTTAGTGGCACGCAATTTCCGGGCGCAAATTTTAAACTGGAATGGCGTCGTGCCGAGTCTGGCGGCAACTGGTATTACAGCCCCGAATTCAACCAGGAAGGCTGGCTTTGCCCGGCGTTGTTTAAGTATTTCAAAAGCGCGCCGCCGGAGATTTACGTGAAAGTAGAGCCGCGAAACGAGGGTTAATCTCCGACGCGATGTTTTAACTCCCAAACCCGAAGCGCTGCGAGAAGCAATGTTTTGGTGCGGGCGAGGGTGCCGGCGGCCGGAAGAGCGGGGGAAGCGGACGCAGGTTTAGTTGAACCATTGCGCGATCGTCCTTTCGGCTTGCGTGCGCTCGCTTTAGTTTTGCGGACGCGCTTGGTCGCTGTCTCGCTTATGGTTAACGATCCGTTGCCGTTCATGATTCGTTTCTAAGCAGCTTCCAAGCCAGTCCGGGACGGCACTGAAAGGCGTTTCAAACGCAATCCCCTCATCTAAAAGTGCTTAGGTGGCATCGTGTTGCTCCCGCCAAATCTCTAATAAACATACATACATACAATACATCTAGTCCATATGGTATTTCGTGTAAATCTAGAACAATGGACGTGATACCCAGTTCACACTAGCGTTAAGGGCGTAGCGTCAATTCAACATGGGGCACGACTCAGGTTTGGGGAAGCGCACGCGCACGCGCTCTCCTTGACGCCTCAGCAACGCTCCTTTTGGTTGAAGTAAGAGGATCGGGGCGCAGTCCAATACGGTTCGCGAATTTTCAGGGAGCTACGAACAAGCGCGAGCTTGTGGGCAGTGTTCTGCGACCTTTCCAGTGTTCGAGTCTTTTGGCGTGTTGAGCCGGCAAAATATCGTTACCCTCTCGCACTGGTTGGTTTGAGGTCGAAGACTTCGTTAGACACATACCTCGCTCGGTCTCTGTATCGCTTGGGATCGACAGGCAAGATGCCCGCCGGCCTCACCGTCAAGAATGGCTGTGTTACGCGAAAAGCGCTTGTTCCCAACGCACTTTTCCTCCAGTTTCACGGCGGGTCATGGCAAATCGCAAACTCGGCTGTCTCACGCTCTTCCTGTTCCTGGCGCTTTGCGCAAGCGCGATTATTAACGTTTTCCTGGCTATCGCTCTCCTCGGCCGCGTCAGTACGGGCGTCGCCCGCGAAGAGCCGCTGGCAAAATTCCGCGAAATAATGGTGCAACGTGGCGGACGCGGCGTCTCCGATCGTATTGTGGTCATTGTCATGCGCGGTTTGATTAGTAGCTCCATTCCCGGAGCCGCCAGCGACAACATGGTGGATGATCTGCGCATGGCTTTGCAGCAGGCGCGCGATGACGATCGGGTGAAGGGTGTTGTTCTGGAAATCGATTCGCCCGGCGGCGAAGTAACGGCCTCGGATATGATTTACAACGCCGTGGTCAAAACGCGGGCGCGGAAACCAGTGGTGGTATACATGGACTCGCTAGCCGCGTCCGGTGGATACTATGTCTCCTGCGGCGGGAAATATCTCATGGCTAACGACACCACTATTACCGGCAGCATTGGTGTGATCATTCAAACCCTCAATTACGAACAGCTTTTCAACAAGGTGGGACTCGCCTCCGTCGTTTTCAAAAGCGGAAAGTTTAAGGACATGCTCAATGGCGCCCGCCCGATGACGCCGGAGGAGCGCGAATTTGTGCAGAATTTTGTCATGAAAACGTACGATAAATTTCTCGGCATTGTGGCAAAAGAGCGCAATCTGCCGGCCGATGGGTTGCGCAATTCCATCGCGGATGGCCGCATCTTTTCGGGAAAAGACGCGCTTGATAATAAATTGATTGATGGCGTCGGCCAGATCGAAGACGCCTATGCTAAGGCGAAACAGTTGAGTGGTGCGCCCGAGGCGGCGGTGGTGAGATATGCGGCGCCATTCAGTCTCGGTCGTTTCTTCCGGGCGCTGGGCGAAACAAACCAATCGAAGCTGCAAATCGAGCTGCCCAAACAATTCCTTCCGCAGCTCGAGAGCGGTCGCGCCTATTTTCTCCCGAGCTACTACGCACCGTAGCCCGGCATGGGCGGCGAGGATTTTCTCAGCGCAGTTGGTTCGATCGCGAACGCGCTTTTCCTGATCGCGAGCGTTTACATTTATGTTGCGCTGCTGCGCCAGATTAACCGTCGCGACCGCGACCCAATCGACACCGATCGCGGCTTTGGTGCTGCTGAAGTTGCGCTGGCCGTTTTTCTCATTGCCGTTTTCGCGTTCAGCAGTCTGGGCGCGAGTTCGGCCCAAATCGTTCGCTTGCGCACGCTCGATCTTATCCTTAACGCCGTTGTTGCAATCGGAATGGTTCTATTTGTTGCCGCGTTCTTGAAACTACGCCGCTTCAACCTCGGCGAGCTAACCGGTCTGGCCCGGCTCAGTTTTACCAGAGCCTTTCTCACTGGGCTTGTCCTCCTGATTTTCGCTTACCCCCTCATCATTTTTGCCGAGTGGCTGACGGCGCGCTTCCTTGGGTCGGGCTCGAGCCGCCAGGGAATCATCGAGTTATTCAGCGGCTCGCAATCAATGGAGCAACGCGTCATCATCATTTTACTGGCGACCGCGATCGCCCCCGTGGCCGAGGAATTCATTTTCCGTTTCTTTCTTTACGGGGTCTTGCGGCGTTATCTCGGTCGTAGCATTGGACTCATCGTTTCGGCGCTTCTTTTTGCTGCGGTTCACGTGCACCTGCCGTCTTTCGCACCCCTCTTTGCTCTCGGGATCTGTTTTACTCTGGCCTACGAGTGGAGCGGATCGTTGTTGGTCTCGATGACGATGCACGCCATTTTCAATGCCATCACTCTCCTTGCGCTCGCCTTCCCCGAAACATTGCAGCCATGACACGGGCGCTGCGCGAACTCGGCGAAGACCAACTGCTCGCACAGGTTTTCCCCAGGCTTAATCGTAATTCGCGGGTCGTAATTGGAGCCGGGGACGATTGCGCGGTGGTGAAATTTCACGGCGCAAAAGATTGGTTGCTGTTGAAAACCGATTGTGTCGTTGAGGAGGTTCACTTTGCCAGGGAAACAAGCGCCCGCGCTGTCGGCTGGAAAGCAATGATGCGTGCGCTGAGCGATTTCGCAGCCATGTCAGGAATTCCGGAATTTGCGCTTATTACCCTCGCGATCGCTGGTAAAAAAAAAGCATCATGGGTAGATGAGCTCTACCGCGGTCTCAATCGCGCCGCAGCGCGTTTTGATGTCGCCATCGTTGGCGGCGAAACCAGTGAGACCGTTGGTCCGACAGTGATCGTGGTTAGTGTGGCAGGGGGGGTCGAACGGGACCGGTGCGTATTGCGCAGCGGCGGAAAAGCGAACGATGATCTTTTCGTTACCGGAAAATTGGGTGGTTCGATTCGGGGGCGACACCTGAATTTTTTTCCACGGATCGACGAAGCGCGCTGGTTGACTGCAAATTTCAAAGTGCACGCCATGATGGATCTGAGCGATGGTCTTGGCACCGATCTGCCGCGATTGGCGGGCGCGAGCAAACTTGGTTTTGCCATTAATGAGCGTGTTCTGCCGCTTTCCCGTGGTTGCACCATTCAACAGGCGATTTCGGGAGGCGAGGATTACGAATTACTTTTCGCGGTCTCGCCGCGCGAGCGCAAACGTCTGCAAAAAAGATGGCAGAAAAAGTTCCCTGGACTCCCACTTACTCGGATTGGCCGCCTGAATCAAAAATCAAAAATCAAGAATCAAGAATTGAAAAGTGGCTATGTTCATTTCCGTCAACGCCGCTGAAACGAAAGCGGTTGGGGAGCGCCTCGCAGAAAAAATCCAGACCGGAGACGTGCTTGCGTTGGTCGGAGATCTTGGCGCAGGCAAAACCCAATTCGTCAAAGGATTGGCGAAGGGTTTAGGTTCCACTGCGGTGGTGACAAGCCCGACGTTTACCCTGGTCCATGAATATCAGGGCAGCCGGCTGCCGATCTATCATTTCGATTTTTATCGAATTGAAAGTCTGGCAGCGCTGCGGGCGATTGGATTTGACGAGATTGTTTTTGGCGACGGGGTGAGCGTGATCGAGTGGGCCGACCGATTTGCCGATGCGATTCCGCCGCGAGCGCGCTGGATCAAGTTTGAGATCGTGTCAGACGATCAGCGTCGAATCCTTTTTTGAATGAAATTGCTCGCCTTCGACTTGTCCACCCGGCGCGGTACGATCGCGCTGGTCAGCGGAGAAGGAATTTTGAGCGCGACTGATTGGCCGAACGATCGCCGAACTTCCGCTCCATTTTTCGCTGCGCTCAAGGAAATCATTCGCGAGCATGGTGCCCCGGAAACGATCGTGGTTGGTCTCGGGCCCGGTTCCTACACTGGAACCCGCATCGCCATTTCCGCGGCCATCGGCTTGCAGGCGACGACTGGCGCAGCCCTCGCTGGAATTTCTTCGCTCTGCGCCATCTCGGATGAAAAAGAGTTTTATGTTATTGGCGACGCTAAACGCGCGTCGTTTTTCTTCGCGAAAATCGGCGGTGGTTTGCTAGCGAATGATCCGGACTTGCTTTCCGAAAGCGAAATGAACGATCGCCTCTCGTCGATCACAATAATTCCGATTTACACGTCTGACGAGTTGCCCCAGTTCACCGCGGTCGAGATGCGGTTTCCTTCGGCGAAATTGCTTTGTCTGCGGGCTCAAACCTTTCCGCAGAATCTTGCTCGCGCCCCGCTCGCGCCGATTTACCTTCGCGAACCACATATCACAACGCCGCGAACTGCACAAAATGATGGAAAAACATTACCGCTGTTGGGCTGAGATCGATCGCAGCGCATTGCGTCATAACGTAGCCTTTGTCCGCGAGAAATTCGGACCGGATATTGACCTGATCGCGGTCGTCAAAGCAAACGCCTATGGCCATGGCATGATTGAGGTTGCCCAAACCATCGCGGACCAGGCGAACATCTTCGGCGTCGCGAACCTGGAGGAGGCAACCGCGTTACGCGCGGCGGTGCGCAATCCAATCACTATTCTCGGGCCAGCCTTGCCGGGAGAGCGAGGCACAATCGCGGAGCGCGGATTCATTCCATCGATCTCAACGTTGGAAGAAGCCCGGGATTTCGATCGCATCGGACGCGGGCAAAAGGTCCCTCTCAATTTCAAAATCGATACCGGCATGGGGCGGATGGGCGTGCTGGCGGAGGAAGCAGTTGCCGTTTTCAAGAAGGTGAGCGCTTTGCCGAACATTCAAGTTCACAGTGTTTCAACACATCTCCCGGTTTCCAATGAAGACGAACAATTTACCCGCGAGGAACTGCGCAACTTCGGTAAATTAATCAAGCAACTGCGCGTCGAGGTGCCGGGCGATTACAAAGCGCACGCATTGCAAACAGCCGGCGTGCTCGCTTTCGCGGAGGAGCCGTTCGAGATCGTGCGTCCCGGGATGCTGATCTACGGCATTTCGTCGTTGCCGGAATTTCAAAGCCTCCTACGTCCGGCGATGACCTGGAAAACGCGCATCGCGCTCATTCGTGAGATGCCGGCCGGACACGGAATCAGTTATGGGCGCACCTTCATCACCCCCAGGAAAATGCACGTCGCTACGCTTTCCTGCGGTTACGCGGATGGCTATCCACGCCATCTTTCGAATCGGCGAATTTCCGTATTAGTCCGCGGGCAACGTTGCGCGCTGCTGGGCCGTGTGACAATGGATTTGATCATGATCGACGTTTCGCATCTGGCCGGCGCGGCCGCGGGAGATGAAGTTGTGCTGATGGGCCGGCAGGGCGACGAGGAAATTTGCTGTGCCGAATTAGCGGACCGCGCTGAGACAATTACGTGGGAAATTACGACGCGAATTGGCGCGCGCGTGCGCCGGGTTTATCTATGAGAGATTCGAGATCTGTGAATCGTAGCGCGATCGATGTAACGATTTAACAATGTAACGTTCTTCGATGTTCCAAATCATCTTCAACGAACTGAGCGCGGCGGAAATATCGGCTTTACCAAAGACGTTGCAGCTTGACCTGCTCGCTGAATTTCAGATTTTGCCGGAGGACCTTGATCGTCTCGATAGCAGTCGGTTCGGCTTGCTGGAGCGAGATGGTAAAAGACTCTATCGGTATCGTGCCAAGGATTACCGGATTTATTTCGAAAAGACACCGGAAGGCATCACGGTGCATCGCGTGCTGCATAAAAACACGCTGCGCGATTTTCTTTTCCGCACCAAATTGCCCATGGGCGAGGATGAGCAACTGAAGGAGAGGCGCGAATTTTGGAACTTAATCGAGCAAGGCGAACGGACCCGCAAAAAGACGTGATCGCCGAGCTGGAGGCGAGCGAGGAATTTCGCCGGCGCGAATTTCCGATTTGTGCGCGCAAGATTTATTGCGCTCATGCCGCGGATGCACCGTTGCCGCGCAGAGTTGCTGACGCGATGCGAGACGCGATTGAGGACGCTTCAACTAACGAGAAGCAATTCGACAAAGCGCTGGATTTCATCGCCGATACTCGCCGGTTAGCAGCGGATTTTCTGGGAACGGAAATCGAGGAGATTTCGCTTACCGGCCCGACTTCAAGTGGTCTCAATGCCGTTGCCAACGGTCTCGATTGGAAAGCTGGCGACGAAGTTGTGTGTTATCTGGACGATTATCCGGCTGACGTTTATCCGTGGCTCAATCTTGAACGAAGAGGAGTTAAACCGGTGTTGCTTCAAACTGCCCGACTCGGCGAAATAACTCCGGAAATTGTTGAGAATGCATTAACCA
>Ga0193732_1000090_pt1 | contig 17810 bp, 15 predicted proteins | sample U1s1metaG_FD_145077 | JGI IMG/M metagenome (GOLD analysis project Ga0193732, IMG submission 145077) | Soil microbial communities from a riparian zone of the East river system, Colorado, United States - U1s1 | ecosystem: Environmental > Terrestrial > Soil > Riparian zone | place: USA: East River...
AGTCAAACGCGACGGATCGATTCCCTTTGACGACGTGGAGGTCGCGCAAAAGGCCTTGCGGGAAGCAGGCTACGACTGCAAGTCGGCCAACGCGGCCGCCGGGAAGCGTTCATGAAACTCCCGCTGTCGACGGTCGCCCGGTTCCTCTCGGCCAGCGGCGGGTTCGATCACCAGGCGATCGCCCAGGCCTACTCGATCGATTCGCGCACCATCGGGCCCGGAGAGCTTTTTTTCGCCGTAAAGGGCGAGCGCACGGATGGGCACGCCTTCGTCCCGCAGGCACGGGAGAAAAACGCCGTGGCTGCGGTCGTTCGCCAGGACCAGGTCGCACGCTACCCGGGAAAGGCCGGCCTGATGGCGGTGGACGATACGCTGGTCGCTCTCCAGACCCTGGGTGCGTCGGTCCGCCGACTATGGGGAAGGACCTTGGTGGGCGTGACCGGATCCACCGGCAAGACCACAACCAAGGAAGCGATTGCCCACGTTCTTTCTGCGCGCTTCAGAGTGCTGAAGTCCGAAGGTAATTTTAACAATCACTTTGGATTGCCGTTGATGCTGCTGAAGATCGAGCCCGAGCACGAGGCCGCCGTTATCGAGATGGGCATGTCGCATCCCGGAGAGATTGCCGCGCTGGCTAAAATCGCGCAGCCTGAGATTGGCGTGGTAACCAACGTCGCCCCCGTCCACCTGGAGTTTTTCCCGTCGGTGGCTGAAATCGCCCGAGCAAAATTTGAGCTGATCGAGTCGCTGCCCGCTGGTGGCACCGCAATACTCAACGCTGATGACGAGCACGTATCCCAGTTCGGTCGAGACTTTCACGGAAAAGTAATCTTGTATGGACTCCATGCCTCGGCCGACGTTCGCGCGGAGAACATCGAGCCGCGAGGCTCTGAGGGCAGCTGGTTCGATGTTGTGGCCGGTGGCCGGCGGGAAAGGGCGACCCTGCGCCTGGTTGGTACGCACAACATCTATAATTCGTTGGCCGCGGTTGCGGTCGGACTGGAACGAGGTTTGAGTCTGGCCGATGCTGCCAGAGCCCTAGCCACTCTGGCTCCGGCCGACAAACGGGGGGCGGTCGTCCAACTGGGCAACATCACCATTATCAACGATTGTTACAATTCCAATCCAACCGCCCTCAACGCGATGGTGGACACACTGGCCACCATGCCGGCGAAACGGCGAATTGTGGTTGCGGGCGAGATGCTCGAACTCGGGCCGGCGGGTGAAGAACTGCATCGCCGCTCGGGCCAGCACATGGCAGAAAAGGGAATCGATATATTGGTTGGGGTGAGAGGTCTCGCGCAACCCATGGTCGAGGCCGCGGCCGCAGCAGGAATGCGGGCGGAATTTGTGGCCACACCGGAAGAAGCCGGCCAATGGCTGGCAAACGAAAGCCGCGAAGGTGATGTGGTGCTGCTGAAAGCCTCACGCGGCGTAAAGCTGGAACGGGCATTGGAAACAGTCGTCGGTCGTCAGTCTTCAGACATTGGGAAATCCAAAGCCGCGGACAACCAAACCTGACGACTCCTTGCTGACGACGGAAACTGACGACCAACGACTAAATGGAGGCTGATTGCTCTACTGGCTGCTGTACCTGAAGCTGTTTCACTACTTTCCGCCATTTCGTATTTTCCGGTACCTGACTTTTCGTACAGCCTTTGCCAGTCTCACCGCTCTTTTTACCGCGCTCATCATCGGACCCATCGTCATTAACCGCCTGCGCGAATTTCAAATCAGCCAGTTCATTCGCGAAGAAGGCCCCAAGGCTCATCAAAAAAAAGCTGGCACGCCCACCATGGGTGGTCTGCTGATTGCCATTTCGATCGTGGTTCCAACCTTGTTGTGGGCCGACCTGAGCAACCGCTTCGTGTGGATCGCGGTGTTTTCGGTGTGCGCTTTCGGGGCGATCGGATTTGCCGACGACTACATCAAAGTGGTCAACCGGCGGAATCTAGGCCTTACTTCGAAGGCCAAGCTGGGCTTGCAGGTGGCAACCAGCATTCTGATCGCGGTCGCCCTGATCACAATGCAGACCCGGGGGATGTACTCCACGCGCTTGCTGGTGCCTTTCCTTAAGCAGTTTCGTCCTGACTTGGTCATAGAAAATCTGGTAAACAATCCTGCCATCTGGCCTTTGGCGTTTCTTCCGTTTATTGCCTTTGTCATGCTGGTGATCGTGGGTTCGAGCAACGCTGTCAATCTTACAGACGGGCTGGATGGCCTGGCCATCGGATGCACGGTGATTGCCGCGGGAGCGCTGGCGGTACTGACCTACGTCAGTGGCCACGCAACTTTTGCTTCCTACCTCGGCCTGGAGCACATGCCGCTGGCCGGGGAATTGACAATCTTCTGCGGCGCCATGGTCGGATCGGCGATTGGTTTCCTGTGGTACAACGCCCACCCCGCCGAAGTTTTTATGGGAGACGTGGGCTCGCTCTCGCTGGGCGGCGCCATTGGTACGGTTGCCGTCATGATCAAGCAGGAGCTGCTGCTGCCTTTTATCGGCGGCATATTCGTGATTGAGGCAGTGTCGGTGATTCTGCAAGTCACGTCATACAAGTTGCGCAAGAAGCGGATTTTCAAGATGGCGCCGCTTCACCATCACTTCGAGTTGCTGGGCTGGTCGGAATCGAAAATCATCGTGCGTTTTTGGATCGCATCGCTAGTGTTTGCCCTGTTCGCCTTAACCACACTGAAGTTAAGATAGTTCCCACAAGAATCCGGCGCCCGAAGCCGGAGGCCAGCCAGCAGCTTTATGGATCTGAACAACAAACGCGTGCTTGTAGTCGGCCTGGGCAAGTCTGGCGTGGCCTCGGCTCTGTTTTTGCAGGCGCGCGGCGCACGCGTCACCGTCTCGGACGCCAAGCCGCAAGACCAACTCGGCCACGAAATCCCGGTCCTGCTCGATCATGGCATCGCCGTCGAAACCGGTGGACACGGCGAGCGCACCTTTCGCGGACAGGACCTTATCGTGGTGAGCCCCGGCGTTCCGGTCGATTCGGCGCCGCTGGTCCAGGCCCGCGCCCTGGGCGAATCCGTAATCGGCGAGATCGAGCTCGCGTCGCGGTTCCTGCCGAAAAACATAGTGGCCATCACCGGCTCCAACGGCAAGACCACCACCACGGCGCTGGCAGGGGAAATTGTCGCGGCGGGTGGGTTTCCGGCCCTGGTGGGCGGCAATATCGGCACGCCGGCGATCTCGCTGGTCGAGCGCGCGACGGCCGAGACTGTCGTGGTGCTCGAAGTCTCCAGCTTTCAGCTGGAGACAATCCAGACATTCCGTCCCAAAATTTCGGTTCTACTCAACATCACTCCCGATCATCTCGACCGCCATCGCACCTTCGCGGCCTACACCGACGCCAAAGCGCGCATCTTTGAGAATCAGCAAGCAGACGATTTCACCGTGCTAAATGCCGACGACCCGACTTGCGTGGGACTCGCGAGCCGCACCCGGGCGCAGGTTTGTTGGTTTAGCCGAAAACAGGAAGGAAAGGAAGGCGCCTACGTTCGCGATGGCCGGGTGCTGTTTCGTGACGCCAAAGGGCAGCGCGAGATCATGCTGGTTTCCGAAATCCCGCTCAAAGGCGCCCATAACCTGGAAAACTCGATGGCCGCAATCTGCGTGGGCGCCCTCATGGGTTGCGAGGCTCAGGGGATTCGCAAAGCAGTACAGGATTTCAAGGCGGTGGAACACCGCCTCGAATACGTGGCCACGATTCGCGGCGTGGAGTACTACAACGATTCAAAGGCGACCAACGTGGACGCCACCATTAAAGCCCTGGAGTCATTCCGGGGGAATATCCACCTCATTCTGGGCGGGAAAGACAAAGACAGCGATTACTCCCTGCTCAACGACTTGTTGCGACAACGCGTGAAGCGCGTCTACACTATCGGCGCCGCTGCGGGAAAAATCGAGTCGCAGATTCAAACCGCGGTGGAAATTGACCACGCGGGAACGCTTGAGACCGCGCTGAAGCACGCCGCGGCGACTGCCGAAGCCGGAGACATTGTGCTCTTGGCTCCCGCGTGTGCCAGCTTCGACCAGTTTCAGAACTATGAGCACCGCGGACGAGCGTTCAAGGAAATGGTACAACGCCTGGCTGCGGAAACCCGAAATCCCTGACTTCGCATCACAATGCAGCGCTAACGGCCTGTTTCCAGTTTAACCTGAGCGACTTTCCCATTATGGTAGCGCCGCTGCACGCCGCAACTCTGCTGCGTGAGTGGCTAATTTTTGAAATATGAAAACGAACCGCCGCAGGATGGAGTCGCCTGCCAGTACCGAAGGAACAGCCGCGTCGTGGTGCGCCAAAAAGGAGTCACCGACCATCGCGAACGGCCAAGTGCGAGATCGCGAACCAAACTAGTTACAGCCACTCCTGAAAATTCACCGACATTGTTTCCGCACCTCCGCGCCTCCGTGGTGAAATAAACCTCCCATGGCAAAGCGCGTTAGCGTCGATGGTTGGCTGTTTACAGTCACCCTGATCCTTGTGTTCGTAGGGTTGGTGATGGTATTCAGCGCTTCCGCGGTCATGGCGAAAGAGCGCTACGGATCGGGATACTTCTTCTTACTGCGCCAGGTAGGATGCGCGACCGCTGGCATTGTCGCCATGCTGGTGGCGATGAAGATTGACTATCGCCGCTATAGGCATCCGGGCGTGGTGTTCTCGGTGCTGGGCGCCACTACGTTGCTGCTGATCTCGGTCTTTTTCCTTGACCGCGCCCATAACACCCACCGCTGGATTCACTTTGGAGGGTTTTCGTTCCAGCCTTCGGAAGTGGCTAAAGTGGCAATCATTCTTTTCCTCGCCTATTTTCTGGAGAACCGCATTCACTCCATGAAAGACTGGCGGAACACTTTGCTGCCAGCCGTTCTGCCCACGCTGATGTTCCTGGTTTTGATCGTCCTCCAGCCCGATCTGGGCACCGCAATTGCATGCGCCGCGATCACCGCTTGCGTCCTGTTCGTGGCCGGTCTCGAGCTGCGCTATCTGGGATATGGGTGCCTGGCGTCACTGCTTCCGCTGTACCTTCTGATTTTCCACGTGGCCTGGCGCCGTGACCGCATCCTTGCCTTCCTGAATCCGTATTCAGACCCCCAGGGCAAGGGTTTTCATATCATTCAGTCGCTGATCGCGGTGAGCACCGGCGGCATCACCGGGCTAGGCTTCATGGAAGGGAAGCAGAAGCTGTTCTACCTTCCAGAGCCACATACTGACTTCATTTTTGCCGTCACCGCAGAGGAGTTGGGCCTGCTCGGTTCGCTTGTGCTCTTGCTGCTTTTCGGCATCTTTCTTTGGCGGGGAGTCCGTACTGCTCTGCGAACTCAGGACATGTTTGGCCGTCTGCTGGCCGTGGGCATTACCAGCATGGTGGTGGTGCAGGCTTTCATCAACATCAGCGTGGTCCTCGGAATGATGCCGACCAAGGGCATCCCGCTGCCGTTCGTCTCCTACGGAGGATCGTCATTGTTCGTGACTCTGGCTTGCGTGGGCGTGCTGCTGAACATTACCAAGCAGACGGACTAGCAGCCGGCAGTCCAATCGAGCCATCTCGGCAAGTTCCTGCTTCGACTAATTCGCAATCCGCGTGTCAAAAACGCCGGTCTCGATCCGCCCGCCGCGCTTGACCTGCACAAATATCCGATAGTCGCCCGTCCGGGGAAATCCATACGGAAACGAAACCTCAGTGGCATTGCCGCCCGGTGGACCATGTCATGATCCTGGGGCATTGCCTGAATGTCTTTCTCGACCATAGCCAAAGCCGCCATTGGCACCGACCCCGCAGGATGCACGTGAGCAAAAACGCTGCGGTCCGAGCGCACGAAGACGGCGTGGCCCGCCATGCCCATGTAAGGCTCCAGATCATTCACGGGCTTCCCGGCGCTGTCCTCCACGCGGAAGCGAAACCATCCCAGCTGGCCGACGGCTGGCGGCGAGCTATCGCGCTCCCAGACCATGCGCGCGCCATCCGGCAGTTGCGCGATCTGGGTCCCAGTGGCGGCGGGAGCTATGATTGCATTGCCCCTGGCCTCAGAATCGTCGCCGGTTAGCGGCTTCCCGCTCGAGGTCGGCAAATCGATCTCCGTCAACATGGTTTCCGGAAAGCCCGATTCGCGAACAATGTCAGCAAATACCTGGTAGTGACCGGCGGATGTAGAAGGCAGCTCGATGGCGAAGCTGCCATCCGCGTTCTGCTCGGGGCCCGCGAAATCCCCAGATTCGCACCGACGACTCCTTCGCCTCGGAATCGCCGCTGAAGGTGGTGTGCAGAATCAGATATCCGCACGACAGGCCGGTCAGCACGGCTCCGAACTGAATGGCAAGATGTGCCGGAGTCCAGAACGTGTCCCGTCCGATCCCCGTGCGCCAGGAAATATCCCAGTAAAGGCCGCCAGTGGTCGAGCTCACGGCCAGCACGGCGGACCAGACCTGCCAGGGAACGGCTGCACCTCTTGCCGCGGACCGCTCCAGCGTCAGGGGAGGGGCCGGCATCGCAATGCGAGCACTATCGGCCACGGTACCACCTCAGGACGTGCAGTCTAGCAAACCGGGCCGGGCCGCTCAATAGCCGGGGGGAGAACATCCCGGAGATGAATTTTTTACCCACAGCAAAGAACTGAGCCGAGTACTCGGGCTGGTAAGCCCGACCGACGGTCCTAAAGCGTCAACCCGTTCGAGCCCTCTACTCCACCTTCCGGTTTATAGTTCCATCATGCGGGCAATTCTTGCCGGAGGCGGGACTGGCGGACACGTAATTCCCGCAATCGCCATTGCCCATGAATTGCAGAAGCGTTACCGCGCGGAAGTATTGTTTATCGGGACGGCGCGTGGCATCGAGAATCGTCTGGTGCCGGCGGCGGGATTCCCGCTGCGGTTGGTACAGGTGGGCGCCCTGAATAAGGTGAGCTTGAAGACGCGCCTGAAAACTCTTTTCGATCTTCCCCGCGCGGTATGGGACGCTCGCGGCATGCTCGCCGAATTTCGTCCCGACGTGGTGATTGGGGTGGGAGGATATGCGTCCGGCCCGGCCATGTTGGCGGCGGTCCTCAAACAAATTCCGACTCTGGCATTCGAACCCAATGTTGTGCCTGGCTTCGCCAATCGCATTGTGGCCCGGATGGTTTCAGCGGCGGCGGTACATTTCGAGGAGACGGTGCCATACTTCCCGCACGCCGTTGTCACCGGCGTCCCAGTTCGCGAGGCGTTTTTCGAAATCGCGGGCAAGCCGACCGCAGGCGACAGGCCCACGTTGCTGGTGTTCGGCGGAAGCCAGGGTGCGAGCGCCATCAACCAGGCGATGATTCAGTGCCTGCCTGCACTGGTGAGGCAGGTGCCGAACATTCACATTATCCATCAGACCGGAGAACGCGATTGTGATGCCGCGCAGGCTGCGTACCGGAAAGCCGGCTCGTCGGCAGAAGTCTACCCGTTCATTGCGGATATGCCGGCTTTCTTCGCGCGAGCCGATTTGATCTTATGCCGTTCCGGCGCGAGCACGGTTGCGGAAATCACGGCGGCGGGAAAGGCCGCGGTTTTCGTTCCTTTCCCGCGCGCCGCTGACGATCATCAGAGGGTCAATGCCCAGGCCCTGGAGCGGGCCGGCGCCGCCGTGGTGGTGGAGGAAACCAAGCTGGAGCGGGTGTGGCTCGCGGATACTATTGCCGCGCTGTTGGGCGATCCGGTGAGGCTGCAGCGTATGAGCCAGGCAGCAAGAAGGCTGGCCCATCCAGACGCCGCCCGCGATATTGCGGAAATGGCGGCTGGGCTGGCGGGAATGGAAGAGGCTACGTGAGATTCCGGAGCATGAACACGGGTCTTACTTTGTCGTTAGATCAGTCGTTTCTCGGTCAGCCGTTTTTCCATGCTCGTTGGTGGGCGTGAATCCAGGCCAGATTTTCCTGATATATGTTTGCCAAAATCCAGCGTATTCACTTTGTCGGCATCGGTGGCATCGGCATGAGCGGCATTGCCGAAGTGCTGCTCAACCTCGGCTACAGGATTTCAGGTTCGGACCTGAAAAATTCCTCCATCACCCAGCGGTTGGCAGGCTTGGGCGCCACCATCTTTGAAGGACACGCAGCGGAAAACATCTCCGGTGCCGAAGTCGTGGTGACCAGTTCCGCCATTGTGCAGAACAACGCCGAGGTGATAGAAGCTCATCGACTCCACATTCCGGTGATCCCGCGCGCCGAGATGCTGGCCGAGCTGATGCGCCTGAAGTATGGCATCGCCATTGCCGGCATGCATGGCAAGACCACAACAACTTCCATGGTGGCCGCCGTGCTGGCCGCTGGAGGGCTTGATCCCACAGTCGTGGTGGGTGGCCGCGTCGACGCCATGGGCTCCAATGCCCGCGTGGGCAACTCGGAGTATATGGTGGTCGAGGCCGATGAGAGCGACCGCTCGTTTCTCAAGCTGTCGCCCGTCCTTGCCGTGGTCACCAACATCGACCGCGAACACATGGATTGTTACCGCAACATGCGCGACGTCAAGCGTGCGTTTCTGGAATTCATGGACCGGGTGCCTTTTTACGGCGTGGTCGTGGTGTGCAACGACGATCCGCAGTTGCGCCGCGTGTTTCCGCAAATTCGGCGGCGGACGGTGAGCTACGGGACGCGGCGAGGTTCGGATTTTCACATCAAACTGGGGAAGTCTGGGTTCGAGTCGGCCTTCGAATCCCAGCAACGGCCTGCCAGCCAGTTTCAGGTCACCTACGGAGAGCGTGACCTGGGCGAATTCCGCTTGCATGTGCCGGGAGTGCACAACGTTCTGAATGCGACCGCAGCCATTGCAGTGGGCATCGGTCTCGACATCGCGGCCTCCGACATCCGCGCGGCTCTGGAAAGCTTCCGCGGTGTGGACCGGCGGTTCCAGTTGCGGGGCAAAGGAGCCGGAGTTAGCGTGATTGACGACTACGGCCATCATCCTACTGAGATTCGCGCCACCCTCGCGGCCGCTCGCCAGTGCGGTTTCGGAAAAATTCACGTGATGTTTCAGCCCCACCGCTATACCCGTACCCGTGACCTGATGGACGAGTTTGCGACCGCCTTCGAGAATGCCGACTCGCTGGTTGTTCTCGATATCTACGCCGCGGGAGAAGCGCCGATCGAAGGCGTCACGGGTGAATCGCTGGCGCGACTCATTGGTGAAGTAGGCAAGCTCCCGTCGGCCTATGCCGGCTCATTTGCCAGTGGGGTCGCATCCGTCGTGGCTGCAGCCCAACCGGGGGACATGATTCTAACCTTGGGTGCAGGCAGCGTATCGCAGCTAGGCCCGATGATTCTCGAAAAACTGCAGGCAAAGGGTACCTAGCTGTCCGCCAGCACAAAAACACCGAAAAACTGATAACGTCTTCTGGTCTGGGCCGTCAAATTCGAGAGAAGGGGCAGCAATATGACTTCCGAAAAAGGAATGTACTGGATGGCACTCGGCGTCCTCGCCCTAGCGGTCACGAACGGATTCGTAAGTCAGTACACAACGTGGGCAGTCCGCCTGGCAGACAGGTCGATCTCGATGGCGGAGCAGGCTTTGCCGGGCTATTCAAATTTGGGGACGCCGAAGCGTGAGAATGGCGATTTGAAGCGATTGGTGCGCGCCCAAGTCCGCTTAGCGCTGGTCCAGAGCACTCTGGCGCGCCATCGCGCCGAAATCGCCCGCGTTCAGGTGGAAGGCGTTCGCGCCCGGGTGATGGAGCGCGGGATGGACGCGATCGTCGCCTGCCCCCGCCAGAGCCGTGGCACTCGTCTGACCGAACCTCTCCAAAACCTCGAAGACGACGCGTTCTAGCTGAGAGCCGGTCAATCCTGCGGCGCATAGACGGCTGACTGGCGACCCCTGACCCCTGACCACTGAAACGCCCGCATACGGCCCCTTGTGCAAAACTCACCAGTTTTTTCCTATCTCTGTTGCCTAAAAGCAGTTATAGTATTTTTGCTCAGCGATTCCCTGACGACAATTGACCTGAGTTGATGGCGCGGAAGAGCGGCCCCACCATCTCGCAGGAACAGTTGTACCCACTAGCCAACGAGCCTGGGCGCGAAGAAGTGCATGACGCGCGCCTACTTGACTTGGACGTGGAGCAGGAACCACCATTCCTGCGAGTGCAGAGGCGTGTCCCGGTTCGCCGCAGTTCACTCCCCAAGAAAACTGTGACTCGCCTGACCTGGACTGCCGTAACGCTCTGCGTTGTCTTTCTCTGCGGAATCACGGTCGCATCTCTCTACCACTACGGGGAACGTTCCTGGCGTTTTCGGGTCGAGTCGAGCGACGACATCGAAATCGGCGGTTTGCAGAACGTGGCCCGCTCGCAGGTTATGGAAGTCATGGGCGGCGACATCGGCCGCAATATTTTTTTTGTGCCCCTGGCACAAAGGAAGGCGCAGCTGGAACAGATTCCCTGGGTCGAATCGGCCAGCGTCATGCGCTTCATTCCCAACCGGCTCAAAGTCGAGATTCACGAACGTACGCCGGTAGCATTCGCACGGGTGGGCTCCAGGATTCTGCTGACCGACGAGGTCGGCACGCTGATGGAGTTGGCCGGCAAGAAGAAATATTCCTTCCCCGTAATTGTGGGCATGAATTCGGGCGAGCCACCCTCCACCCGGGCTGCGCGCATGAAGATCTATAACGACGTAGTCCGCCAGCTCGACTCCGGCGGCGCGCGCTACTCGCAGGATCTAAGCGAAATCGATCTTTCCGATCCCGACGACGTCAAAGTCCTGGCCAACAATCGCGCCGGGGAGGTGTTGGTCCATCTGGGGTCTTCCAACTATCTTGAACGCTACAAGGTGTACGTAACGCATGTGCAGGAATGGCAGCAGCAATTCGCCAAACTGGAATCAGTGGACTTGCGCTACGACCGGCAGATCATCGTCAATCCAGACTTGCAAGGCGCGGCGAAGCAGTTGCCGATTTCTCCCGGTGCGGCCAAGAAGGCGATGGCCGCCGGGGTAAAGCCGGCTGCGCTGATCACTCGCATCACCGCTGCTCCCAAACCATCGCCGGCGCTGACGGGAAAGACAACCGGGCCATCGCAGGCGAAGCCGACCCCGGCAAAGCCAGGCGCGGCCAGGAAAGTCGCTAAGGCTGGACATGGCAAAGCCATCGCCCGGCAGCGCGCCTTGGCCAGAGCCAGAGCGAAAGCCAGAACCAAAGGCGGGAGAAAGTCCGCCACTGCCCCCACGGCATCGGAAAACTCGAGTCCGACTTCTTCGCGAGCTGCCGCTAAGGCACCCGCCAAACCAAGTCCGGCGATTGCCAAGGGAGAGGAACCTCGATAGGAATGGCGAATCAGCACCAGAATCTTCTGACCGCGATTGATGTAGGCAGTGCCAAGACCTGCGCTCTGGTGGCAGAAATTACCGACAGCGGTTTGCGCTATCGCGGCCACGGCGTGGCCGAATCGCGGGGCTCGCGAAAAGGCGTCATCGTGGATCTGGATAAAGCCGTGAGCTCGATTCAGAAGGCGGTGGAGCAGGCCGAGGACGCAGCCGGTGTGCCGATTGAGCATGCTTTGCTGGGCGTGGCCGGGGCGCATGCTCGCGGCATTAACAGCCATGGAGGCCTGAGCTTCGGCGCAAAAGCACGTGAAATTGGCCGGGAGGAGCTTCGCGCCGCGGTCGACAAGGCTCGTACCATTCCGCTGCCCGCCGATCGCGAGGTTCTGCACTTGCTGCCTCAGGAATTCATTCTTGATGATCAATCCGGTGTCCACGATCCCCTGGGCATGATGGCGGCGCGGCTGGAAGTGCGGGTGCACATGGTGACGGTGGCGTCAAGCGCGATGCAAAACGTGATCACAGCGGTCAATCGCGCGGGGGTGCATGTGGACGACACGGTATTCGAGCCCCTGGCCTGCGCCGATGCCGCTTTGCGTGGCGACGAGCGCGATCTGGGTGTCTGCCTGGCCGATCTGGGCGCCGGCTCTACCAGCCTGATCGTATTTCATGAAGGCGCGGTGGCACACACCGGCGCAATTCCGATCGGCGGTGATCACTTCACCAGCGATCTTTCGGTGGGACTCTGCACTCCAGTTGCTGAGGCGGAAAAGATCAAGCGACTCTACGGCAACGCTATCGTGACCCTGATCCCGGAGGGAAATGAAGTTGAGGTTCCGTCCGTCGGCGATCGTCCCTCGCGGCTGATTTCGCAACGCATGGTGGGCGAAATTCTTGAACCGCGCGCCCGGGAGCTGTTTGAGATGCTGCGTGACAATCTGCGCCATGCCGGAATGTTCGAGCTGTGCGCCGCGGGGGTTGTCCTCACCGGAGGCGGATGTCGCTTGCCCGGGATTCTTGAGATCGCTGAATCGATACTGCACCGGGCATTGCGCCTGGCATGGCCGGCGCCGCTGCCCAAGATGCCATCCACTCTGGCCGAGCCTGAGTTCGCAACCGTTCTGGGCATGGTGTTCTACGGACACCGCGCCCGTATCGCGCGTGGTGTTCAAGGCGACCGCTGGAGCTCGAAGTTGAAGGCAATGTTTGTGGGGAAAGGTGCATAGCATTTGTAGCGCGGGCATCTTGGCCGAGGACGCCTCACCCTGGGCGGCGCTACGGTTGAGACTCGCATAGAGGCAAGCTGGAGACTGGAGATACAAGAACAAGCAAGCAAATTTTACTGAAGGCGGCGGACATGAAAAAAGAAAATGACATTCGCATCAGCTTCAACGAAGATTCCCGCAACGACGCCAAAATCAAGGTCATCGGCGTGGGGGGAGGCGGTAACAACGCGGTCAACCGCATGATTGACTCCGGCATGGAGGGGATCGAATTCGTGGTCGCCAACACCGACCTGCAGGCGCTGCGAATGTCGCGCGCCCCGATGAAGATCCAGCTCGGCGTGAAGCTCACCAACGGTCTGGGTGCGGGCGCGAATCCGGAGGTCGGGCGCAAAGCCGCCCTGGAGGATTCCGACAAGATCATTGAAGCGCTCGAAGGCGCCGACATGGTATTCGTCACCGCCGGCCTGGGCGGCGGCACCGGAACCGGCGCCGCTCCCATCATTGCATCGCTTGCGAGCGAGATGGGAGCGCTCACCGTTGCCGTGGTCACCAAGCCGTTCGCCTTCGAAGGCAAACGCCGCATGCAGCAGGCAGAGCGCGGCATTTCCGAGTTGATGGATTCGGTGGACACCACCATCGTCATCCCCAACGAAAAGCTGCTGGCCGTCGCTCAGGACGCCGGTTTCTTCGAGTCCTTCCGGGTGGCCGATGACATCCTGCGCCAGGGCGTGCAGGGCATCTCGGACATCATCACGATTCCGGGGATCATCAACCGCGACTTCGCTGACATAAAAGCGATTATGGCGGGCATGGGCTACGCCGTCATGGGTACGGCCACAGCGAGTGGAGCCCATCGAGCCACCGACGCCGCGCAAAAAGCCATTGCCTCGCCGCTGCTGGAAGCGGGTGCAATCGACGGCGCGCGCGGAATTCTCATCAACATCACGGGCTCCACATCGCTCAAGCTGGCCGAGGTGCAGGAGGCCTGCAGCATCATCCAGAGCGCCGCCCACGAAGACGCCAACATCATTTTTGGCGCGGTGCTGGACGAAAAAGCCAAGGACGCGGTGAAGATCACGGTGATCGCTACCGGCTTCAAGGATTCCGATCAGCGACGACGTCAAGCAGAAACCCGAACCGGGTTTGTGGTTTCATCGGAACTGCGCGAGCCTCAACCGGAGCCGGACTTCGAACCAGAGGCGCCGCCCATAGTGATGGAGCAACTCCAACCCGTCCGGCAAATCGCAGCACCCACGGAGGCAATCGCGGTCGATACCCTGCGCGACGCCATGATCGCCAATTTCGAGAAAGAGGATCTCGACGTGCCGGCATTCCTCCGCAAGCGGACCGAGATCAGCTAGTTACAGGTCGGGTGGGTAGGTCGTCAGGATCGGGATCGCCGGGATGGAGGAGGCAGCCCCAATTCTCGCGAAAGGACGCGAGAATTGGAGCACTGCTTCCCCCGTTTCCCAGGCGTTCTGACCACTATCCCCTTCTGCTGTCCCTTTGACGTCTCCTGTCGTCTAATCGAATGATGACGCAGTTCTCGGCCCCGCACGGCTCACTCCGCGGTTGGTAGAATCGAGGCGAAGAAATGAAACGAATTCTGCCGTTGTGCCTAACAATTGTTATCTGTTTGGGGCTTCTTGAGGCTGCTACCCCGGAGACTGGTTCCGGCAAACCGCAATACACTGGCGACAACCATCTTCTCTGGCCGGAAAACTACCGGGAATGGATTTATCTGTCCTCGGGCCTGGGCATGAACTACATCCCCCAGGGTGCAGACCACCCCATGTTCACCAATGTGTTTGTGCCCCAGTGGGCCTATTCTGAGTTCCTGAAGAATGGGAAGTGGCCGGATAAGACCATATTCGTAGTCGAGGAACGCGGTTCGGAAAGCAAAGGTTCAATCAACAAGGCAGGACATTTCCAAAGCGATTTCATGGGCATGGGTGTCGAGGTAAAAGATGAAAGCCGCTTCCCGGAAAAGTGGGCCTACTTCAATTTCGACGAAGGCACAAAATCCGCCCAGTCCAATCCCAAGGCGGCGTGCTGGCAGTGTCACGAAGACCATGCGGCAGTCGAGCACACCTTTGTGCAGTTCTATCCGACTTTGAAGCCGCTGGCGAAGAAGTTCGGAACCTATAAGCAAGCGGCGGAGAATCCGGCTCATTGACCTCGAGGAGAGAGATTGCCGCGCCGCTGTCACCAACTGTCCGTGTCGCTGGAAGTTTGTGCAGGGTGCGGAAAGGTGCGAACCGTGAGCGTCTTTCTTCCCCCTCAGCGTTCGAGCATCATCCTGTGCAACAGCCTCCGGACAACGCCAATCCGCCGGCTGTCGGGATGCAGTCAACATCCATGACCATCAGATCTCGAGATCATTGATCACGCGAGTCTAGTTTGTGCTCAAGGCGGCGCGCTTTTTGGCGCTCCCGCTCACCTTCCGCCTTGTCTCCACTCTCCACCGAGGCATGCCCCAGAAGTTCTTGTTTCGTGGCGTCGCCGGGATCGGTTCTGGCGGGTTTTCTGCATTCTGGAACCGCTTCAAGGTAACGGTGTGTGCTCCGAACAGGATCGGGCAAAGAAACGACGGTGGAATCGAATTACTTGGATCCAGAATAGCCGCTCTGCGAAGTTCTTCTATCGCACTTGCGTTTGAGCCCATGAAGAAAAATGTGACTCCCGCATACAGATGCACCTGGGGATCATTAGGCCTGGCTGGAAGAACTCTCCGAAAGAAATTACCGGCCTCTGCATACTCTTTCTGCTCGAACAATGATCTAGCAAGTGCCGCTTGGACAGTCGTATTGTCAGGTTGGGAATCGATACCGTCGGGTCTGGCGGAAGCTCTGGGGCCGTCTTTTCTATAGAGCTTGACGCGAAGTGCTAGATCACCCCGGCTTTGACGAATTCCGCGAATCAGTCCAAAATTGGACATCTCTCCGATGCTGGCCATTGGCGGTATGGGCGTGCGTGGCCGCTCTCTGACAGAGTGTCGCTGTTTCCTTGGAGTCGGCGGGAGGCTCCGAAGCTTGTGTCTCCATCCCCCAAACCAGCAAGGCACCAGGGCAACAGCAGATAAACCAAGTGCAGCAGGGCACTAGCGGTCAGATAGCCCTGCTGTGGTTGGCGTCCAAGGGGACGTCAGCATCACGGTTGACCAAAGTACCGGAGAGGCCAAGCCGCAGAAGCCGGCAGAGAGAAGTACCGATCAAAAGAGGAATTGATGCTGGTATCGCCATTCATCGCGCTGGTTATGGCCGCTCTGCAGCAGGCTCCAGCGAGCATCGTGCAGAAGACTAGCGGCTGGTGTAGTCCTGCGATAGCAAATGTTGTAGGTAACGTAACGGTGAACTGCGTCGGTGTCGATCCAGGTGCACTCAAACGGCTGAATGCCGATCTTAATCGTAAGAACTTAGAGTTGGCAGATAAGATTCGCGACGCCAACCAGTGGACCAGCCGGTACAAGGAACTCGAAGCACGTCTGAGTAACGCGGGTGATGATAGTGCGCTTTCACGCCAAGCGGAAGAGTACCTACACGAGGGCGAATTAGAAAAGGCGGGCGCGATTCTCGACCAGATCTTGAAAAATGAGGAGAAACAGATCGATCGAACCGCCGCCAATCACTACAACCGTGCGCTGGTGTTCGAATTGCAGTTTCTTCCCTTGGATGCTATGCCCCACAGCGAGAAGGCCTATCGATATCGTCCGGAGGATCTGAAGTATAGCTGGAGTTATGCTGCCCTGTTGCTTGATCAAAAGGATTTCAAGCGTGCCGAGCCTGTGCTTTTGGCAACTCTTGACAATGCTCTCAAGTTCGCCAAGGTCAATCCCGCCGTCTACCAGCTGGATGTCGCCCAAACGCTGAGCGGCTTGGCCATCCTCTACGGCGATACCCAGCGGATGAAAGAGGCGGAGGCAGCCTCCCGGCAGGCGCTAGACATTTATCGCCAACTGGCCAAGACGAATCCCACCGCGTACCAGCCTGACGTCGCCGAGACCCTGAACAACCTGGCGATCCTCTACGGCGATACCCAGCGGATGAAAGAGGCGGAAGCAGCCTACCGGGAGGCGCTAGACATTTTTCGCCAACTGGCGAAGACGAACCCCGCCGCGTACCAGCCGGGTGTCGCCGGGGCGCTGGGCAACCTGGCCGGCCTCTACTACAAAACCCATCGGGTGAAGGAGGCCGAGGCGGCCTACGGCGAGGCGTTGGAAATACGCCGCCAACTGGCGAAGGCGAATCCCGCCGTCTACCAGCTGGAGGTTGCCCAAGCGCTGAACGGCCTGGGGTTGCTCTACCGCGATACCCAGCGGATAGACGAGGCCGAGGCAGCCTATAGGGAGGCGCTGGAAATTTGTCGCCAACTGGCGAAGGCGAATCCCGAGGCATACCAGCCGCATGTCGCCCAGACACTGAACAACCTGGCGATCCTCTACCGCGATACCCAGCGGATAGACGAGGCAGAGGCGGCCTACCAGGAGGCGTTGGACACGCGTCGCCAACTGGCGAAGGCGAACCCCGAGGTCTACCAGCCGCATGTCGCCCAGACACTGAGCAACCTGGCGATCCTCTACCGCGATACCCGGCGGATGAAGGAGGCAGAGTCGGCCTGCCAGGAGGCGTTGGAAATGCGCCGCCAACTGGCGAAGGCGAATCCCGAGGTCTACCAGGCTGCTGTCGCCTCAACGCTCGGCATCCTGATCCTCTTGCATCTCCAAACCGGGAGCTTTTCGCGAGCAGCCGGGGAAAGTCAGGAACTTGTTAGTATCAACAGAGAACGGTGGAAAGCGAATGCAGGGGTCGCAGCCGACGACTTGGCACAAAGCTTGATCCTAGCCAGTCTGGCCCAGAAGGAGTCACCCTCCGTGTGCCAGTGGGTGCGTGAAGCCGCCAGCGTGGCCCAAAGCCCGCAATTGAGAGAGTTAGCTAATAAGTACGCAGACAAGTGTCCCCCGCCATAAACACTAAGCCTTCGTGGACCGCTTCGACGAAGGCACAAAATCCGCCCAGGCCAATCCCAAGGCGGCGTGCTGGCAGTGTCATGAAGACCATGCGGCAGTCGAGCACACCTTTGTGCAGTTCTATCCGACCTTTAAGCCGCTGGCGAACAAGTTCGGAACCTATAAGCAAGCCGCGGAGAATCCGACTAATTGACCTCGAGGAGAGAGATAGCCGCGCAGCCCAAATGCGGAGGCCCCAGGTGCAGGAGATCACAGGGCGCTGAACGGGCGAAGGAAAGGCGTGACTTAGGGTCTAGAGGCCCGCCGAGCGGGTCCCTTCTTTCCCCTCGCTGAAGCG
>Ga0193732_1000093_pt1 | contig 17437 bp, 13 predicted proteins | sample U1s1metaG_FD_145077 | JGI IMG/M metagenome (GOLD analysis project Ga0193732, IMG submission 145077) | Soil microbial communities from a riparian zone of the East river system, Colorado, United States - U1s1 | ecosystem: Environmental > Terrestrial > Soil > Riparian zone | place: USA: East River...
AATCAGAGTAACGAGATTGACGTTCGCGGCGAAGTAGCGTGGGCAAATCCCAATGGCGAATCGGGGGTTCGTTATACCGATCTTCCCGACAGCCTTCGCCAGTCGCTTCGCGAGTGGGTGGTTGCCAACGCGGCGGATTTCCTCCCTGAAGATCCCGAGCCAGTTTCAGAATGCCGCTTGAGCGATCTCAGCCTGGGTGGCTGTTACGTCGAAACAGAGTCACCTTTCCCGGAGCGCTCCGGCATTGTCCTCTGCCTGAAGGCGGCGGGCATGGAAGTACAGGCCGAAGGCCTGGTGCGTGTCATGCATCCCGAATTTGGCATGGGCATTGAGTTTGCTTCGGGTACGGCAGAACAGAAGGAACAGGTGGGCACCTTTATCGGATTTCTCACCAGCCGCCCCGGGACCGTGCCTCAGTTGCTCATCACTCCGAAGGCCCTCGCGGCAGGCAATACTAGCGACTATCCGAGCAGCAAGGGTTCCGAAGGATCGGAGGATCTCCTGCTGGATCTGCTCAATCGCGCCGATTCTCTCAGTCAGGAAGAGTTTCTCAAGGAACTACGCCAACAGCGCAGTTCCGAGGAAGTCGCTTCGTCCTAGCCGCTACTATGTTTTTACCCGTCTCGTTAACCGTCAAAACTAAAAGGCCTGCACGGGGGTAGTACGTGCAGGCCCCTTAGCGCCCTCTCGGGCCAGCTCCACCCTGTGCAGCCCAGTCTATCGCGAGCCTCTCGGAGAAATGTTTCAGCCAAATTAATTTATATCCAACATTCGCTTATCCATTGTCAGTCATCCATGGCCAGGTGTTCGTCTTCGCTCGGCTCCTTTCACAAACTATCTAATTTCCTTACTCACCTCTCGGCTGTCCTCCTCCGACCCAAGCCCGCAACCCCGCTCCGGAAACTCAGTTTGCCGATTTTCGTCCATTACGCAACAATCTTCGATGACGCCGACGCGACCGTCCGCGCAGGAGCTAAATACGTAGTGACGACAAAACCTCCGCCTGACACAATGACCGCACCTGCCCGCCTCCCGGCCTGGCGTGGAGACCCTTTGCTCGGGTCGCCGATCCTGATCGTTATGCTTGCGGCTTTCGCCGTGCTCCTGCCCACTTTCTTTCTCGGAATTCCTTCCGGCCACGATTTCGAATTCCACCTCAACTCATGGATGGAAGTGCTCAGACAATGGAAGCAGGGGATTCTCTACCCGCGCTGGGCGGCGCTGGCCCATTACGGATTCGGTGAAGCGCGATTCGTCTTTTATCCTCCAGCTTCGTGGATGCTCGGAGCAGCGCTAGGGTCATTTCTGCCTTGGAAAATGGTGCCCGGAGCATACGAGTGGGTCGCGCTCACGCTTTCTGGGTGCTCCATGTTTTTGCTCGCTCGCCGATTCCTGCATCGTCGTGATGCCATTTTTGTCGCGGCGCTGTATGCAGCCAACCCGTATCACATCGTGATCGTTTACTGGCGAAGCGCCTTTGCGGAGCTGCTGGCAGGCGCGCTTCTGCCTTTACTGCTGCTGTACGTCTTGCGTTCCGAGAAGGAAGGCCGGAAAACGATTTTGCCTTTGGGCCTGATCGTGGCTGCAGCCTGGATAACCAACGTGCCATCGGCGGTAATGGTCACCTACTCGCTGGCATTGCTGGCTGTCATTGGGGCAATCCTGCGCCGTTCGCCGCGAATCCTCGTGATCGCTTCTGAGGCTCTGCTCCTGGGCTTCGCGCTGGCCGCGTTTTATCTCGTGCCCGCCGCTTGCGAACAGAAATGGGTGGAGATCGCGCAGGTGTTGTCACCCGGAGTCCGTCCGCAAGACAACTTCCTGTTCACCTTCATGGACGACCAGGATCACAATCGTTTCAACCTGCTGATCTCCCTGGTGGCGACGGCCCAGATCATTCTGGTGGCCGCCTCTGGGTTCATGTCGCGGCGATGGCGAATTCGCGCACGTGAGGCGTGGTGGACGTCCGTCGCCTGGGGGGGCGCGGCGACAGTGCTCATGCTCTCGTTTAGCTTTTTGCTCTATCGGATTCTCCCGGAAATGCGTTTTGTGCAGCTTCCGCTGCGCTGGTTGCTTTGCCTGAATGTTGGTTTCGCGCTGCTGCTCACCATGGCCTCGCGGTCATGGCTGCTGCGTGCCTTGGCCTGTGTCGTGATGCTGGCTGTGCTGGTGTGGGTGTGGCATCGAGTCCAGCCCCCGTGGTGGGACAATGCTGCCGACGTCGCGGAAATGCAGGACAATCAGCAGTCCGGTTCGGGCTACGAGGGGGCCGATGAATATGTTCCCACCGGGGCGGACGCTTATGAAATCAATAAAGATGCGCAGCGGGTGGCCTTCGAGGGCGATGGCAGCCCAACAATTCACCTGACGCAATGGGGGCCGGAGTCCAGGGCTTTCACAGCGAACGTCAACCGCCCTGGCAAGCTGGTGTTGAAGCTGTTTAACTATCCCGCATGGCAGGTTGAGATCAAAGGCCGCCCCGTGAAGACCGAAATAGCAGAAATCACTGGCCAGATGATCGTTCCAGTCGAGGCGGGAGAAAATGAGATTCGAATTACCTTTGTACGGACACAAGACAGAACCATCGGCGGGCTTATTTCTTTCGGAACTGTCCTCCTGGTACTGGGATGGACGGCTTTCAGACGCACCCATGTTGCCTGAAAAACCCTAACGCCATGCGCCGCATTCTCATCGCCACGTCGAACCCAGGTAAGCTTCGCGATTTCGCCGGGGCGGGCTCCTCGCGGGAGATCGAGGTTGGCCCTGTTCCGGATTTTTCCTCCATCCCGCCTGTCATCGAAGACGGCGCCACATTCGAGGACAACGCGCGCAAGAAGGCGGAGAGTTACAGTCGCCATGTGCCTGGGGAAATAGTACTGGCGGACGATTCTGGTCTGGAAGTGGATGCGCTCGGTGGCGCGCCCGGAGTGCATTCCGCGCGTTACGCCGCCGACCAACCGCATCTGGTGGATAATAACACCGACGACCAGGCCAACAACGCGCGGCTGATTCGAGAGCTCAGAAAAATCCCTCCGGAAAAACGCGCCGGGCGTTTCGTTTGCGTGATCGCCGCAGCCCGCGATGGGGAAATTCTCGCCGTTTTCCGCGGCCAGGCAGAAGGCATCCTGCTGGACGTCCCGCGGGGATCGAATGGATTTGGCTACGACCCGCTTTTCTACTTTCCGCCGATTCAGAAGACTTTTGCAGAACTGACCGCCGAAGAGAAAGCCCAGTTTAGCCACCGCGGAAAAGCCTTCCATCAATTCCTGGGATGGATTTCGTCCGCTCCCTAAGAGCCAAGCGACCAGAAGAGCCAAGCGACCAGGATCAACCCGCAGCGTCAGGGTGCTATCGGCTCGCCCATCGCCTTAGAGTCGGGATGTCCTTGGTGAACGATCTCGCCAGGAAACCAGGGATGTGCATTTCTTTCATCTTGGCGCGTACCTTTTCGGTCATCTGGTCCGCCGTCATCTCCGGTTCGGTGAATCTGCCTCCGCCATAGCAATGGCTGCAGTAGGCGGTGGATTTTCTGCCGTCTGCTTCGGTTCCACCGCCTTTGTCGTCCTTTGACAGTGGCATCCCACAGCTTTGGCAGTACGGTCCCTTCGGTTTGAACATGAGTTTTTGTCCTCAAGTGGCCGCTTATTCTACTTCGTGGCGAGGGGTCACGGCTACTCTCGCCTTCCCTGAAACCAAACGGATCGGAACCGTCATTTTGTTGCACCCTCGGACTGAAACTACCTCCGCCTCGAACCACTCCCGCTACACTCCCTTCCTTGACTTCCCTTCTCGTCCACCAAGATAATAAACGGTTCTCTAGTCATCTCCAGCTTCACAAGGGGTTTCGTGGCGACAAGCGCCAGTGCTTCCACTCCGGTCCGCATCTCCCAGGGCATAGCTCCTTTGGGAGCCGGCCATGGACGTTCATTCTTGCTGCGCAAGCTTCATTCCCTCAGCGGCATTATTCCGGTGGGAGCGTTCTTGGTTGAGCATTTCGTTTCTAACGCGTTCGCTACCAGAGGCCCGGGTGCCTACAGCAAGCAGGTCGAATTGCTCAGCAGCTTCCCTTTTGTTTTCTACCTGGAGCTGTTCGGTATCTGGCTACCCATTCTCTACCATGCCTTCTACGGTTTCTACATCTGGTTCCGGGGCGAGAGCAATCTGGCCGACTATCCCTGGGCGGGCAACTGGATGTTTAGCGCGCAGCGCTGGACGGGCGGCATCGCTTTTTTCTACATGGTGTGGCACACCTGGCATCTGCGCTTTAGCGGGATTCACATCCTGAGTCATCCGGATGCGGCCTTCGGCAAAGTGCAACTGGAATTTCAACACGCCTGGGTAATCGTTTTTTACGCTTTGGGAATTTTCTGCGCCTCATGGCACTTCGCCTACGGATTGTGGTTGTTTGCCGCCAAGTGGGGGATCACGTCCGGGGACGCGGCCCGACGCAGGTTTGGTTACGTCTGCTTCGCCATCGGAGCGGGGTTCATTCTGGTGGGAGCCCTGACCATGCGCTCCTTCCTCAACACGCCGCTGCAGCCGATCGGCCCCGAAAATGGAATGCATGACTCTTTTGCTGGGGCGACAGGGCCCAGAAAGACTGCCCGGTAGAGGGGAACCCGAAAGACATGGCATCACAACCGAAAATTATCGTGATTGGGGGGGGACTGGCCGGACTATCTGCCGTCATCAAAATCGCCGAGATGGGCGGGAACGTGGACCTGTTTTCCATCGTGCCGGTGAAGCGTTCGCACTCGGTCTGCGCTCAGGGTGGCATCAATGCCGCGAAAAATCTCAAAGGGGAGGGCGATTCCACCTGGCAGCATTTCGACGACACCGTCTACGGTGGAGATTTCCTGGGTAACCAGCCTCCGATCAAGGCCATGTGCGATGCCGCGCCCGGCATTATTGATTTGCTCGATCGCATGGGTGTGCCCTTCAACCGCACTCCGGAGGGGCTGCTCGATTTCCGCCGCTTCGGCGGTACGCTCTACAATCGCACTGCATTCGCCGGCGCTACCACCGGGCAGCAACTTCTTTATGCTCTCGACGAGCAGGTCAGGCGTTACGAGTCCGAAGGCAAGGTTAAGAAGTTCGAGCATTGGGAATTTCTTTCTGCCGTGCTCGATTCCAACCGCGTCTGCCGCGGCATTTGCGCTATGGATCTTCGCTCCATGGAAGTGCGCACGTTTCCGGCTGACGCCATCATCGTTGCCACCGGCGGCATCGGAGCGATTTTCGGTAGATCCACCAATTCCGTGGTGTGTACGGGCTCAGCGCAATCCGCCCTCTACCAGCAAGGATGCTATTACGCCAACGGCGAGCTCATCCAAGTTCACCCCACTTCGATTCCGGGGGAAGATAAGCTGCGCCTGATGTCAGAGTCCGCCCGCGGCGAAGGCGGCCGTGTCTGGGTGCCGAAAACTGCGGGGGACAAACGCGATCCGAAATCCATCCCGCAAAACGAGCGCTGGTATTTTTTGGAGGAGTGGTATCCGAAATACGGCAACCTGGTGCCGCGTGATGTTGCCACTCGCGCCATCCACAAAGTCGTGTACGAGCACAATCTCGGCGTCGACGGCAAGCCGATGGTCTACCTCGACCTGACCCACATCGATCGTAAGATCCTCGACCGCAAGCTCGAAGGCATTCTGGAGATTTACGAGAAGTTCGTGGGTGACGATCCCCGCGATACACCCATGAAGATTTTTCCCGGGATGCACTACACCATGGGGGGGATGTGGGTAGATTTCACGCAGGCTACGAACCTCTCGGGTATTTTCGCGGCGGGTGAATGCGAATATCAGTATCATGGGGCAAATCGCCTCGGCGCCAATTCCCTGGTCTCCTGCATATTCGGCGGCTTCATGGCCGGGCCGACGGCTGTCAACTATGCCCGCAGCCTCAAGGCAGCACCGGGCGGTGGCTACTTCGATGCCGAACGCAAGCGTCAGGAAGAAAACAACGCCACGCTGATGAAATCGGATGGCTCGGAGAATCCTTTCAAACTATGGCGCGAGTTGGGCGATCTGATGACGAAGAACTGCACCGTCATCCGCTACAACAAGAACCTGCGCGGTACCGATGCCGAGTTGTGCAAACTCCTGGAGCGCTTCCGGCACATCAATTTGAGCGACCGTTCGCAGTGGGCCAACACCTCGGTCGTCTTCGCTCGGCAGCTTTACAATATGCTGCAGTTGGCACGGGTAATCGCCCAGGGTGCGGCCCTGCGCGACGAATCGCGCGGGGCCCACTACAAGCCGGACTTCCCCGAGCGCGACGACAAAACCTGGTTAAAGACAACGAAGGCGAGTTTCGCCCCGGATGCTGATGCGCCGAAGTTTGAGTTCGAGCCGGTCGACGTTTCGCTGATCCCGCCGCGCCCGAGGAGATACGACGCGGTGAAATAGGCAATGCCCAGGCAGGGGGAGTGTTTCAGCCCGACTAAGCGAAGCCTGGCAACTCGGGCAAGGGGGCGGGGCGTCTGGGCCGGCGCGGTTCGAACAAGGGTTTTCCAGCTAAGGGCTTAATGAACTAATGGCTAATTCCAAAACTGTCTTCCTCAAGATCAAACGTCAATCCAGGCCCGACGCCAAGTCGCACTGGGAAGAATTCGAGCTGCCCTGGCACTCGGGCATGAACGTAATCTCCTCGCTCATGGAGATTGCCGCCAACCCGGTGACCCGCCAGGGCAACGCCACGACGCCCATCACCTATGACTCGAATTGCCTCGAGGAAGTCTGCGGATCCTGCGCCATGCTGATCAACGGGCGCGCCCGCATGGCCTGTTCCGCTCTGGTAGACAAGCTTGAGCAGCCCATCCGGCTCGAGCCTTTTTCCAAATTTCCGGTCGTCCGTGACCTGGCTGTCGATCGCAGTGTCCTGTTCGAGAACCTTAAAGCGGTACGGGCCTGGGTGCCGATTGATGGCAGTTACGACCTCGGCCCAGGCCCTCGGGTAACCATGCAGGAACAGGAAGTGGCCTATCCCTTGTCCCGCTGCATCTCCTGCTGCTGCTGCATGGAGGCGTGCCCGCAGTTCAACGAGGACACGGGCTTCGTCGGAGCGGCCACCATCTCCCAGGTAGGACTGTTCAATACGCATCCAACGGGCGCGACGCTGAAACGGGAGCGGCTGGCCGCCTTGATGGAGGACGGTGGCATCCAGGAATGCGGTTACGCTCAGAACTGTGTCGAAGTATGTCCCAAGGACATTCCGCTGACCCGCTCGATTGCTGAAGTTGGAGGCGAGGTCATGAAACAGGCGATTGGCGACTTGTTCAGAAAGTGACAGCTCATCGGTAACCCCACCAAAGTGGCGTACCGGAAAGTGTCACCGGCGGGCCGCAAGTTGCCATTCCACGCGGCTTTTCGAGCCGTAACTCCTTTGGAAATTACTTGCCCGTGATGGCATCAGGTTTGCTTCTATGTTATCCCGGTTGCCACGGGCGCGCCGATAGCGCGAGTGCAGTAACCATGGGTAACGCCGGGGGGGCTTTCGGGCCACCCCCGGGCTTAAAAAAAAAGGCACTTGTTTTTGCGCAGCTCCGGTTTAGAATACGCGCCTGTCTCAGAGCGCCCTGGGGCACGGTCGTAAGATCAGCAAGCGATTGAGACCACTTCGTTGAAACGTAGAATCCAACGCGCGATAACTGTTCTTGCACTGACGGTGGTCAGCGCTCCGGCATTTGGTCTGCACAGTTATGTCGCGCCGCAGCGCCGCGCTCGTCACGTCCGGCGCGCGCACTTCCGGCGTCTACGTTGGAATCCGGTGTTTCGCCCTTCGCACGAATCCCTGCTCCTGCAAAATCAGGAAATCGACCGGATGGAGCTGCCGCGCATCCAGGACGACGCTGAGCTTGAACAACTGAAGGCCAGCGAAGAGCTGGTTCCGATCGTGGCCGGTCCGACTCTGCGCTTCGATCCACGTCTCGACCCGGACCGGCGCTATTGCCGCCCCTGGACACGGGAATTTCTGGACGACCTGAGCGCGGCCTACTACAAACAGTTTCATGCCCAGATTCAGGTGAACTCCGCGGTTCGCACGGTTAAAGTCCAAAAGAAACTTCGCCGTCACAACCGGAACGCCGCTCCGGCAGAAGGTGAGATTGCATCCTCCCACCTGGCGGGTGTGACGGTGGACATACAGCGCCGCGGGCTTAGCCGCGAACAGATCGGATGGGTACAGACCTACATGGTGCCGCTGAAGGCCGAGGGTTTAATCGAACCGGAAGAAGAGCGTCATCAGTGGGTGTTCCACGTGATGGTCTCGGGCCGCTATACCGACTGGCGTGAGTCGAAGATGCTGGCCGGTGAGCAACCGACCTCCGAAGACTCCGAAGCCAGAGAAATTTCTCCCACGCAGCCGTAGCCCGCGCCTGCTTCGGGCTAAATAACTCTTAGTCCCTGCCTTCGCAACCGTATAGAATCTCTTCGCCGTTTCCCATAAGACTAATGAACCTTTCCCACCTTTCGCTCCTCGCCCTCGTTCTGGCTTCGGCTTTTGCCTTTACGCAGACCGTCAGCCCTCGGGCTCGCGCCATCCACGACTCCGCCATTGTCGTGGACACCCATGCTGACACTCCGCAACGCTTTCTCTACCAAGACTTCGATATCGGCACCGCCGATCCCAAAGACGTCGGTCATATTAGTCTCGACAAAGCCCGCGCCGGTAACCTGGGCGCGGAATTCTTTTCCCTGTGGGCTGATCCCGGAACCACCAGCGGGCACTTCGCCAAATCCACGTTCGACATGATCGATTCGCTGTATGAACAGGCGGCGCGCCATCCCGACCGCATGATGATGGCATTCTCGGTCAATGACATCGAGCGCGCCCACAAACAAAAGAAACTGGCCGCCCTGATGGGCATCGAAGGCGGTCACTCGATCGAAAACGACATTCACCTGCTGCGTGACTACTACCGGCTGGGCGTTCGCTACATGACCTTGAGCTGGTCGAATACCAACGAGTGGGCCGACTCTTCCGGAGATATCGACGATCCCAAAGTCGAGCACCACAACGGGCTCACCAATTTCGGCAAGCAGGTAGTGCTCGAAATGAACCGCCTCGGCATGATGGTGGATATTTCGCACGTAGCCGACAAGACTTTCTTTGACGCCATCGCCACCACCAAAGCTCCGATCATCGCGTCACACTCTTCCGCACGCCTCCTTACCAACCATCCCCGCAACATGACCGATGACATGCTGCAAGCTGTCGCAAAAAACGGCGGCGTCGTGCAGGCGAATTTCTACAATGCCTTTATCGACGAAAGCTACCGCAAGGCCGCAGACGCCCAGAAAAAAGATGTAGAGGCGGCAGTCGCAGCGCGCGTCGCGCAGCTGAAAGCGGAAGGTAAGCCGGTCACCTATCTGGACAAAGACCAAATCGAGCGGGAGTGGGGGGCCAAAATCCCGCGTCCGCCGCTGAAATCCCTGATCGATCACATTGATCATATCGCGAAGGTCGCGGGAGTGGATCACGTTGGCTTGGGCTCGGACTTTGACGGCGTCAGCGGCGCCATGCCCGAAGGCATTGACTCCGCTGCCGACCTCCCCAAGATTACCCAGGCATTGCTCGACCGCAACTACAGCGCGGAGGACGTTCACAAAATTCTGGGTGGAAACCTGCTGCGGGTATTCCGCCAGGTTGAAAAAGTAAGCCGCGAGATGCAAGCCGAAGAAATACGGACGCCGGCCCGCCCCTAGATTTGTCGCAGCTCGGTTTTTTATAACTCGTAGGGTAGAATCATGGGTCGCACTCATCACAAACCATGTAGGGGCGGGTGCCATCACCCGTCCGGCCCGGCGAAGACCGGCCCAGGAGCATCCATGCCAGGAACATCCAAGCCAAGAGCATCCATGCGAATTTGTTTCTCAATCTATTTGCTGGTTTCTGCCGTAGGTTCGGCGGGCTGGTCACAGACTGCCCCGGCTGCCAAGGCCGCACCTGCCAGAAAGCCAGCCGCGGCGGCTGCCGCCAAACCCGCGACTGCCGCGTCCGCTGGACCCACGGCGATCATTGATACCACCGCCGGCAAGCTGAGCTGCAGCCTTTTTCCTGACCAGGCTCCCATCGGTGTCGGCAACTTCGTCGGCCTGGCCCAAGGCACCAAAGACTGGACAAATCCCGTTTCGCACGCCAAGAAGCACGGTGTTCCGCTTTACGACGGCACGATATTCCACCGTGTGATTCCCAGTTTCATGATCCAGGGCGGGGACCCAGCGGGCACAGGAAGCGGCGAGATCGGTTTCGCCTTCAAGAACGAAACTTCTCCGTCCCTGAAGTTTGACCGCCCCGGACGGCTGGCCTACGCCAATGCCGGTCCGGACACCAACGGGTCGCAGTTCTTCATCACCGAAGTTCCCTATCCCCATTTGAACGGCGGATACACCATCTTCGGCCAGTGCGACGAGGCCACCGTCGTCCTGGTAAAGCAAATCGCGCGCATGGGTCGCGACTCCAACGACCGGCCCTATCGCCCGGTGAAGATCAATCACATCACGATCACCAAGGGCGGAGCGGCGGCGGCAAAGCCGGCGGCGGCGAAACCCGCAGCAGCGGCCAAGCCCGCGGCAAAGAAGCCCGCCGCACCCGCTCCACAGTAGCGCCGGCGACTTCGCTCAGGGCTTTGCGCCAGGGCACCTTGCCCGCACATCTTCAAAACGAACGAAAGGAACCCATGCCACGCCAACCCGGTACCTACGCCATCTTCGATACCTCCGAAGGCACCATCGTCTGCCGCCTCTTCGAAAAAGAGGCGCCCAAAACCGTAGCCAATTTCACCGACCTCGCCGAAGGCAAACGCGAGTGGACTGGTCCCGTCAACCGCAAGAAGAGCAAAGATCGCCTCTACGACGGCACAATTTTCCACCGGGTGATTCCCGATTTCATGATCCAGGGCGGCGATCCGGCGGGTACCGGCTTCGGTGGCCCTGGCTATCAGTTCGAGGACGAAACCAAGGGCTCCCCGCACAGCTTCGACAAGCCCGGCAAGCTGGCTATGGCCAATTCCGGGCCCAATACCAACGGCTCGCAATTTTTCATCACTCTGGCGCCCACGCAGTGGCTCACCGGCAAACACACGATTTTCGGTGAAGTTGTGGAAGGCTATGACGCCGCGGAAAAAATCGTCGGCACCCCGCGCAGCCGGCAGGACAAACCCTTGAAGGACGCGGTGTTAAAATCGGTCACCATCGAGCGGGTCTGAGAGCCGAGACGAACACTGAAAACCGCTCTTAGACCCCGATCACCGCCACCAACTCTTTCACCGCAGCCGCGCTTTTATCCAGCGCGGCTTTCTCTTCCGGGGTCAACTTAATCTCGATGATCTGCTCCAGGCCTTTGGCGCCTAATTTGCAAGGCACTCCGACGTACAGGCCGTTGATCCCGTATTCGCCTTCGAGGTAGGCAGCGCAGGGCAGAATCTTCTTCTTGTCTTTTAGAATGGCCTCAACCATCTCAGTGGCAGCCGCCGAGGGCGCGTAGTACGCTGAGCCCGTTTTCAGATACTTCACAATTTCCGCGCCGCCATCACGCGTTCGCTGTACCAACCGCTCCACCGTCGCCGCATCCATCAATTCGGTAATCGGGATCCCAGCCACCGTCGAATACCGGGGTAAGGGAACCATCGTATCTCCATGTCCCCCCAGAACAAATGCGGTGACATTTTCCACGCTGACTTTTAATTCCTCCGCGATAAAGGTCCGGAATCGGGCCGAGTCTAGTACGCCAGCCATCCCAATAACTCGTTCGCGCGAGAAGCCGCTCATTTTGTAAGCGGCCTGGGCCATCGCGTCCAACGGATTCGAGACTATGATCAGGATGCAATTCGGCGAATGCTGGACCGCCTTGCCGACCACGTCCTTCATGATCTTGTGGTTGGTATGGAGTAGGTCGTCGCGACTCATGCCTGGCTTGCGCGGAATGCCGGCCGTCACCACAACGATGTCGGAGTTCGAGGTATCGGCGTAATCCTGGGTGCCGACCACGTGTGAGTCGCGCTTCTCGATGGGCATGGCTTCCAGCAAGTCCAGACCCTTGCCCTGGGGAATGCCCTCGATGATATCGATCAGCACAACATCTGCCAATTCCTTGGAAGCGATCCAATGAGCCGCGGTCGCACCCACATTGCCCGAACCTACGATTGTGACTTTCTTGCGCATGCATGAGCCCTTTCTAAACCGGTTAATCCCAAAGAACATCAGGAAAACAACAGAAACCTTCGTATCCTCAGCGGTTGGTGCTTTTCACACCGGAGTGGTCAGCACACCCGCGCCCATGTTCTCGATGATATGGCTCGCGAATTCACTGGTTTTGACTTTGGTTGCGCCCGGCATGAGCCTTTCAAAATCGTAGGTGACTTTTTTCTGCTCGATGGTGCGCTCCAGTCCCTGTTCCACCAGGTCCGCAGCTTCGTTCCAGTCGAGGAAGCGCAGCATCATCACGCCGGACAGAATGACCGAACCCGGGTTGATGACATCCTTATCCGCATACTTCGGCGCGGTCCCGTGGGTGGCTTCAAAACAGGCGTAGCCGTCGCCCACATTGGCACCCGGGGCGATGCCCAGCCCGCCAACCTGCGCCGCGCAAGCATCCGAAATGTAGTCTCCGTTAAGGTTGGGTGTAGCGAATACCGAATATTCATCCGCCCGGGTCACCACCTGCTGGAAGATCGAATCGGCGATGCGGTCGTTGACCATGAGCTTCTTCCTCCACGCGCCTGTGCCGTGAGTGGCGTAAATGCTCTCCAAAACTGTCTCGACCTCTTGGTAGACCGACCGCCGAAAATCCTCGGTGGCAAACTCCATGCCTGGCTCTATCAATGCGGCATTCTGCTCGATCGAAATATTCGAGTCTTTGTCTTTGTTGTCGAGGATCCAGCTCTCGCGCTCGGTCACCACTTTGTCACGGAACTCTTCCGTCGCCAGCTCGTAGCCCCACTTGCGGAATGCTCCCTCGGTAAACTTCTGAATATTTCCCTTGTGCACCAGGGTCACGCTCTTGCGGCCGCTCTCCAGCGCGTACTTGATGGCCATGCGCACCAGGCGCTTCGTTCCGGTCACGGAGATAGGCTTGATCCCGATGCCCGAATCCAGACGCACCTGCTTCTTGCCGCCCTTCAGCATTTCCTTGTTCAGGAACTCGATCAACCGCGCCGCCTCCGGCGTGCCCTGCTCCCACTCGATGCCGGCATAGACGTCTTCGGTATTTTCGCGGTAAATCACCACATCCATCCGTTCCGGATGCTTCACCGGCGACGGGACGCCTGGGTAGTACTTGACCGGCCGCACGCAGCAGTACAGATCGAGAATCTGGCGCAAGGCCACGTTCAGCGAACGGATGCCGCCCCCTACCGGCGTAGTCAGCGGCCCCTTAATGGCGACGCGGAACTCGCGGATGGCATTCACGCTGTCGTCGGGAAGCCAGGTACTAAACTTCGCCATGGCCTTTTCGCCCGCGAACACTTCGTACCACGCCACGCGTCTCTTACCTCTGTAGGCCTTCTCGACTGCCGCGTCGAACACCCGCACCGATGCTTTCCAGATGTCGCGGCCGGTGCCATCGCCCTCAATAAAAGGAATAATCGGGTGGTCGGGAACCTGGTAACGTCCGTTGCTGTAGGTGATTCGAGCACCATTTGCCGGCACCGGTAGACCGTTGTATGAAGCCGCCATTCCAAGCCCTCCAAGTTTCATGGATAAAACCAGCAATTATAAAGGGTACGAACCGCTTGGGGACAGCCCTGTTCGACCCCGGGCGGCAACTGAAGGAGATTTAGGAAGCCCCGGACGGGCTGAGGGCCGGTCGGCGCTTTGTTCCCCGCTACAATGCAAGTATGTTCCCTAGTTCGTCCCGAATTTTGACCTGGATCCTCGCCGGTTGGTTCCTGATCGCATTATCTTCCGCGGCCCAGCAGGCTACGCCAAGAGGAGATGCGGGCCAAGCGTCCCCAGACGTCCGGCTACCGGCTCCGTCTTCTCAGGACCGAACGACTCCGGCCCAGCCTCCGTCGCCCCACGCCTTCTGGGACCGGACCAATATCCTGCTCTTCGCCGGTGTAGGGGGATTCCGTGGCCTCGACTACGCTTCGACCCGCAATTTCCAGGCTCGTGGGCGGGAAGAAGTCCTGATCCCGGACGATGTGGTCAACAATTCCGCTGGATTTGCCAGCCTGGAAGCAGCAGGAGCAGCGACCTCCATCGGCCTTTCCTACTGGATGCATCGGGTGGGGCACCACAGGATCGAACGCTGGATTTCAATCGTCCATATCGGAGTCACCGGATTCGGGGTGGTTCGAAACTATTCCCTGAAATCCAAGCACCCGTCGCCGTGAAGCCGTGAGTCGGCGAAATGCTGGGCTGATCGGCTTATACTGGGAATGCTCCCTTTTGGTAGGAGAACTCCCATGCCACGGATTTTTCTTCTCTTCGCGTTCTGTGTTCTTGTTGCCTTTCTCACGCCGTCTCCGCTGCGGGCCGCGGAAACCAACGCCGACCGCTTTCAGATAAACAATGACATCCATATTCAGCCCGAAGATCAAGTCGGTGACGTTACCTGCATTAACTGCTCGGTTTACGTTCGCGGCCGGGTCTCCGGCGACGTGACAACGGTCAACGGGAACATCGTGGCGGAGCAAGGGGCGACGGTCTCGGGAGACGTGACCGCGGTTCGAGGCACCGCTCGCATCGAAAACGGCACCCAGGTGGCGGGCGACCTGACCGCCATTGCCGGAACCGTGCGCCGAGACCCGAGAGCCACGGTCGGAGGTGACGTCACCTCCATGGCCGGAGGAGGCTGGGTTTTTCTAATCTTCCTGCTGCCTTTTGTGATCCTCGGAGGCATGGTTGCGTTGATCATCTGGCTGGTTCAGCGAAGCCGGCAGCCCGCCCCGGCTCCCGCCTATACCCTGCCAAGGAACTAGTTTGCTTCGGGAACTGTGCAGGTAGCGACGGGAATCCTCCCCGGCCCGGTACTGGGCGGCCACTCAGCCCCGACCCCTAAGAACCTTATCGTAGATCGTCCGCACGGTTCCTAAGGTTCGCGCCAGTTCATTCTCCAGCCCGTCCGGAAACTCCCGGTTCAGTATCTTGCCGGCCAGTTTTTCGGTCACCTGCCGACCGTGTTCCGTCGCGGGCAGCCATTTACCGGGTCGGCCTACTACCAGCCGCGAGACGTGCTCCGCCGTGCGCAATAGTTCGGCAGCATGATCGAGCGCGGCGGCGTCACTCTTGTCGAGCCGTCCGGCCGACGCGCAGCGCCACAGCCGGTCACGCAAGCTGCCCTGCTTCGAGGCTACACTGTGTTTCACCAGCAGGAAGCTGGTGATAAAGTCAATATCATAGGTCCCACCCGGAGAGGACTTGAAACTTTTCTCCAGCTCCGCGGCTTCCAATTTCGTCCTCATATCGCAGACCGCCTCGGCAAATCCCGCGTCGGCAGCAAATCTCTCGAATAAGGTTTTCAGCTGAGCGCTGGCACGCTCACCCAAGGCTTTGGAGCCCGCAAAGGAACGCAGTTTGGTATACATCAGGGCTTCCCATGGCTGCGCCTCGTGCTCGAAATAGGCTGTCAGTTGTGTGGGAGTGCTTAGCAAGTCACCTTCTCCGCCCCGCGGACGCAAACGCGCATCGACGGGGAACACCATACCTTCCCGGGTGTAAGCGGACAGCGCATGCATCATTTGTTCGGCGCACCTGGTAAGCGCGATCCCATCGCCTTCTTCCTCGCGGACAAACAGCACGTCCGCATCGGACAACAGGTCGAACTCGCCGCTTCCCAGCCTTCCCAGCGCCATGACCGCCAGTCCCTGGGGCGCGCCGGCCATGGAAAACGCGGCCGCCATGGCATCCGCGGCCGCCGATGTGATGCCGCCAAAGGATTCGTACACGTCGCGCGACTCGATCACATCTCTGGCGCCCACGGCGAACGCTCGGTGCCTGAAGTGTCGCCTCAGCAGAGCCAATTTTTCTCCGTACGGAGCTGGCGAGTCCGCCAGGTAAGCGAAGGTCGGATCGCTGGGCGCCACCGGTCTTTCGAGCCAGGCTGGTTTCACCGAAGATGGTTCGCATGGTTCCATCAAGGACCGGTCGAACAAATATCCGTGTCCGGGCCGGGGCCCGGCCTCTTCGGTTTCCGAGAGCGTCGCGATTTCCTCGGGGTGGCGAATAAGGATTTCCGTTAGGTAGTCGCTGGCCTCGAACAGGGCCAGAGCGCGCGGAGCTTCCTTCTGGTGTCGCAGCACCGCGGCATAGCGATGCGAACTGGCGAGAGCTGCGGCAAGAAACCGCTGAACATTTCGTCGGGTTGGCGGGCTCAGGCCGGGGCGGTTCGCGATTTCGTACAGCGCCGGCGCCTCAGTCGCCAACCGTTCCAGCAGGTGCTGGCTGGACTGGTCAAGCGTGACCGGTTCGGGGGCGCTCAGCAATTTGAACTCCCTATCCTGCAATTGCTGCCGGCCACGGGTCTGCTGCTGGTAGATGATCCGCTGGTAAATTTCCGCCACCGCAGCCATTCGACGCCGTACCGTGGTCGCGAGCTCACCCGAGCGATAGCCCCCGGGGGCATAGCCCTCCATGGCGCGCTGCAAGATTTGGGAATCGGCTTCTGCGGCTGGGACCCGATGCGTCTGCCGGCCTTGGCGAAGCTGCAACCGGTGCTCGAAATGGCGCAAAAACTCATAGGCGCTGGTCAGGTCATGAAATTCCTTGCCGCTGATGTGTCCCTTGTCGTGCAACTTCTGCAGCGAAAACAGAGTCCCTCCCGACCGAAGCCAGGGCTCCGCGCCTCCATAGACCCGTTGCAGACACTGCACCAGAAATTCAATATCCCGAATACCTCCTCGATCGATCTTCACGTCGATGGTCGGTTCGGGTTGGGCCAGTACCCATCCTTGCTGTCGCCGCTTCTGCATTTTCTCCCGGGCCACCAGCGCTGTCTTGATCGCCGCAAAGTTCACCTTTTCGGTGTACACATGGGGTTGGACCGCGCGGATGAACTCGCGTGCCAGTACTGCTTCTCCAGCCGAGTGTTTCAGCTTGATCAGCGCCTGGCGCTCCCAGTCGTGAGCGGTTTCCGCGTAGTAGGTCAACGCCTGGGACAAGCGGATGGCTAGCTCTCCCTCTCCCCCCTGGGGTCGCAGCCGCAGATCAATGCGGAACACCGGCCCTTCCCGCGTGACCCGCGATAGGATCTCGGTCGTGTTCTGGGCCAGGCGGATGAAGTATTCGCGGTTCGACACCGGCGCTTTGGGGGGCTCCTCGCCATCGCCGTAGATGTACAGCAGGTCTACATCCGAACTGTAATTCAGTTCATTGCCACCCAGTTTGCCAAGGGCCAGAATTGCGAACGGCGTATCCACCAGGCGGCCGAGGGCGTCGAGATGCTGCGGCGTGCCATGGCGGCGCTGCAGTTGGCTGTGCGCTTCCCGCAAGGCCTCCTC
>Ga0193732_1000094_pt1 | contig 17350 bp, 11 predicted proteins | sample U1s1metaG_FD_145077 | JGI IMG/M metagenome (GOLD analysis project Ga0193732, IMG submission 145077) | Soil microbial communities from a riparian zone of the East river system, Colorado, United States - U1s1 | ecosystem: Environmental > Terrestrial > Soil > Riparian zone | place: USA: East River...
TAGACCTCGTAGTCCACGTTGGGTGAAAGCGCGGGAAACCGGTAATTACCATCCTGGCCCACAATAAAAGTCTTCACCGCGCGAGTGCGGGTGTTGGCCAGGTAAACGACCGCGCTCGGAAGGGGAGCGTCTTGCTTGTCAATGACTCTTCCGGTCAAGAGGCGTCCAGCGTCGCCCTTGTCCTTGGCCGCACACGGCAGGGCGGCCAGGGCTATACCCACCAGAAGGATCATTAGCGCCACGACCTGGTGCTTCTTCATGAAAGAGGTTCCTCCCCGAACCATTCCACCGGCCCAGTTCGCCTACTGTTTTAGATGCAAACCGACGTCTTCACGCTCATCATTGTCGACGTGGACTTTGACCTCCCCGTCTTGATGTAACTCCTTGCCAATAGGTGACTTATATCCTTTCAAGTCGGCCCAGACCAGGTAGTCTGCCGGGCCTGCCGGCAAGCGCTGGGCGAATTCCCCGTGGTGATCGGAATAGAGTTCCCAGTGAGCTTTCTTGTGGTCCGCCCGGCGAATCTTTACTTTCACCCCGTATAAGGGATGATTGTCCGGCCCCCAGACAGTACCGAAAATGAGTGCGTAAGGCTGGTCGGGTTTCTGGCCCGCGGGCGCGGCGTTACCGGCGCATATCTGAACGGCAATGAAACAGAGCACAGAGATCGGAAACCTGAAGCGGGTCACTGGGGAAAATAAGAGCGTGCGGCCAGACCTAGGAGTAGTCACCGTCCTCCGCTTCCTCCACTTCGTCGTCGTCAATTTCTTCTTCGACTGGTTTCAGCTCGATGGGACTGACCGTGACTATTTCGAAGTCGCTGCCGCACTCCGGGCAGGAAACGATTTCGCCCTCGTCAACCTCTTCCTCGTCAATATCCAGATTGGTCTCGCATTCCGGACAATAAATCATAATGGCCTCCGTCGTAAATAAGAGTGCTCCTGTTAATATTTAGTTTCTCCGGGGCCACAGGTCAAGTGGCTTGGCGCGGGAAAGGGGCACGGCTACAAGCCTACGCCGTGGACATCATGTTTCGTAGCAGAATTCCCTGTTTTTTCGCGCTGCTGGTAGTCCTCGTCGCCTCCGTACTCTACCGCACAGTCGCTCGAGCGGCGGACGGGGGCGACCAGAAGTTGCTCGCAGATCCTCAAATTGCAGCCGCCCTGGCGGAGGTTTCGGCGCAACGGATTCAGGCCAATATTGAAAAGCTGGTGAGCTTTCAAACCCGGCTCACGCTCTCCGCTCAGGACCTCGAAACCGTCAAGGCCGGACACGGCATTGCCGCGGCCCGGGAATGGATCAAGGGAGAATTCGAGCGCTACTCGCACGATTGCGGCGGCTGTCTTGAAATCAAGACCGACAGCTTTACCGAGGCCCCTGCCGAGCGGATTCCCCAGCCCACCGTAATCACCAATGTTTATGCGGTCCTGCAGGGTAGGGATCCGGAAAGCTCCCATCGCATGGTGCTGGTCACCGGCCATTATGATTCACGCAACAGTGATACCTTCGACCGGAACGGCGCCGCGCCCGGGGCCAATGACGACGGCAGCGGCACCGCGGTCAGCCTGGAATGCGCGCGCGTCCTCAGCAAGCTGAGGTTTCCCGCGACCATTGTTTTTCTGACCGTAGCCGGGGAAGAGCAGGGCCTCAACGGCAGCTCGCATTTTGCCCGGATGGCAAAGCAGCAAGGGTGGGATATCGAAGCCGCGCTGAATAACGACATCGTGGGCGGGGATCGGAATCCCCAACAGGATCCAAGCGTAGTGCGGGTTTTCTCCGAAGGGTTGCCGGTTGCCGCCAGCGACGCCGACTTGCGCCAGATTCGCAATCTGGGCGGCGAGAGCGACTCGGCGTCCCGCCAGGTGGCCCGCTACATCGCTGAAGTCAGCCGGACCTACCGCACCGCAGTCAAACCCTTGCTTGAGTTCCGGCTGGACCGCTATCTCCGCGGCGGTGATCACCTTTCCTTTAACCAGCAGGGTTACGCAGCCGTCCGCTTTACCGAGTATCGCGAGGACTATCACCACCAGCACCAGAACGTTCGCACCGAGAGCGGCATCGAATATGGCGACGTGCCCAAATTCGTCAATTTCGACTACGTCGCGAACGTGGCGCGGGTCAACGCCGCTACACTGGCCTCGCTGGCCTCGGCGCCCGGGCCCCCCACGAAGGTTCGGCTACAAACTAAAGAGCTGGAAAATAACTCGACCATCACCTGGGACCCCTCGGCTGGGAGCGCTTCCTACGAAGTGCTGTGGCGCGGCACCACCAGCCCGGAATGGGAAGGCAGCCAGGCGGTGGGAAATGTAACCCGTGCAACCTTGCCCCTGTCGAAGGATAATGTGATCTTTGCGGTGCGGGCAGTCGATCACCAGAGCCACCGGAGCCTGCCGGTGGTTCCCCAGCCCGAAAGATGAGAAAGTAATCACTGCACTGCTGATCGGAGCCAACCGTGGTACGAAGCCGAGAAATGACGCTGAGCCTGCCGCCGTTTAGCCGCGCGGTGATATGGCTGCTGGCCGCGAATACAGCCATCTTCCTGCTGCTGGAACTCTTCGGGATGACGCTGATCGACGTCGCCCGGTGGGTCCGCGACAACCTGGCCCTGGAGCCCCAGGCCGTCGTCCACGGAGCCGTCTGGCAGTTGGTGACCTATAGTTTCCTACATTTTCAATTCTGGCACTGGTTCGGAAACATGATTGGCATCTGGATGTTCGGCTCAGCCATTGAGGGTTCGTGGGGCACGCGCCGCTTCCTGGAGTTGTTCTCCTTCGGGGTCATTGGCGCGGCATTAACCACCGTTGCCCTGTCTTTTGCGAATGTCCTGGGGCGTCCCGATTCCATCACCGTAGGCGCCTCCGGCGGAGTCTTTGCCATTCTCATCGCGTTCGGCATGGTCTTCGGCGAGAACGAAATCCTGATGATTCCCTTTCCGGTCGCGCTGAAGGCCAAGTATTTCGTCGCGATTCTAATCGTCGTGACCCTGGCGTTCGCCATCCAGGGCGGCGGCAACGTCGCCTATGTGGCTCATCTGGGTGGCCTTTTCTTCGGCTATCTCTACGTGAAATTTCTCGCCCGTAAAGGCCTTCCCAAGCTAGGCGTGTCAGAGCGCTTCTACGGCGTGCGCAATAACTACTATCGCTGGAAGCGGCGCCGTGCAGCCCGCAAGTTTGAAGTGTATATGCGTAAACACGACCGCACCGTGACCTTCGATGAACAGGGCAATTACATCCCGCCTGACGAAGAAAAAAAGAACGGGGGCTCAAAGTCCGGCTGGGTCAACTAGAAAGTCGGCGCGAGCTTGCGGCTCACGCCGGGGCTAGCCAGAACTCTGCCCTTCATCCCCGAAAAGAAGCGCAAATGCCGCCACAACTTCTCCCGCCAGCCCGTGCTCGACCGCCTTTCGCTTGATTCCCAGCTCGTGCCCGGCTCCGGCTACGGTAAGCAACCGGGTCTTCGCCGGAATCATCTTCACCGCCGCCTCCATTTCTTCCGTCGACCCAAACGGATCGCGCGTTCCATGCACGAATAATGCCGGCACATGCAGTCGAGGTAAATGCTGTACCCGAAGCTGCTCGGGCTTGCGCGGCGGGTGCAAGGGATACGAAAGCAGCAACAGGCCGGCTGCCAGCTCGCGCTCTTCGGCGCACAACATGGTCGCTTGCCGTCCACCGTAGGAATGTCCGCCCAGAAAGATCCGCGCGCAACCCAGTTTCCGCATCGCGGCTAGGGCATTCCTGAGTCCCTCGCGATCGTGCTCAGCGTCTCCCGGCCGGGGCGGACCAAAAGAACGATTCTGCCGAAACGGCAGATCGCAACGCAGCACACTATAACCCGCATCAGCAAAGGCGGCAGCCACAGCGATCAAAACGGGAGAGTTGGAATTTGAGCCGGCGCCATGCCCGAGCACCAGGCCGCGTCCGGAAATCTGCTCGGGACGGTGCAGGAATCCACGCACCGGCACGCTTAGAGAATTATCGTTGAGCGCTTGGACGGCGGCGGTCATGAAAGTTCAAGACAGTTTCACAGGCGATAGAGTTGAGGCCACGCGCCTGCCTTTCTTGCCCCGGGCTCTCCGCCGGGAAATTCCACGTTCTTCCTCGGCGGTCACCAGGTGCAAGCGCATGAAGTTGGTGGACCCGGACGCCATCTGCGTGCCTGCCACCACCCCCAGCACGTCCCCGGTTTTCACCCGGCCCCGGCGTACCAGTTCTTGCTCGGCGGCGTACAACATCTCCTCCGCGGTGAGCGCCTGCTGGCGCAGTACCGGCTGCACCCCCCACAAAAGGTTCAAACGGTTGCACACCGGCAGGGCGCGGCAGAAGGCGTAGATTTCAGCCTGGGGGCGGTACTTGGAGATCAGAATCGCGGTGTTTCCGGTTTCGGTGAATACTGCGATTGCCCCCATATGGAGATCCTCGGCGGCATGGGCGATGGATTCGCAAATGGCTTCCGCGATCGACAGGCGCCGCGCCTGGCGGCGGCGCGGCTGGGTAAACTCCGCCATATTGGTCTCGGCCTCGACCACGATCCTGGCCATCATGGCCACCGTTTCACGCGGGTAAAGGCCTGTGGCGGTCTCGGCCGACAACATCACGGCATCGGTACCATCGAAGACCGCGTTCGCCACGTCGCTGGCTTCGGCCCGCGTGGGACGCGGATTTTCGATCATGGATTCGAGCATCTGAGTGGCGATGATCACCGGCTTGCGCCAGTCCGCGGCCCGGCGGATGACGTACTTTTGAATTACCGGCACTTTCTCCGCAGGCATTTCCACACCCAAGTCGCCGCGCGCCACCATCACCCCATCGGATGCCTCGAAGATTTCTTCCAACTTCTTCAGCGCCTGCGGTTTTTCCAGCTTGGCGATCACCGGCACGTCGCGGCCCCGCGCCGCGACGATCTGTTTCACCGTGCCCACGTCTGCGCCCGAACGCACGAACGACAGGGCCACCATGTCCACCCCGCGGTTCAGGCCAAACTCAAGATCGGCGCGGTCTTTGGCGGTAAGCGCGGGAATGGAGAGCGCGACTCCAGGCAGGTTGATGCCCTGGTGCTCGGCCAGCAGGCCGCCATTGACCACCTCGCATTCCACCTCGCCGCCACGCACCCTGGTGACCCGCAACTCGATCAGGCCATCAGAGAGCAGAATCCTCGCTCCCGGCCCCACTTCCTTAGCCAGGCCGGGAAACGTGGTTGAGATCAGGGTTGCGGTGCCGGCCACGTCGCGCGGCGTAATCGTGACCTTGAAACCGGTCTTCACCGCAACCGGCTCACGCCCCTTGAGCCGCCCGGTGCGTATTTTGGGGCCCTGTAGATCCTGCAGGATGCAGATGGTGCGGTTTTCCTGTTTCGCGGCGCGGCGCAGGCGGGCGATATTGCGCGCGTGTTCCTGATGAGTGCCGTGGGAAAAATTCAGCCGCGCCACATCCATGCCCAGCCGCATCAATTCGCGGAGCATGGGCTCAGTGTTGCACGATGGGCCGATGGTGCAGATGATCTTGGCGCGCCGGACGGCCGTAGCAGCAAGCTCCGCGGATAGCTCTCCCGCAACAAGATCCAGTTTGCCTGGTTTCAAATTCTCCCCATACCAATTTCAATATAGGCGGAGCGCCGCAGCTCGTGCCCCCAATCCAATCGACGCGGGCCCCATGATGCAACGCCGTGAGGGCCACGCCAGGAACCCGATGAAACTTGCCGCAGCGTCTATTCCGACCGATGCCGATGATGATGTAGCACGCACGAGCGGGACGCTCGCGCATCCACCCAGCGGGCTACTGCCTTCTCAGGCGGGCATTTGATTCGATGAGCTCGATTCCCAGCCTCGCCCGCGGGAAGAGCATGGCGTTGAACTCCGCTCCCACCAGTACCACTAGTGAGATCATGTACATCCACACCAGCAACGCGATGCCCACTCCCAGCGAACCGTACAGGATGCTGTAGTCGGCGTAGCGCTGTAAATACCAGCCGAACAAGGTGGTCGCCGCAAACCACATGGCCGAGGCCAAGGTGGCGCCCGGCAGCACGCTATGCCAGGGCTGGGTACGCGGCACCGCATTGTGATAGATCAAAGAAATGACCGCGATGCTGGTGAGGCCGGCGATCAACCACCGCATGGCGGTCCACAGCAACAGAATGAAAGGTCCGAACTCATGGCCCAGTTGAAACAGAATCCGGGTTTCGATGCGGTTGCCAAAAGCGACCAGCACGGTAGAAAACGTAAGCGGAATGCCGGCCAGAATCACCAGCGAGAACGCGATCATCCGCTCTTTCAGCAGCCCCCAACTCTTGGGCAGTTCATAACAGCGGCGAAAACCTTCCATCCAGGAAACCATGACGCCGGACGCGGTCCACAAAGTGATCAGCGAAGCTGTGACCAGTACCCCGACCGAACGTTGTGTGGTGCCCCTCAGATAGGCCAGCGCAGTCGCGCTCCCGGCAGGCAAGATTCTGCCCAAGGCGTAGGAAATTTCCCGTAAGTATTCGTCGGTTTCGCGGGAGGTGGCGAGAACGGCTCCCATGACCAGCAGGGCAGGAAAGAATGTAAGGATGGCTGAGTAGGCCGACGCTTTTGCGATGGCAAACGCGTCATGCTGAAACGCACGCCAGAAGGCCAGTCGAAGCAGGCGCATGAAACGCAACATGAGTGGCCCCAGAGTATTGCGCCGGGACACGGCACGCAACTGCGAAGTGGAGCGAGGTTCCTGATCTTGCAATCGCTGGGGGTTTGCATGCATGGGGAACTCCAGAAAGCAAACGGGAGGAGCAAAGGGACGGAGCGTGCCGTCCCTTCGTTCTTCCTGCCTATTACTCCGCCGTCAGTTCCTCGGTCTCGCCTTCGGTACGCATCAGCTCGAGCGCTCGCTCGGCTTCCTCGTAGGCGTGCGAAACCTCCTCTTGCACCTTGGCTGCCGCCTCTTCCATCTCGGGCGAGAGCCGCACGTTGCGATAGTACTCCATGCCAGTGCCGGCCGGGATGAGCCGTCCGACAATAACATTCTCTTTCAGCCCGCGCAGGTGGTCCACCGCTCCGTTGATGGAAGCTTCGGTAAGGACGCGGGTGGTCTCCTGGAACGACGCCGCCGAAATGAACGAGTCGGTGGAGAGCGAGGCCTTGGTGATGCCCAGCAGCAGCGGGCGTCCGGTCGCCGGACGTCCACCCTGTGCAATCACCCGCTCGTTCTCCTCGGCAAAGCGGAATTTGTCGATCTGCTGTTCCAGCAGGAACTGCGTATCGCCAACGTCTTCCACCTTGCGCCAGCGCATCATCTGGCGAACGATCACTTCGATGTGCTTGTCGCTGATGTTCACGCCTTGCAGCCGGTACACCTCCTGAATTTCGTTCACCAGGTACGACTGCAGTTCCTTTTCGCCCAGCACCGCCAGGATGTCGTGCGGATTAAGCGGACCATCCATCAGAGGTTCGCCCGCCTTGACCCGCTCGCCTTCCTGCACGTTGATGTGCACCCCGCGCGGCACCGAGTATTCCTTTTCCGTGCCGTTGTCGGCGACCACGTACATCTTGCGCTGGCCCTTGGAAACCTCGCCGAACTTGACCGTGCCATCGATTTCGCTGATGACCGCGGTTTCATGCGGCTTGCGCGCCTCGAACAATTCGACCACGCGGGGCAGCCCACCAGTGATGTCCTTGGTCTTGGTCGTCTCGCGCGGAATCTTGGCCAGCACATCGCCCGGGTGAGCGGTGTCGCCGTCCTGCACCATGAGGTGAGCCCGCGAGGGCATGAGGTAGCGCTTGCTGGCCTTGCCCTTGATCACGATGGCCGGCTGGCGCTTCTCGTCAGGCGAATCCGCCACCACGTGGCGCGACAATCCGGTCACCTCGTCTACTTCTTCGTGCAGCGTGACTCCTTCCTGCAGGTCCTTGAACTGAATGGTACCGCCAATTTCGGTCAGGATCGAGAACGTGTACGGATCCCACTCGACCAGGACCTGGCCCAGTTGCACCGGATCCCCGTCGTTGACCTTGACTTTGGCGCCGTACACTACCGAGTAGCGCTCGCGCTCGCGGCTCTTCTCGTCCACCACCGCGATCGAGCCCTGGCGATTCATCACCACCAGGTCTCCTGACTTGGCCTTCACCGTCTGCAAGCCGATGAAGCGCACCGTGCCGGGGCTCTTGGCCTCCAGCCGTGATTGCTCGGAAACTCGCGACGCCGTACCTCCGATGTGGAAGGTGCGCATGGTGAGCTGGGTTCCCGGCTCGCCGATGGACTGTGCCGCGATCACCCCCGTAGCCTCGCCCAGTTCGACCAGGCGGCCCGAGGCCAGGTTGCGCCCGTAGCACATCACGCAAACCCCCCGCTTGGACTCGCAGGTCAGCACCGAGCGGATTTTCACCCTTTCGATGCCGGCCGCCTGAATTGCGCTGGCCAGGTCTTCGGTGATTTCGTTGTTGATGTCCACGATCACGCCGCCGTCGTAGTCCTTGATCTTCTCGAGCGATACACGGCCCACAATGCGATCGCGCAACGGTTCGATGATCTCTCCAGCTTCTACGATACCTGCCACGTAGATGCCGTCCACGGTGCCGCAATCGTACTCGCTGATAATGACGTCTTGCGCCACGTCGACCAGACGACGCGTCAGGTAGCCTGAATCGGCCGTTTTCAGCGCCGTATCGGCGAGACCCTTACGAGCGCCGTGGGTCGAGATGAAGTACTCCAGCACGGTCAGCCCTTCACGGAAGTTCGCCGTGATGGGGGTCTCGATGATTTCGCCCGAAGGCTTGGCCATCAGTCCGCGCATTCCGGAAAGCTGGCGAATCTGCTGTTTTGATCCCCGGGCGCCGGAATCCGCCATGACGTAAATCGGATTCAATGCGCCTTCCTTGTCGCGCTGCTGCATTTGACCGAACATCTCGTCTGCAACTTTTTCCGTAATCGCCGACCAGATTTCGATCACCTTGTTGTAGCGTTCGCCGTTGGTGATGGCACCGTCCAGGTATTGCTGCTGAACCGCAACGCCCAGCTTCTCTGCGTCGCGCACCAGGGTCTTCTTGTTGTCCGGAATGACCATGTCGTCAATGCCGATGGAAAGGCCGGCTTTGGTCGCATAGCGGAATCCGAGATCTTTCACCTCGTCCAGCATCTTGACCGTGGTTTCCAGCCCAAACCGCAGGTAGCAGTAGGTCACCAGCTGTCCGATGCCCTTCTTCTTGAGCAAGCCGTTGATGTACGGCATGCCCTCGGGAAGGTGATCGTTCAGAATGGCGCGTCCCACGGTGGTATTGAGAAAACCCCGTTCCGAGTTCACCGGTTCGGTATGGATGATTTCCTGATCGTCGTACGCCGCCACCAGGTCAATCACTTCCCCTGTGTAACGCAAGCGGATGGGGCTGAGGGTTTCCACCTCGCCCGCCTCCAGCGCCAGCAACACTTCTTCGATATTGGCAAAGGCGCGGCCTTCGCCCTTGGCACCGGGCTTACCCTTGGTCAGATAGTAGATTCCCAACACCATGTCCTGGGTCGGAACCGTAATCGGCTGGCCCGAGGCCGGCGACAGAATGTTGTGCGAGGACAGCATCAGCACGCTGGCTTCGACTTGCGCTTCTGGAGACAGCGGAATGTGGACCGCCATCTGGTCGCCGTCGAAATCTGCGTTGAACGCGGTGCAAACCAGGGGGTGAATCTTGATCGCCTTGCCTTCCACCAGCACCGGCTCAAAGGCCTGAATGCCCAGACGGTGAAGGGTGGGAGCCCGGTTCAACATCACGGGATGATCTTTAATCACTTCTTCGAGAATGTCCCAAACGATCGGTTCCTGCTGCTCCACCATTTCCTTGGCCTGCTTGATGGTGGTGCAGTGCCCGGTCTGTTCCAGCCGGTGATAAATAAACGGCTTGAACAGCTCCAACGCCATTTTCTTGGGCAGACCGCACTGGTGCAGCTTGAGCTCGGGACCAACCACGATCACCGAACGTCCGGAGTAGTCCACGCGCTTGCCGAGCAGGTTCTGCCGGAAGCGTCCCTGCTTACCTTTGAGGGTGTCGGAGAGCGACTTCAGAGGACGGTTGTTCGCGCCTCGCAACACGCGGCCACGGCGTCCGTTGTCAAACAGCGCGTCAACCGCTTCCTGCAGCATGCGCTTTTCGTTGCGCACGATGACTTCAGGGGCGTGCAGGTCCATCAGCTTCTTCAAGCGGTTGTTGCGGTTGATCACGCGGCGATAAAGATCGTTCAGATCTGAGGTCGCAAAACGGCCGCCGTCGAGGGGTACCAGGGGGCGCAACTCCGGCGGAATGACCGGGATTACATCCAGAATCATCCAGTTCGGCTTGTTGCCGCTTTTGCGGAACGCCTCGACCACCTTGAGGCGCTTGGCATACTTGAGCCGTTTCTGCAGCGAGTTCTCATGCTTCATCTTCTCGCGCAGTTCGCCGGACAGGCCTTCAATATCCACTCGCTTGAGCAGTTCCTTGATCGCCTCGGCGCCCATCATTGCCTTGAAGCCAGCGGGGCGGTATTGCTGATCCAGTTCACGGTACTTGGCTTCGTCCTTGATAACTTCGTGATCTTTTACCGGCGCGTCCCCGGGCTCGACCACCACGTAGGCCTCGAAGTACAGCACCGACTCCAGATCGCGCAGAGAGATGTCCAGCAAATGGCCAATCCGGCTGGGCAGTCCCTTGAAGAACCATACATGCGAGCAGGGAGAAGCCAGCTCGATGTGGCCCAGGCGCTCGCGTCGTACCTTCGAGAGAGTCACTTCCACACCGCACTTGTCGCAAATGACGCCGCGATGCTTCATGCGCTTGTATTTGCCGCACAGACACTCCCAATCCGTCACCGGACCGAAGATGCGCGCGCAAAACAGGCCATCGCGCTCCGGCTTGAAGGTCCGGTAGTTGATGGTCTCGGGCTTGGTTACTTCGCCATGCGACCAGCTCCGGATTTTTTCCGGAGAGGCCAGGCTGATACGGATGGCATCGAAATCAGCGATGGGGTTGGCCATGTCAAAGGGGCTAGAACGGTACAAGGTGGTCCTCCGCTTCCTGCGGCGGTGTCGTCGCCGCTTCACGGCATCTGGGAACATGGGGCCAGTGGTCAGTGACTCGTGGCCCGTATCCTGATGGCCTCGACTGCGCAGGTGCTTCGCAGCCGGCCCGGTTTATCTAAAAATCCTTAATGCAAAAATCTATTTCATCCATTCGCGGGCCAGCGAACCGGTCACGATCCACTGGCCGCTGTTCTCAATCCGCCGCCGCGCTCAAAACCGGCTTCTTCTCTCCGGCTTTGATCAGCTCCACATCCAGGCAGAGCGACTGCAGCTCGCGGATCAACACGTTGAACGATTCCGGCACGCCCGGCTCCATGGCCGCTTCGCCCTTGACGATGGCTTCGTAAATCTTGGTGCGGCCGTACACGTCGTCAGACTTCGCGGTCAGCAGCTCTTGCAGAATGAAGGCCGCGCCATAGGCTTCGAGCGCCCAGACTTCCATTTCTCCGAAACGCTGCCCGCCGAACTGCGCCTTGCCTCCCAGCGGCTGCTGGGTGATCAGCGAGTACGGCCCGATCGAACGCGCGTGGATCTTGTCGTCCACCAGGTGCGAGAGTTTCAGCATGTAGATGTAGCCCACGGTGACGGGCTGTTCGAACTTGTCTCCGGTCATGCCGTCGTACAAGGAAGTCTTGCCCGACTCCGGCAAGCCCGACTGCTTCAGCAGGGCCTTGATCTCACCCTCGCGCGAGCCGTCAAACACCGGCGATCCCATGAACACGCCCTTGGTCAGGGTGGGGGCCACGGCCATCAGCTCCTCATCACTGAGGTCGGCAATGGTGTCCGCCAGGGTCGTGTCCTTGAACAGCGCCTTGAGCTCGCGACGAATCGCTTCTTCCTTCGTGTTCTCGGCCAGCATCACGGTGATCTTCTTGCCCAGTTCGTGTCCGGCCCATCCCAGGTGGGTTTCAAGAATCTGCCCCACGTTCATACGGGAAGGAACACCTAGCGGGTTGAGCACGATTTCCATGGGCGTGCCATCTTCGAGGTACGGCATGTCCTCGTCGGGCAGAATGCGAGCAATCACTCCCTTGTTGCCGTGGCGGCCGGCCATCTTGTCGCCCACGCTCAGCTTGCGCTTCATGGCGATGTAAACCTTCACCAGCTTGATCACGCCCGGAGGCAACTCGTCGCCCTTGGTCAGCTTGTCTTTCTTTTCGTTGACGATCTTCTTCAGGACGTCGATCTGACGCGAAGTCATTTCCTCGATCTCGTCAATTTGCTCATTCACCCGCGGATCCTTGTCCGCATACTTGATGCGTTTCAGGTTGCGCGTCGAAATACGCTCGATGGTGTCGCGATCGAGAACCGTATCCTTGGTCAACAGACGCTTGTTGGTGCGCTCGTCATGCAGGTCGGCCTGCACTTCCTTGCCGCCCAGAATGTTATCCAGGCGCTTGAGGCGCTCGTCGGTAAGAATCCGGATTTCATCCGAGAGGTTCTTTTCCAGCTTGGCAATCTGCGAGGCCTCGATCGACTTGGCGCGCTCGTCCTTCTCCTGCCCTTTGCGGGAGAAGATCTTCACGTCTACGATCACGCCCTCGATGCCGGGCGGACAGTAGAGCGACGCATCGCGCACGTCGCCGGCCTTTTCGCCGAAGATCGCGCGCAGGAGCTTTTCTTCCGGCGTGAGCTGGGTCTCGCCTTTGGGCGTGACTTTGCCCACCAGAATGTCGCCCTGCTTGATGCTGGCGCCGATTCGAATGACGCCCGCTTCATCCAGATTCCGCAGCATGGATTCACTGACGTTCGGAATGTCGCGCGTAACTTCTTCCGGCCCAAGTTTGGTGTCGCGGGCTTCGATCTCGTACTCCTCGATGTGAACCGAGGTGTAGTAGTCCTCTTTCACCAGCTTTTCCGAGACCAGGATCGCGTCTTCGAAGTTGTAGCCGCGCCAGGGCATGAAGGCGACCAGCACATTCCGCCCCAGTGCCAGCTCGCCATGATCGGTGCAGGGGCCATCTGCGATCACTTGCCCCTTCGTGACCCGCTGATTTTTCTGCACGATCGGCTTCTGGTTAATGCAAGTGTTCTGGTTGGACCGCTTGAACTTGGTGAGTTGGTAAATGTCGCTGCCCACCTCGCGGGAAAGCTGTCCCGGATGATGTTCGCCTTCGACGCGCACGATAATGCGCTCCGAGTCCACGGAATCAATGATGCCGTTGCGCTTGGCCAGAATCACGGCGCCCGAATCTCGTGCGGTAACGCCTTCCATTCCCGTACCGACGATCGGCGCTTCTGCGCGCAGCAGAGGAACGGACTGGCGTTGCATATTGGCGCCCATCAGAGCTCGGTTGGCGTCGTCGTGCTCGAGAAAGGGCACCAGCGATGCCGCCACGGAAACCAGCTGCTTGGGGCTGACGTCGATGTAGTCGACCTCCTCACGGCTGACCAGCACGAAGTTGCCAGCCTTGCGGGCATTGACCAGATCGCCGACGATCCGGCCCTTGTCGTCCAGTTCCACGTTGGCCTGCGCGATGGTGTGCCGGTCTTCCTCCCACGCCGAGAGATAGAAGGAAAAGGGTTCGATTTCAGCGGACCGCTTGCGCCGGTCTTTCAAATCAACATTCAGTTTCTCGGCTTCGTGTTTCTCCAAATGGTCGCCGACTTTGTGGTCGCTGTCTCCGGCATTCACGATGCTGACGTAGTCGAGCACGCGACCGCCTTTGACTCGCCGGTAGGGCGATTCAATGAAGCCGTAGTCGTTGATCCGGGCATAGCAGCTCAAGGACGAAATCAGGCCGATGTTCGGACCTTCCGGGGTCTCAATCGGGCAGATTCGCCCGTAGTGCGTGGGGTGCACGTCGCGGACTTCGAATCCCGCGCGCTCCCGCGACAGACCACCCGGCCCCAAGGCCGAGAGACGCCGCTTGTGGGTAATTTCCGACAGGGGATTGGTCTGGTCCATGAACTGTGAAAGTTGCGACGATCCGAAAAATTCTCGGATCGCAGCCATCACCGGCTTGGCGTTGACCAGATCGTGCGGCATGGCCGTCGACATTTCCTGGTACACGCTCATCTTTTCCTTGATGGCGCGCTCCATGCGCACCAGGCCAATGCGGAACTGGTTTTCGAGCAACTCGCCCACCGCCCGCACCCGGCGGTTACCCAGATGATCGATGTCATCGACCGCGCCGATATTCTTTCGCAGCTTGAGCAGGTAGCGAATGGTGCCGTAGAAATCCTCCGGCTCGAGCGTCCGGTTATCCAGTTTGCTTGCGTCCTGGTTCTCGAACAGCTTAATGTTGAATTTGAGCCGGCCTACCCGCGAGAAGTCGTATTTACGCGGATCAAAGAACATGCCGTGGAACAGCGCCGTCGCCGTGTCCAGGGTCGGCGGATCGCCCGGGCGCAGCTTGCGGTAGATTTCGATCAGCGCCTCTTGCGGGGTCTTCACCGCATCGCGCTTCAAGGTCTGGCAGATCACCGTACCGACATCGTCGCGCTCGGGGAAGAACAGGTTGATCTCAACCACCCCGGACTCAAGAATCTTCGACACCTTGTCAGCCGCCAGTTCGGAATTGGCTTCGAGCAGAACTTCGCCGGTGGTGGTGTCCACCACATCGCTCGCCACCCATGCGCCTTCGAGGTCAGAGACGTCGATTTCGATCTCGCCGATCTTTGCCTTTTGGATTTCCTTCAAGGTGGCCGCGTTGATCTTGCGCCCCGAGTGCGCGACTTCCTCACCCGACTTCGATTTGACGCTGTGAGCCAGCTTCATGCCCAGCAGGTTGGTGGGCTTTTCGCTGGCCGGATCAAGCGTCCAGAAAAGTTTTTGGTCACGGACCACCAGCCGGTCCACGGTATAGAAGGTGCGCAGGATGTCTTCGCCCGAACGCAGCCCCAAAGCGCGCAGGAAAATCGTGCCCAGAAATTTGCGCTTGCGGTCAATACGCACATAGAGCACGTTCTTCTGGTCGTATTCGAATTCCACCCACGATCCTCGGTAAGGAATAATCTTGCCCAGGAAGTAGGTGCGGTTGTTGGCGGTTTCGAAGAACACGCCCGGGGAGCGGTGCAACTGGCTGACAATCACGCGCTCGGTACCGTTGACGATGAAAGTGCCGTTCTCGGTCATCAGCGGCACGTCGCCGAAGAACACTTCCTGTTCCTTGATGTCGCGAATCGAGCGGTTGCCGGTCTCCACGTCCTTCTCGAAAATGGTGAGCCGCATCGTGACTTTGAGCGGAGCCGAGTAGGTCATCCCGCGCTCTTCGCACTCGTTCACGTCGTACTTCAGCTGCAGGCCCACCGGGTCGCCGCACTTGTTACAGAAGTCCGGTGTGTTCGCGTTGTAAGTGCCGCACTTCGAACACAGCACGTCGCCAGGATGAAACGGGTCGGTGATGACGGTCGAACCGCAGTTCTTGCAAGTGGTCCGCAAGTGATGCAGCCCCTTGAGGTGGCCGCACTTGCATTCCCAATTGCCGATGGCGTAGTCGACAAATTCCAGCTGGGAGACATTGCGGAAATCGCTGATCGGAAACACCGACTGAAAGACCGCCTGCAGCCCGGCGTCGTCGCGCTCGCTGGGCAGGCGGTCCATCTGCAGGAAACGCTCGTAGGAGCGTTTCTGAACCTCGATCAGGTTCGGAATCTGGATGGTGGCTGGAATTTTTGAAAAATCGAAACGTTTGCGGTAGGTATTATTCTTCGACATTCAGATGGCTCCCAAACTTTCAAGCGCAGCCGTGAGCTGCGAAAAGGGCCTTGCGTGGCGACGGGACTTGGTCCCGTCCGGGCAGGTCAATCGACCCGCTTATGTACGGTCACCGGGCTTACATGCTGCAGACACGTATGCGCCCTTGGGGACATAGCTCCCCACGAGCGCCAGTTGCAGCGCATTGCGTCAATAAAATTTGGTCTTTCCGTGCCAGTTCTCAGGCCTGTTTCCGTCCCGCTACTCACGGAACAGTTTGCCAACTGTGTGCGACTCAGCTCCGCTTCCCTAGGTCGTTGGAGTGAAGAGCCGCCTTACCGTGAAGTGGGAAGCGGTGTTATATAGATGCTACCACCCCCACCCCAAGATTCACCAGTTAAATCGTCGAGCGGACAGCCCATTCTGGGACTCGGTCTTCGGCCCAGGTCGGGTAAACCAAGACCCTATCCCAAAGAGCTTATTTCACTTCGACGGTTGCACCGGCATCGGTGAATTTCTTCTTGATGCTCTCGGCTTCGTCCTTGGTGACGCCCTCTTTCACCGTCTTCGGCGCGCCATCCACCAAGTCCTTGGCTTCCTTCAGACCCAGGCTGGTGACTTCGCGGACGGCCTTGATTACATTGATCTTATTAGCTCCCACCGCGGTGAGAACGACGGCGAACTCGGTCTTTTCCTCAACCGGAGCCGCACCTGCCGCCGCCCCGCCACCGCCCGCCACCATGACTGGAGCTGCGGCCGCCGCCGAAACCCCGAGACGCTCTTCCAGCTTCTTTACCAAGGCCGCCGCGTCGAGCAGCGACAGGCCCACGATTTGTTCTTCCAACTGCTGCAGATCCGGCATTGTCTAGTCTCCCATTATCGAGTATCGGTTCATCTTTTCCGTTATTCGCAAGCCAGGTTTCCAGTGCGCTTGGCTCCTTGCCGCCGTGCCAGACAACACGACTTCGAGAACCGCGCAGCCCCCGCTCTTGATAACTTCTCCGGACACGCCTGGCGCAGGCATTTTTGCCAGCGTTTTCAGCATGCCACCAGAAATCGTTGCGGCCTCAACCGGTCGCGGGCAGCAGTGCCCGCCTCACGCCGTTTCAGGCTTCCTTGAACTTTTTCTTCTCCACGCCCTGGCCAATGACCACCGCCAGGTCTTTCCCCACCGCATTCATCACCGTGACCAGCCGCTGCGCCGGCGCATTGATGAGGAACAGCAGCTTGGCATAGATCTCTTCCTTCGAGGGCATGGTGGCCAGCGCCTGGATCTCTTTGATCGAGATCACGCGGCCCTCGACCACCCCCGCCTTAAAGCTAAATTCCGGGTTGTCTTTGGCGTATTTGGAAACGGCCTTGGCAAGTGCCACCGGATCGCCCTCGGTGTAGGCGATCGAAGTTACGCCCGAAAGATCCTTCAGCGCCTCTTCCGCCAGGGTTCCCTTGGCGGCGCGCTGCGCCAGCGTGTTCTTGACCACCCGGTACTTTGCTCCGGAGCTGCGCAAGGTCTTGCGCAATTCGAAATCCTGGGCCACCGTGAGCTTGCTGTAGGTGGCGATAACCAGACTGGATACCTTCTTCAGCTCCTGGCCCAGTTTCTCGACCTGCTCGACTTTTTTCGCTCTGCTAACCGCCATGTTTCAATCCCTCGATCTTTGATCGCTATGTCATCCTCCGGCGACATGCTGTTGG
>Ga0193732_1000096_pt1 | contig 17255 bp, 12 predicted proteins | sample U1s1metaG_FD_145077 | JGI IMG/M metagenome (GOLD analysis project Ga0193732, IMG submission 145077) | Soil microbial communities from a riparian zone of the East river system, Colorado, United States - U1s1 | ecosystem: Environmental > Terrestrial > Soil > Riparian zone | place: USA: East River...
CTTAAAGCAAATTGTTTCGAGGCAAGGGCCCCATTCACCGACTTCTCGATACGGCTGGGGCAAGGAATGGTGCGCCCGGAGAGATTCGAACTCCCGACCTATTGCTCCGGAGGCAATCGCTCTATCCATCTGAGCTACGGGCGCGCTGAATCAGTTTACATCCGGGAAGCTTTGACCTTCAATCGGCAACGCAGATTTGGCAGGCGGGAAAAATGCAGCAAAAAGTGAATGAGAAAGAGAGGAAGGCAGCCCTAATCTGACAATTCCGGGTCTCGAGCCACAGTTGTCGACCCGCAGCTTCGGAGGCCTGCTGCCGAACCAGCAAGCAGGTTCCGAACCGGGTGGACCAGTCGCCAGACGATGCAACGTCAGCTAGTACCGGTTTCTGCCACCACCTCCGCCACGGCCACCGCGATCACCCCGATCTCTGCCGCCACCTCCACCGCGCTCCACCTTGGGACGGGCTTCGTTGACGTTCAGCGTCCGTCCCCCGAGTTGAGTGCCGTTCAAGGCGGCAATCGCTTTGTCTCCTTCTTCGGCGTTGGTCATCTCTACAAAACCGAACCCGCGCGAGCGGCCGGTGTCACGGTCGGTCATGATGCTAACCCGGTCGACCTGTCCGTGCGCCTCGAACATCCGCCGCAGTTCTTCTTCCGATGTGTTGAAGTCGAGGTTCCCAACGAAAATATTCTTCAAGCGAGTTGCCTCTAAGTGAGCTATCTGAGAGTGACTGACTTCGGCGGAAAAGCGAAGGCTGGTTGGCCGTCTTACAGCCGGAGCAGGTGAACAGTCAAATGCGTGGGGAAGTATAGCAGGTCTTTTAGGGATGGGAAGTTATTCCGTGGGGAGGGTGGCGCCCTGGGGTTTTGCTCGGCGGAAAGGCATTGTCACCCAAGTTCCAGGCTCCTGATGGTCGTCCGCAACACCGCAGCAGAGTGTCGCAGCTTCTCTATCTCTTCCGGGCTCAGCTCGAGCCGCAACACTTTCTCCACCCCACCGCGATCGATTACCGTGGGCAGGCTGAAGCACACATCGCTGATTCCGTAATAGTCGTTGATGAGGCTGGAAACTGAAAGCACGGTGCGCTGGTTGCGAACGATGGCCTGGGTGATGCGCATCAGGCCGGTGGCCACAGCATAGTAAGTTGCGCCTTTGCACTCGATAATACGGTATGCCGCGTCCCGGGTCTGGAGAAAAAGCTCTTCCATCACGTGCGCATCGTAAGTTATGTTTTGCGCCTTGCAAAACTCCGGCAGGCGCATGCCGGCGATGTTGGCCAGCGACCAAACCGGCACTTCGGTATCCCCGTGTTCGCCGATGATGTAGGCGTGGACGCTATGAGCATCGACGCCGAAGTGCTGGCTGAGCAGATAGCGAAATCGTGATGTATCCAGCACTGTGCCCGAACCGATTACGCGCCCGGCGGGCAATCCGGAGAGTTTCCACGCCGTGTACGTCAGTACATCCACCGGATTGGTCGCGATTAGCAGAATGCCTGCGGGATTGTGCTTTACCACTTCGGGTATGATTGCCCGCCAGATGACGGCATTTTTCTTTATGAGATCAAGCCGTCTCTCTCCGGGTTTCTGGCTGGCGCCAGCCGCCAACACGGTTACGGCCGCGCCCAGGCAGTCCGGATAGTCGCCCGCCCAGACGCGCGTGGGATGGGTGAAGGGCACGGCGTGATTGAGGTCCATGGCCTCGCCTTCCGCCTTGGCGCGGTTGGCGTCAATCAACACGATTTCGGAAACTAGTCCGCTGAGTAGCAGCGCATAAGCGAAAGTCGCGCCGACGTCACCCGCGCCGACCACAGCGACACGCGCCGGGCCGGGACGCCCTTCCCCTTCCATATTAGTATTCATGGAACCGACCGGCTAACAATCATCCACCGTCCAATATCCTTCGCGCTGGTACCCAATCTGCAGCAGGCGGTTTTTCGGGTCGTGGCGTTTCTCGCAGTGAGGACATTTCAGATACCGGCTCCAGGCGGTGCCCTGCCGGTCGTAGTTTTCGGAGACAGCGAAAGTTGTGCCGCAGCTGCAGGGCACAACAAACAACTTAAGTCGCTTATCGTCGGGCTTGGCCATTTCGCCAGCTTCTCTTCGAGTATACAATCCCGACACTCTCGGCCTACGACAGGGGCTACTCCTCCACCGCTACCATCGAATTCTTCTTGCCGCGTCGGTTGGCTTGGAGAGTTTTTTTCCGCAGGCGAAGTGCCTTCGGAGTGACTTCGACGTATTCATCGTCGGTGATGAACTCGATGGCCTGCTCCAGATTCAAATTGCGGAACGGGACCAGGCGGATCGCCATGTCGGAAGTCGAAGAGCGCATGTTGGTCAGTTTTTTCTCGCGTACCACGTTGACGTCGAGATCGTTATCCTTGGCATTTTCGCCAACGATCATGCCTTCGTAGACATCGATGGTGGGGCCGACAAACAGTTCGCCACGCTCCTGCAGATTGTAAAGAGCGTAGGGAGTCGTGACCCCGTTGCGATCCGACACCAGGGCGCCGGTCAGCCGGTGCGGGATTTCTCCCTGCCACTCGATGTAGCCATCGAAAAGAGAGTTCATCACGATGGTACCCCGGGTGTCGGTGAGCAACTGGCTGCGCAGGCCAATCAATCCACGGCTGGGGACACGGAACTCGATTCGCACCCGCCCGTACCCGTGATTGTGCATGTTGAGGACTTCACTCTTGCGTGCGCCCAGTTGTTCCATCACCACGCCGACGAACTCTTCGGGCACATCGACCGTGAGTTTCTCGATCGGCTCCATGAGCTTGCCGTCCACGCGCTTGGTGACGATCTCCGGTTTTCCCACCATGAGTTCGAAGCCTTCGCGACGCATCATCTCGATCAGGATGGAGAGTTGTAGCTCGCCCCGACCCATTACCGTGAAAGAATCCGTGCTGTCGGTTTCTTCGACGCGCAGTGAAACATTGGTCAAAAGCTCCTTCTGCAATCGCTCGCGGAGGTTTCTGGAAGTGACGTAGGTGCCCTCGCGGCCTGCGAAAGGTGACGTGTTCACAGTGAACAGCATGGCGATGGTCGGCTCATCAATCGCGATATGGGGAAGGGGAGAAGGGTTCTCGGCGTCCGTGATGGTCTCCCCGATGGTGATACCTTCCACCCCCGCGACCGCGATGATGTCCCCCAGCGCAGTCTCGGTGATGTCGACCCGCTTCAGCCCGGAGAATGAAAACAGCTTTGTAATTTTCGTCTTGTGCAGTGTGCCATCGAGCCTGGCGATGCCCACATCTTCGCCCGTGTGCATGGTGCCGTTGAACACCCGTGCGATGGCCAAACGCCCGAGATAGTCGCTGTAATCAAGGTTGGCCACCAGAATTTGCAGCGGCCCGGCGGATTCGCCTTGGGGCTCCGGGATGGTCTTGACGATGGCCTCGAACAGCGGCTGCAGGTTTTCTCCGCCCCCCTTGATGTCGGTCGAGGCCGTGCCGATCTTCGCGTTCGTGTACAAGACCGGAAAGTCGATCTGCTCTTCCTTGGCGTCTAGGTCGATGAACAGGTCATACACCTCGTTCAGGACCTCTTGCGGACGCGCATCGGAACGGTCGATCTTGTTGATAACCAGAATCGGAGGAAGATGAGCTTCGAGCGCCTTGCTCAGGACGTAGCGCGTCTGCGGCAACGGTCCTTCGCTGGCATCGACCAGCAGCATGACGCCATCCACCATCTTGAGAGCGCGTTCTACTTCGCCGCCGAAGTCGCTGTGGCCGGGCGTGTCCACGATATTGATCTTGATGTCGTGATAGAAGATGGCGGTGTTCTTGGCCAGGATGGTGATGCCGCGCTCGCGCTCCAGGTCGTTCGAATCCATGACCCGCTCGATGAGGTGCTCGTTGGCGCGAAAAGTGCCGCTCTGCCGCAGCATAGCGTCAACCAGCGTGGTCTTGCCGTGATCCACGTGGGCGATGATGGCGATATTGCGAATGTTTGAATTCAAAAGTCAATTGCCTTCCTGAAGCATGGCCAAGCACAGCTCTACTACCACTTTACTATGTATGCGGGTTAGGTAGGGAGGCTAGTTTCGCTACGGGCCCGCGTGTCGCTGGCTGTCCCGGGCCCGCCCGCTTCGGGACAAATCGATTGATATCGCGTGATATCGCGGAACCGGAAGGGCTGTCGCACGACTCCGCGAAAGAGGGGGCGCTACAACAGCAAGTCCGGTTTCCCGTCCGCCCCTTGCCGCAGGCGATACCAGGTCGCGATTGCGGCCAGGGAAAAGACAAAGATGATGCTGGAAATGGCGTTGATTTCCGGCGTGATGCCGCGACGCAAACGTCCCCAGATCTCGAGCGGCAGCGTATTGTCGCGGCCAATAAGGAAAAAACTGACTGCAATTTCATCCATCGAGAGGGTGAAGATCAGCAGTGCCGCGCCAATGATCGATAAACGCAGGTTGGGAAGAGTCACCCGCCAGAAGGTTTGCCAGTAGTTCGCGCCCAGGTCGAGCGAAGCCTCTTCTTGCGCGCGATCGAGTTTCTGCAAACCTGCAAAGACTTCGGTGGTTGCCACTGAAATCAAGGCCGTGCCGTGTCCCAGCACGATGGTAAGTAAACTCAGCTTCACGTCGATTTCGCGAAATAACATCAAAAGCGAAAGTCCGGTAATGATGCCGGGCAAGATCAGGGGCAGCAATACCAGCCGCCGGAATAGCGCCTTGCCCGGGAAGTTGGCGCGATCGAGAGCCAAAGCGGCGGGTATGCCAAAGGCCAGAGAGATTGCCATGGCCGCGAACGCGACCAGCATGCTATTGAGCACGGAACTCCAAATGGCGTCATCGGCAAAAAGCAAGCGATACCAGTTCAAGGTCAAGTCGCGCGGGGGAAATCCGCCCACGCCTGCACCATTGAACGAGTAGACGATCAGAGTAACGATGGGGAGATAAAGAAAGCCGAAGACGGCAATGGCGTGCCCCGGCAGCCAGCGCGAGGGCGGTACGGGGCGATCCCGGCTCACTCTTTCGTGGCTCATCGAAAGCTCCACTTCTTCTCCAGGCTTTCCGACAGAAACAGCAGAGCGAGCACGAGAGCTAGCATGCAGAACGAAATAGCCGCGCCCAGAGGCCAGTTGTAGGCGGCTCCGAACAAGCTGACCACAATATTCGAAATCATGATGCCGCTGGGACCGCCCAGCAGCAGCGGTGCAAGAAAATCGCCCAGGCTGAGCACAAACGCGAATGTCGCACCCGCCACAACCCCGGGGACCGAGAGCGGGAAGATCACCCTCCAGAAAGTCTGGAAGGGCGACGCGCCCAAATCGTGGGACGCTTCGACCAGACTCCGCGGGACATGTTCGAGCGACGAGTATATCGGCAGGAACGCGAATGGCGTGTAAATATGGGTAAGGGTCAGCACCACCGCGAACGGGCTGTACAACAGAAATTCCAGCGGATGCCTGCTCAGGTGCACGTACTCGAGCAGCGTGTTGAGGACACCATCACTGCCCAGAATCGTCTTCCAGGCGTAAGCGCGAACCAGATAGCTGACCCACAGCGGAATGATCACCAGTTGGTATAGGAGCTCTTTTCTTTTGCCTGCATAGAACGAAAGGTAATAAGCCAGGGGATAGGCGAGCAGCAAGGAAAAGGTCATCACCCGGGCTGCAATCCCCATCGAGCGAAACAGGGTTTGCAGGTAAACGTTCACGTCGAACAGCTGGCGGTAGTTGGCCAGCGTCCAGGAGTGGACAATCACCTGCGACGGCGAAACCAGCCAGAAGCTGTAACAGAAAAGCAGAGCGTAGGGAACGAGCAGGAACACGGCGACCCACAGCAGGGGTGGCACGGTGATCGCGGCGCGATACGCGCGGGAGAACATTTAGGTTTTTTCCTGGGACGGCCGGACCGGCACGGCATCTGCGGGTGAGAACTCGAGCTCAATTTCTCCGTTCCAGTTCTCACGGCTGGCGGTGCGAAGGGAAAGCCGCAGACCGTCCGCGCACTCAACCTGAATCAGCTCCGTGGCTCCATGGAATGCCTGGCGCAAAATCTTGCCGCGAAAGCGTACCGTGGCACCAGCGGCGCCTTCGGCCGGCCGGATATTTTCGGGACGCAGGGAGAAAAGTCCCGGGCCATCCCGCAAACCAGTCCGCCAGGAAAGAGATTGGCAGCGAGCCACTCCGTCCTTCACCTCCCCGCCCAGCAGGTTGGTATGGCCGATGAACTGGGCGGTGTAGGCAGTTGCGGGGCGGTTGTAAATCTCTCGCGGAGGCGCCACCTGCTCCAATTCTCCCCTGCGCAGCAGCGCAATACGGTCTGACATCACCATGGCCTCTTCCTGATCATGGGTGACAAACACGAAGGAGATTCCGACTTCCCGCTGCATTGCCTTCAGTTCCCCTTGCATCTGACGGCGGAGATTGGCGTCCAGCGCGGAAAGGGGTTCGTCGAGCAACAGCAGGCGGGGCCGGTTCACCAGGGCGCGGGCCAAAGCGATGCGCTGCTGCTGTCCGCCGCTGATCTGGGACGGCTTGGAACCGGCGTAAGGCGTCATCTTGACCATTTCCAGTGCCTGTTCCACTCGCGTCGCAAGCTCGGCTTTGGGCAGCTTGGAGATCTTCAATCCGTAGCCCACGTTCTCCACCACCGTCAGGTGCGGGAACAAAGCGTAGTGCTGGAACACGGTGTTCACCCGGCGCCGGTACGGGGGCAGGTTGTCGAGGCGCTCGCCGCCCATGAGAATTTCGCCGCCGCTGGCGCTCTCGAATCCGGCGATGATACGCAGCAGCGTGGTCTTTCCCGAACCGCTTTCGCCCAGGATGGTGAGAAACTCGCCTTCGGCCACTTCGAGTGAGATGTCGCGCAGCACAAGAATTTTCCCGAACGATTTGGCGACGTTGCGGATCGTGAGCAGGGCAGAGGCAGAGGCTTGCGTCGCGTCGGCGGTTGCGGTTTGGCTCACGGTTGCACCATCGTCCCTGGTCGCGTCGGCGCCCCCCGGCCGTCGTCCGGGCATTTTGCCCGGGCAGTCGCAGGCGAGTTGGCCCGTAGCCACACTACTGCGCTGCCTTCACTTCATTCCAAATCTCGTTGTACTTCGCGCGGCGCGGCACATTCTGCCAGAAATAAAGCCGCTTCTGATAGTTATCCACGTCGTCGAGGTGCAGGCTCTTGATTTCGTCGGGCGTCATGTACTGTGCCGCCTGCGGGTTCGCCGGAGTATACCCGGTCACGTCCGTGACCTTCTTCTGAGTCTGCGCTTCGACCATGTACTCCAAAAACTTGTGCGCCAGTTCCGGGTTCTCGCTGCCGGCGGTGATCATCAGGTGATCGATCCAGCCGGTGGTGTTCTCTTTGGGGATGGTCTCTCCGATGGGGAAATGGATCTTGCGAAGCTGGTTGCTCATCAAGGGCCAGCCCATGGCGGCAACCACTTCGTGGTTCTGGAACAGGTTGGTTAGCTCGCCTCCGGTCGACCACATCTTGCGGATGTTCGGTTTTAACTGCAGCAGCTTGTTCTTGACCGCATCGAGTTGTTCGTCGGTGAGGTTGTAAAGCTGGGAAGGATCGGGTTTGTCGAAGCCGAGAATCTGTGCCGTCATATAGACGGTGGAAAGATCATCCCACACCGAAATTTTTCCGCGATAGGTCGGGTCCCAAAGAATATTCCAGCTGTCTGGAGTTTTTGCGAAAGCCGTGGTGTCGTAAATCAGCGGATCGGGTCCCCACATGAAAGGCACACCGTATACCTGTCCTTTCACGCGCACCAGAGGCAGGGAAGTGAGCTGCGCAGAGAGCTGGCTGTAACTGGGAATCTGCGCCAGATCGAGCGGCAGGGCCAAGCCGGCCGCGGCGATGGAAGTCGCGACGTCACTCGAAGGCGAAATCACATCGTAATTTCCGGCGCTGCCGCCGTGCAGCTTGGTGGTCAACTCGTCGCTCGAGCCCATGTAGGTCGCGGAAATCTTGCAGTGGTACTGTTCCTCGAAGCCTCGCAAAAACGATGGGTCAGCGTAGCCCTCCCACACCAGCAGGTTCAGCGAAGGCGTTTTCTTGGTGCACGAACCTAACGGAAGGAGGGCGGCCAACAGTGAAGCCGTAACCGCAAGACGCCGAGTCATCATTTGATCTCCGCTGCCGCTGCCCGCCGCAGCATACTAAAAAGTAGGTGGAGTATTCACCCACAGCACCCAGGTTTCGTCCCGGCCCGGGTTGGTCCAGCGATGGGGGGTGGCGCTCTCGAAATAAAAACTATCCCCTGGCCGCAGCCGGTATTGTTCTTCGTCCAGCGAAATCTGCAATTCTCCCTGCAGGATGTACAGGAATTCCTCGCCTTCGTGGGTGTAAGACTCCCCGCTGCCCGACTGGGGAGCGATGCGGAACAGGTGCGGTTCCATCACCGTGTTGCCCCAGGCCAGCAATTCCATGCGGACTCCAGGGCCGGCTTCGAGCACCTTGCGTTTGTCCGGCGACACCAGACGGATGCCGGATTCCGCGGGATCAAAAAAACCAAGAATGTTGGTTTTGTAAAAACGCGCCAGCTTGCGCAGGGTGGAAACCGACGCGCTCATGTGCGAACGTTCGAGAGCGCTTAGGAATCCCACAGAAATACCCACCGCTTTGGCCACCTGCGCCAGAGAAAGTCCGCGCCTGGTTCGCAACTGACGCAGGCGCACGCCGATTGCCCGGGCGCCGTTGTCGTGGACAGAACGCACCCGGCCGTTGCGCTTAAGCAGTTGCACGATGGCGGGAGCGTTCAAGCCGCGGACCCGGCGCAGGAAGCGCGCCCGCTTGAGCAGTTTGACGTCTTCGGGACCGTAAAGGCGGTACTTGCTGGCGGTGCGGTGTGGATGGGTGAGGCCGAGGCTTTCCCAGGAGCGAATCACCGAAGGAGAAACGCCCACCAGTCGCGCCACATCCCCGATTTTCAAGTAGGGTTTTCGGTCCGCCGGTTTCATTCCCGATCCATGCTCCCTGCGAATTTAGCGATTAGGAAGAACGCTATTTTTTGCTTGACAGTATGTGCAGAGTCCCTCTAACCTTGCGCGATTATAGCAAGGTTTGTTTTCGGCGCAACCTGCGTTTTCAAATTGAAAACTTCCATCGGTAGCTTTGGAGATTCCCCATGCCTTGGTTGACCGCACACCGTATGGCCCGCTGGCTGGTCGTTCTTTTTTGTCTTGCCAGTTCCACCTTCCTCCTGGCCCAAAGTACCGGCGGCAGAGTCCTAGGCCGGGTGGCCGACCCCAGTGGCGCGGTCCTGGCCAACGTGAGGGTTCTGATGGTGAACGAGGCAACCGGTACCAGCCGCGAAGCCCAGACCAGCGAGAGCGGCGACTACGTTCTGGTGGAAGTGCAACCCGGCACCTACCGGGTGGAATTCGAAGATCGCGGCTTCAAGAAAAGTGTTCACAAGAACGTGCTTGTCGAAGTGAACCAGGTGGTGACGCTGAATGCCACCCTCGAGATCGGCGGCACTCAGGAAGTCGTAGAGGTGACCGCCGAAGCTCCGCTGGTTGAGACGACCAGCACTCAGATGGGCGCGGTGGTGAACCAGCGAGCCGTCTCCCAGCTGCCGCTGAATGCCCGCGATACCTACCAGTTGTTGCAGTTGCAGCCCGGGGTACAGTCGCAGACCGGTTCTGATCTGTTTTACGGCAGCAACAACGCGGGGGTGGTTTCGGTGAATGGCGGCCGTGGCCGGTCCAACAATTTCAGCGTCAACGGTGGTGACGCCAACGACCAGTTCGCCAATCTGCCGGCGGTGCAACCGACGCCGGACTCCATCGAAGAGTTTCGCGTCCTGACCAATACTTTCGACGCCGAATACGGCCGCAACTCCGGCGCTGTGGTCAACGTCGTAACCAAATCCGGGACCAATAACTTTCACGGCAACGTGTACGAGTTCTTCCGTAACAAGGTGCTGAACTCGAAAGGCTACTTCGACAGTGAAAAGCCGGACTTCAAGCAGAACCAGTTCGGTGGCACCTTCGGCGGGCCCATTAAGAAGGACAAGACGTTCTTCTTCGCATCGTACGAGGGGCGCCGCATCCGACAGGGAATTTCGTCCGATGCTTTCCTGGTGCCTACGGCGGAGGAGCGGGGAGGGGACTTCTCCGGCCAGAGCGCGTTTTCTGGCGCCTTGAGCGACCAAACCGTTGCCGACACCTTGAACGCCCGTCCTGGCTGCGCTACCGCAGTCGGCGCGGCCGGCGGCGCGCCCCTTGCCCCAGGAGCGAATTTCTCCGACATTTTTCCGGGCAACCAGATCCCGAGCGCGTGCATGGACCCGACCTCGGTGGACCTGATGAATCAGTTTGTGCCGCTGGCCAACCGGACCGACGGCAGTTTTCAGACGGTCGCTGGGATTCACAAGGATCGCACCGACCAGTTCACTGTCAAATTCGACCACCGGATCAACGACAAACAGAATTTCTCCGCGTATTACTATTTCAACGACAGCGATCTGGTTGACCCGTATTCGCGGTTCCAGGCGGGCGGTGCCACCACGCTTGGATTCGGCGCCAGCACGCTTGAGCGCTACCAGCAATACAACCTTACCCACAACTGGACGCTCAGCAACCACCTGGTGAATGAGGCCCACTTCACCTACTTCCGCGAGGCTCAGGGAAATTTCCTGCACCCAGCGCGCACCAACCTGGTGCAAGCTTCCTGTACCACGGTTTCTCCGGATGCCTGTTTTGATGACGGTACGTCCGGCAACCCGACTGGCATTCATCCCCGCCTCGGCGCCAGCCGTGAAGGGGTGCCGTTTGTGGATGTTTCAGGCCTGTTTTCCTACGGCAATAACTTCGAAGGCGAAATTCCCCAGATCGGCAACACCTTCCAATGGTCCGACAATTTGAGCTGGGTGAAGGGAAGCCACACCATCAAGTTCGGGGGGGATATTCGCCGCCAGCGATTTGACCAGACCCTCTATTACAACGTGAACGGGCTTTACAGCTACTTTGGGGGCAGCGCGAATGACGTGGGCAGCGACGATCTGATGCCCAATTACCTGTTGGGCCTGCCGGACAGCTTCAGCCAAGGCTCTGCCCAGGTAGAAAATGTGCGCAGTTCCATCTTCGCCCTCTTCGCGCAGGATAGCTGGAAGCTCAGGAAGAACGTCACCTTGAATTACGGCTTGCGCTGGGAACTATTCACTCCGCTCACCGACGTCAGCAAGCACGTCCAAAGCTTCCGTCCCGGACAAGTGAGCACCATCTACCCCTGCCAATTTACCGATCCGCAGATGGTGCAGATTTTCCAGAATGCGGGGGTCGCCAATCCGGATTGTGACAACACCGGAGTCGTTCCCACCGGCCTGGTTGTGCCTGGCGATAAGGGTGTGCCGGCGGGACTGACCAGCACGTATTACAAGACCTTCGCTCCACGGCTGGGCATCGCCTGGAGCCCGGGCGACTCCGGCAAGACCAGCATTCGTGCGGGCTGGGGACTGTTCTATAACCCCATGGAGCAGTTGGTGCTGGAGCAGTTCAGCGCCGAACCGCCGTTTGGGGGCAGCAACATCATCAATGCTCCGCTGTTCAACACTCCGTACGAGCAACAGGACGGCACCATCAAGCCCAACCCGTTTAATGGAATTCTCGATCCTCCACGGGGACAACCGGTGGATTGGGCGCTTTATCGTCCCATTCTGCTCTATGGACAATTTCAGCCGCATTTACGGACGCAATATTCCACCCAGTACAACCTGAACATCCAGCGCGAACTGACCAAAGACCTGGTCCTCCAGGTGGGCTATGTGGGCTCCCAGGGCCATCGCCTGCTGGCCAGTCACGACGTCAACTATGGCAACTCTCAGTCCTGCGTCGACCTGAACAACATGGCCAGCACCTATGGCGACGATAGCCTGGCCTGTGGTCAGTTCTTCGCGGATAGCTCCTTTTTCATTCCCACCACGGAGAATGGTTCGCCAACGCTTGCTCCCGCCGGTGGGCTGCACCTGCCGTATGGTCCCAGTGGCTCCAGGTTGATTCCGGAGGGCACCGCGATCTCCTCGGTCGCGCCCGACGGCATCACGCTGGTTGGACTGCGGCCCTACTCTTCTCCGAACTGCAACCCGTTGACCGGGACAGGATGCCCCCAGGATGGGACGCCCGTCTTTTCCAGCATCTTCGCCGAAGACACCATCGCCAGTTCCAACTACAACTCGCTGCAGGCTTCTCTCGAGAAGCGTTTCTCTCACGGGCTGCAAGCCCAGGTGGCCTATACCTTCAGCAAGTCCTTTGACCAGGCTTCCAGTTTCGAAGGCGAACTCAACCCTCTGGACTTCCACCGGACCTATTCGCTTTCTCAATTCGATGCTCGGCACCGTTTTGTGCTGAGCTACGTCTGGCAGCTGCCCATCCCGGAATATTCCGGATTCGCCGGCAAGGTGCTCAATGGTTGGGATATTTCCGGCATCTACACTTACCAGACCGGATTCCCCGTCCGCATCACGTCTTCTGCCGACAATGAATTGATGTACAGCGCATTCTTCGAATACCCGGGCGAACCTAATCAGATTGCGCCATTCCATAAAGAGAACCCAAAGAGCAACGGCGGCTATTGGTTTAGTCCGGATAGTTTTACCGAGAACGCCTCGGACGCCTCCCAGCCAGCCTGTTCGGATGGAGCCGTGTTCAACTGCTACGATCCCAGCCTCTTTGGTCAGATTGGAAATTCCAAGCGCACCATTTGTTGTGGACCAGCGATCAACAATGTCGATTTCGCGCTGCACAAGGTGCTGCCGGTCGGAGAGGGCAAGCGGTTTGAGTTCCGCGCCGAGTTCTTCAATCTCTTCAACCACTCGCAGTTCAACAATCCGGACGGGAACACCACCGACGGCTCGGATTTCGGACGTATCCTGCGGGCCAAGGACCCGCGCGAGATTCAAATGGCGTTGAAGTTCTATTTCTAAACCAGCAACAGTAAAATAGAGTCAGATTCAGGACCCGGGCGGCTGTGGCTGCCCGGGCATTCTAATGGCCGCATCGGCCTGAGCTTCCCTGGAGACCCAGATGTACCCCGAATTGCAGAAAGAGCTCGAAACCTTCGAGCGTCGCACCCCGAAGTCCGCCGCGGCTCACAAGAAAAACCTCAAGCGCATTCCGCTGGGTGTCGCCAGCAACTATCGCGCTTATGAGCCCTACCCGATTTTTGTGAAAGAGGGACAGGGCAGCAAGTTTCGCGACCTTGACGGCAACGAATACATCGATCATAACCTCTGCTTCGGCGCGCTCATGGCCGGCCATTGCCATCCTGCGGTGATGAAGGCAGTGGAAAAACGCCTGAGCCGCGGCACCATGTTCGGCATGCCTCACGATATGGAGTGGGAGCTGGCCGAAGAAATCTGCGACCGCTTTCCGGTAGAAATGGTGCGCTTCGGCAATAGCGGCACCGAAGCCACCATGCACGCCGTCCGGCTCGCCCGCGCCGCTACCGGTCGGGACAAGATCGTCAAATTTGAAGGTGGTTACCATGGGCTGCACGACTCCGCGTTGGTGAGTGTGAAGCCGCATGCACCCGACTACGGCGACATCAACGCACCTACATCTGTCCCAGGCGGGCTGGGCGTGCCGAAGTCTGCCGTCGCCAACGTCGTCATCTCTACTTTCAACGATCTGGCCAGCGTCGAGCTTCGCTTCCAGCAAAATCCGGGGGAGATCGCGGCCGTCATCCTGGAACCGATTCTGATGAACGTCGGCTTGTGCATGCCCCAGTCCGGCTTCCTGCAGGGTCTGCGCGACATTGCTACCAAGAACGGGGCCTTGCTGATCTTCGACGAAGTGAAAACGGGCGCGAAGCTTGGTTGGGGCGGTGCCTCGGAATACTTTGGCGTCAAGCCGGACATGATCTGCCTGGCGAAATCGATCGGCGGCGGCTTGCCGCTGGCCGCTTTCGGCGCCCACAAGTCGGTGATGGACCTGATCTCGCAGCACAAGGTCTTTCACGGTGGCACTTACAACACCAATCCGGTTTCGATGGCAGCGGGCCTGGCGACATTTCGCGAAGTCCTTACTCGTGAGAACTATGCGTCCGTGGATAAGCTAAGCAAGAAGCTGACCGAGGGCTACCGCAAGATTATCGGCAAGGCCGGTTTGCAGGGCTACGTTGCCACCGCCGGAGCGAATGGCGCTCTCATGCTCTATGGCAAAGAGATTCGCAACTACCGCGACTGGGAGGCCATCGACGTCGACCTGTGGCGGCACTACTGGTTCGCCATGGTCAATCGCGGCGTGATGGCGCAACCCTACTGGTGGGACGAGCAGTGGACCATATCCGTCCAGCATACGGAGGCCGACATCGATCAGCATCTGGCTGCTTTTGAAGACGTAGCCCCGGTGCTGGCCAAGGCGCAGCAAGAGCGTATCGGAGAGGTAGTGGCGGTGGCGCACTAGGAATCTTCGACTGGGTTTTAGAAAGGCGCGACCTCAGTCGTGCCGTGACTGATGAATACAGGCCCGGCATAGGCCGCTGCGGCTGGCGGTTGCATGTTTCCGTGACCTGTTCAGCCGTGCCTTGAAGGCGGCTTAGCCGCCGAGGTGGCAGACCAAGGAGCAGGTATTGTCCGCACGCGATGCTGACCAGCCTCATCTCAAACGCGTGCTCGGCCGCGCCGACCTGGTTCTTTTGTTCGTGGTCGCAATTTTCAACCTGAACGTGGTTCCTTCGATTGCTTCGAACGGCGGGGCCACGGTCTGGTTGTGGATGGTATCGCTGGTGCTGTTCTTCTGGCCGCAAGGCATTGCTGTTATCGAACTGGCTCACCGCTATCCCGGAGAAGGTGGCGTGTACTTGTGGGCCAAGGAGGTTTTTGGCGACTTCCACGGCTTCCTGTCGGGTTGGTGTTACTGGACCAACAACATGCTCTATGTACCGACGGTGATGTTGTACTTCGTGGGCGTCTCGGTATTTGTCCTGGGCCCGAACCATCAAGCGCTCGCGGACAACAAGGCCTTTGCTCTGGTCGCGTCTCTGGTCCTGTTGATCGTGCTGGTCGTGCTCAACATCGTAGGCTTGGGCGTAGGCAAGTGGGTCAACAATCTTGGTGGCATTGGCACCGGCGTGGCTGCGGCTGTTCTGATTGGTTTGGGGTTCGTCATCTGGTCGCGCTTCGGCACCAGCCTGAGTGCTGCCGACTTCCGAATCCCGGCCAATCCCCGCTTTGTGCTCAACTCGTTTGGCGTGATTTGTTTCGGACTGGTCGGGTTGGAACTGGCCTCGGTCATGGGAGACGAGATCCAGGATCCGCAGCGCACCTTGCCCGGTGCGGTGACCTGGGGTGGAGTGCTTTCCGGCCTGCTCTACATTGGAGCCACTCTTACTCTCCTGGTCGCAGTTAGCAAGGACCAGATTAGCGTGCTGCAAGGGATTGTGCAGGCGGTGGCTCATATGGCGGCACAAGTGGGAATGGGCTGGATCGTGGCGCCCTTCGCCCTGTTGCTTAGTTTTTCCATTGCCGGAATCGGCTCGGCTTGGCTGGGTGGCTCAGCCCGCATCCCTTTCGTCGCCGGTCTCGATTCCTACTTGCCGGCATGGATGGCGAAGGTTCATCCGCGCTATGCGACCCCCTATGCCGCGCTTACTGTCCATGCCGCGGTGTCGATGGTCTTGATCGTGATGAACTTTGTCGGCGCTGGAGTGCAGGAAACATTTCAGAAGATGTTGTCCCTGGCCGTGGTGCTGCAGTTGATCCCGTTTCTTTACATGTTCGGAGCCTTGCTCAAGCTGGCATTCACCGACTCGGTGGGTCAGGGACGCTACGGCAAGACAACCCTGATCTTGGCCGGGAGCAGTGGTCTAGTTACAACCATTCTGGGAATCGTGCTGGTATTTTTCCCGGCGCAGCAAATCAGCTCATTGTGGGCCTATGAATCTTGGATGTTCGGGGGCACGCTGTTCTTCGTCGGCTTGGCCGCCTTCTTTTTCTATGTGTACGGCCGCGGCAAGGCCCGGCATTGAGAGAATGATGTAGGCGCGGGCGTCTCGCGGCTGCGGCCGAGCGGAGCTAGACCATAGATCATTTCAGACAGGAGGTCGCATGCCGGGCGGAGTAAAAACCGACGTACGAACTTATCAGTTGTATATCAACGGCGGGTGGGTCCAATCCAAGGCGAACAAGACTTTTCCCGTCTACGATCCCGCTAGCGAAGAGATAATCGCACAAGTTCCCGACGCGAACGCCGACGACGTGAACTGCGCCGTTGCCGCCGCCAAAGCCGCCTTCGAGGATGGCCCTTGGGCGACGACGACCGCCCAGGAACGCGGCCGGGTGCTGTTCCGCCTGGCCGACAAAATTCGCCAGAACACCGCCATGCTGGCCGAACTGGAATCCCGCAACACCGGCAAACCCATCGTCGAAGCGGAATACGACATCAATGACGTGGCCACGTGCTTTGAGTACTACGGCGGTCTCGCCACGAAAATTCTGGGATATGTAAACCCGGTTCCCGACAACGCCATGAGCCTCACGCTCAAGGAACCCATCGGCGTCGCGGGTCAGATTATTCCCTGGAACTATCCCTTGCTGATGGCGGCTTGGAAGCTGGCACCGGCGCTCGCTGCGGGTTGTACCTGCGTCCTGAAGCCCGCCGAACAGACCCCTGTGACCGCTCTGGAAATGGCGAACTGGCTGGCCGATGTCGGTGTTCCGCCCGGGGTGGTGAACATCATCACCGGTTTCGGCGAGACCTGCGGCGCGCCGCTGGTCCAACATCCCGACGTCAACAAGATCGCCTTCACCGGCAGTGCCGCGGTGGGAAAAATCATCGTCAAGCAAGCCGCGGACACGGTCAAACGGGTTACGCTCGAACTGGGCGGAAAGTCCCCGAATATATTTTTCGCCGACGCGGATTTCGAAGCCGCCATCGACGGTGCGCTCTTCGGTGTCTTCATCAACCAGGGCGAGGTCTGCTCCGCCGGCAGCCGCATCCTGGTGCAGAAGTCCATCTATAAGAAGTTTGTAGATGGCATGGTCGAAAAGGCCAAGAAAATCAAGCTGGGAGCGCCGCTCGATCGCGACACCAAGATGGGTCCACTGGTGAGTAAGGACCAGTACGATCGCGTACGTTCCTACCAGGAAGTTGGCAAGAAAGAGGCAAAGCTCGCCACAGGCGGTGGACGCGCCGAGGAGTTTGCCAAGGGCTATTACGTAGAGCCCACTATCTTCTACGATCTGGACAACAGTGCCCGCATCGCGCGCGAAGAAATTTTTGGACCGGTCGCGGCCGTGATCCCATTCGAGGACGAAAAAGATGCGGTGAAAATTGCCAACGACTCTCCCTACG
>Ga0193732_1000097_pt1 | contig 17144 bp, 12 predicted proteins | sample U1s1metaG_FD_145077 | JGI IMG/M metagenome (GOLD analysis project Ga0193732, IMG submission 145077) | Soil microbial communities from a riparian zone of the East river system, Colorado, United States - U1s1 | ecosystem: Environmental > Terrestrial > Soil > Riparian zone | place: USA: East River...
GCGAAGCGTTTCCGGTGGCAATTCTTTCACCCGATGCTCCTGCGCATCGGGGTCCGCAGCGTCTGGCGTTCCCGGATCTTCAATCAAAGTAGAGCTGCTCAGTCGCAACGGTCCCGCCGGCGCGAACCACCCGGCACAGCGGTTGCCATAGCTGTCAAGGTAGCGCTCCACTTTTACTTCTGGCCCAATGCTCCGTTCGTCCGGCTCGCGCAGATCCTGGGCGCGAGAAGGATGCACGTGCAACATCCCGACCATGGCCACTGCAGCCGGAATCTCGAATTGAATGTCATATTCTAGGCGAATCAACATGCGCGGCGTTTCCATCAGCCAGGGAAAAGAGCACAACTTAGAGCGCAGACATTATTACCCATCCCAGGGCGCCACTAGGATGCAAAATCCGAATAGGCGCCCGCACAGAACACCCAGGCTTCATTAGTCCTTGTCTACTGGGAATCCTTACTTGACCTTGCGGAGCACCAAACATGGGGGGACTGCGAGCGTCGCCGGCTCACTCATCGCGGTGCACGGTCTCCATCGAGAAGGCTGGCAGGCAGATGGCAACGTATTCGGTTTCGCCTTCGGCGGGCGTCGAATATTGCACCCACTCGCCGCTGTAGGCGATCACCGCCTGCCCTGCGGCGACATCCAACTCACCGCCTTCATGCTTCACGTGTAGAACTCCTTTAAGAACCAAGGTGAACTCATCGAACTCGGGCGTTTGTCCGGGCTCTTCCCATCCCCGGGGACTGTGCATGTAAGCCACGCTCACTCCCGACGTCTTGGTGTTGACACGGCCAATAAATTCGTCGATCAGTTTCGGCTTTGTGCCCGCGGCACGGATGCGGGTGGGCTCAGCGACCAGAGTGGGCATGATTTCTCCTCATGGTGAAGCCATCCAAATTTACCAAGTAAGCCAGAGGTTCGAAAGCACGAGCAGGTGCGCTTCTGCCGCTTATGAAACCCATAACTTAGCACGCGGAAAGGGGGTGAGTTTTAAACGGGTAGCAGGCGCGCTTTTTCGACTTGGACGGCTGCCAGCGCGTCGAGCGCCGGAATGGATGCCGGAGCGGTTAAGGTTCGTTCCGGAGGCATGGTGCCGCTTTGGAAGGCCTTCACCAGCATTTCCAACGCTTGACCCGTATTCGGACCGGCGAAGATTGTCGCGGTCAGTAGCCCCCGCTTGACCCAGGCCTGCCCGGTTTTTGGCAAGCCATCACATCCGATAAACGGCAAGCTCAGCCAGCGCTGTCGGGCTGCAGAGTCGGGCAGTTCCTGAAAGGCCTTTCTTGCGCCCAATGCCATGCCGTCATCCTGGGCCGCGATCAGGTCAATACGGTTCTGGTGAGAAGTGGACAACCGCAGCCAGGAGCTGACGGCCCGATAGGAACTGGCTTCCGTCCACTGTGCCCTCATGACCTTTACCTGCACGTCAGCCGGCTTGGTCTCGTACATTCCGCTGGTGCGCTGTTTCGCGGCCAGGCTTTCTGAGGGGCCTTGAACGTACAGGACCGACCCGCCCTTCGGAAGAAGTGCGGCAAACTGGTGTCCCTGTATGCGGCCGATCTCCTCGTGGTCGGAGCTGACGCCGAAGACTGGAACGCGACAGGTTTTGCGGATCTCGGCAACGTATTCGACATTGCGGTTCAGGACCACCCAGCCGATACCTACGGCCGCCGCAGCACGAGCCACCTGCGGTAGTGCGGTTCCGCCCACGGGTTCGAAGACGATTCCATCAGGCAGGGATTCGGTGCGCGATTGAATGGCGTTGAGGATTTGCTGACTCTGGGTAATGGAATCGTTATCGGCGTACACGATCTGTACTTCTACACCGAGACGCTTCGCGGCCGCCTCGGCGTCCGCCGCTTGTTCGATCTGGTAGTCGTTGTCGTTAGTGGTGAGCGAAACCAGAAACCTTAACTTCTTCATGGAGTTCACGGTGCCAAAATCATACATGGGCATGGATTCCCAGGCACGGTGACTGAAGTAACCAAGATTCCGGTGCCATGGTCGTAGGTTAGTAAAAAAATCGCGGAATATTCTCCGGAAAGAGATTTTTCGCAACCCGGCCGGCGAACCTTCGTGAAGCCCCCTGAGCAGTGCTAGAATGCCCACGCTCGGGAGGAAAACGCCATGCGCACAGCCGTGATCGCGTTTGAACTGCTTTGTTTCTGCAATTTGTTGGGATGGTCACAAACTCGACCCTCAACCCGTTGGGAAGAGCTCACCGCAGGCGATTTTCGTTCGGCCATCCAGCAGTCGCAAGGCACATGTCTGTTGCCCTTCGGCATTCTGGAAAAACATGGCCCTCATCTGCCGTTGGGAACAGATCTTCTGAATGTTCGCTACGCCGCTCTGCACGCCGCCGATCAGGAGTATGCTGTGGTTTTTCCTGAATACTACTTTGGCCAGATCCTTGAAGCCCGCCACGAACCCGGCACGATTGCCTACAGCCGGCAAATCCAGCTGGACCTGTTGCAGGAAACCACCGACGAGATGGCGCGGAACGGGTGTAAGAAAGTCATCATCGTGAATGGTCATGGTGGAAATGAGAATTTGCTCCCGTTCTTTGCTCAGACCCAGTTGGAAAGGCGGCATGACTACGTGGTTTACGTGCTGGGACTGGCGGAGCCACCCGCTGGCGGCCCGCCCCGAAGGAGTACAGGTCCCGACTGGCACGCGGGTGAAGTGGAAACGTCGACGACAATGGTTTCGCATCCCGAACTGGTGCACCTGGATCGCGCCCGGAGCGAATCAGGGGCGGATCTTGGCCGGCAGAAGCTGCCTGCCGACCTCTACACCGGAATCTGGTGGTACGCGCGCTTCCCGAATCACTATTCCGGCGACGGGTCTGTGGCCAACCCCGAGATGGGTCAATACAAAATGAACGGCTGGATCGATGGGATCGTTAAGTCTATCCGTGCCGTCAAAGCCGACGGGGAAAGCCTAAAGCTGCAGGACGAATTCTTCGAGAAGGCCGCCCATCCGCTGGAGACGCGTCCCTGACCAGCCGCAGCTCTCAGTCGAACCCACCATCGAGCTGCACAGTGTCTTATCGCCAAACCAAACTGATGCAACCCTACGATTCGGTCACGTAACTTGGGTAACGTTGGCCGGGGATTCGCACAAGTGCTACGCTCGCACATAGGCAGGAAAATCAGCCGGTTGCGGGAAAGCTTAACGGCTAGGTTAGGCGCCGACTCGCCTTCGACGCAGCCGCGGTGAAGCAGAATTCAGCGATCCCTCGCTGCCGCGCTATTTGATCAGGTCAGCGCGGCAGCGTAGCCAAACGAGACCGCCAACGATGCCACGCATCCCGATCTTTAAACTCGGACGCACCCCGGAGCGGATCCAGCCTCCTCGCCTGAGTAGTTACACGCCCAGGCTGACCCTGGACGAACTTCAGCTGGGCGTGGATAACCTCCGGCACGACGTGCATCTGAGTCCCCGATTCGTGGAGCAGGCGCGGCTCCAGATTGCTCGGTTGATCGTCCGTCACGGTGACATGGACGAGCTACTGGCGGCCGAGACGGCGGAGCCGTCGGTCGGCAACAACTTCGTAGGATCGATGGCGAGGCTTCAACCGCGCAAGGTAAACCCGTCGGAACTCAAGTCTCTTCTCGCCGACCTGCATGTGTCGGCACTGAATCGTGCCAAGGCCGCGGAAAATCTTTCCATCGATGTACTGGCACGAGTGGCCATCGTCAAATTCCTGCGCGTCGAGTTAAACGCACAATTTGCTCAACTGCTCGAACGTGGGCGCATGATGCTTAAAAATTACGAAGGCGTGCGCCAGCAGAAGGCGCTGGAGTATCGCGAGCGGGTGGCCACCTTCCAGGTGGCAAAAAGAATCATCTTGCGCAAGACGGGGCAGGAACTGTTCCGCATCCTGCGCGAGATTGAGAAGGAAACGCTGGCGAGGACGCGACGTTCGCTGTTTGGCAACCGCTGCGAGGAGGAATACACCCTCTTCCTGAATCCACTGCTCTTCACCGAGGACGGATCTGACGCGTACCTGAAGGCCGAGCATTACGTGATGCTGGGCAATTTTGATCGTGACCCAGACCGGTTTTCCAATGTGCGGAGAGTGGTCCATGGGTTTCTGGTTTCGCTGAATCTGGGGCACGAAGCCGAGGACGACAACACGGTTGACGGCTGGCTGAATGTTCCGGAAAACGCCCAGGAACTGGTGGGTACGGGGCAAGCTGACGAGACCACGCCACTAGGCCGAGCCCAAAAAGGCAGGCTGGAGTCCTGGGTGGAGCTGCTGGAGCGCGAGAGACTCATGGAATCGGTAATCGCCTCCTACGAGGTGGTGCCGCTTTTGGCGGAATATTCCCCGCGCATCAATGCGCAACAATTAAAGCATAGCCTGCTCTCACGAGAAGAGCGCGAGCGGGTGGAGAAGCTGATCGAGGAACACGGCAAGCTTTCTGCCGAGAGCTTGCACTCCGCCATGGCGCGCTTTGCCGCGTGCCGCGGCCCCGAAAGGGCGAAAATGGCGGCGCGCTTTCTGCGCGACTTTCTGCGTTATCACCGCGATCTGCGGCGACTGGAAGCGCTGAATTCAGCCCTGGACAGCGGCAACCTGATCGGGAACTCGAAGATGCTGGAACTGTCGGCGATGAACAGCACGCTCTACGAGTTTCTGTTGCCGGAGGAACAGAAGCCCTCCGAAGACAAAGTGCTGCGCCACGTCATTCTGAAGGCGGATATCCGGGACTCGTCACGACTCACCCGATCGCTCCTGGAAAAAGGCATGAACCCGGCTTCCTACTTCAGCCTGAATTTCTACGGTCCTGTCAACAAGCTATTGGCCAAGTACGGTGCGCGCAAAGTATTCGTCGAAGGCGACGCCATCATCGTGGCGCTGCTGGAGCGCGAAGGCGACCCGCCGATGGCAGTGAGTCGGGCTTGCGTTCTGGCACGGGAGATGATCGAGATTGTGCGGGGCTACAACCAGTTGCTGGAGCGCGCCGGGCTACCGGGGCTGGAGCTGGGGACGGGAATCTCGTTTCAGGACTCGGCGCCCATGTACCTGATGGATGGAGAACAGCAGATCATGATTTCCGAGGCACTGAATGAGAGCGACCGGTTGTCCTCATGCAGCAAGCGTGTGCGCAAGGCCATCACAGGCGTGGAGAGTCCCTTCAATGTGTATGCCTTTCAGACGCTCAATGATGCCGACGCGGCAGATAGTCCGGACGATTTTATCTTCAAATACAATCTAAACGGAATTCGCATCAGCCAGGCGGCGTTTGTCCGGCTCCAGCAGGAGATCTCCCTTGAGCCTTGCCAGCTTGACTTGCCGTCGCTGTGGGGCACCGAAGCCTTCCACTTGAAGCGCGGCCTGGTTCCTGTAGGCAACGACATTTTCAAGAAAATCCTGGTGCGCTCCAGCCGCATTCCGCAAATCGATCCCCAGAAATTTTCGCTGCAGCACTGGACTGACCAGTGGTACCACGAGGTGTGCTCCAATCCTGCGATTTACGCGATGCTCGAAGGCAAGAGTGCGAAAAACAGCGGTTAGTGGCCGGTTTGCGGCCTCTCCCTAGAATGCGACCTAAGGGTGCAAGACCCAAAGGGCTTCCGTTCAGCTAGGCCCCGGCCGTCAGCTTGTGACTCTTCGTCTGCGCGATTCCATACTGGCGGATCTTGTAGAGCAGCGCCTTATAGCTGATCTGCAACAGCGCTGCCGCCTGTTTGCGATTCCAGTTAGTCTGATCGAGCGCTTGCCGGATGGCTTCGGCTTCCGCCTCGTCCTTGGCGCCGCGCGCCACGGACTTTAGCCCGCCACTTGGTTCGCCGGGATTGTGAGGCGCCTCAGCCTTTGTGGCGTGGTCGCGAGGCTGCAATTCTTGTATCGCCAGCTTTTCGTCGCCCAGGACCAGGTATCGCTTGATGAAGTTATTCAGCTCGCGCAGGTTGCCGGGCCAGGAATATTCCTGGCACGCCTGCAGCATATTCGGTGAGAGCGGCAGCGGAGGCCGAGCATACTGCTCCGACATGCGTGCCATGAAATGCTTGAGCAAAATGGGAATTTCTTCTTTCCGTTCGCGCAGCGGAGGCAGTTGCAGGGTGAAAGCGTTCAGGCGGTAGTAGAGATCTTCGCGCAGACGCTTGCTCGCGAGCGCTTCCGGAATATTGATGTTGGTCGCGGCCAGGATACGGACATCCACCTTGATAACCGAACGGCTGCCTAGCCGGGAAAACTGTTGGTCCTGCAATACGTGAAGCAGCTTGGCTTGCAACAGGGGAGGCATCTCGCCAATTTCGTCGAGCAGGATCGTGCCCTTGTTGCACAGCTCGAATTTCCCCGGTTTGGCGTGGTTGGCGCCGGTGAACGCCCCCGCTTCGTATCCGAACAACTCGCTTTCCAGCAGATCGGCCGGCACGGCGGCGCAATTCACCTTCAGGAAAGTGCGATGGGCGCGCGGAGAAAGTTTGTGTATGAGACGCGCCACCACTTCCTTGCCGGTGCCGCTTTCCCCCAGCATCAGGACGGGAATATCCACATTGGCGACCAGCGCGGCTTGTGAGCGAATTTTACGCATTGCCGGACTGGCGGCTACGAAAAATACTTCGTCGGCGAGCTCTTCCACCTCGCTGGAGTAGTTCTCCCGGTTCTTCCCCAGGCACTGGTCAAGGACGGCGTCCAGTTCTGCCTTCTGGAAAGGCTTGGTCAGGTAATCGTGAGCGCCCAGGCGGATGGCCTGTACCACTTTGCGGGTATCGCTGACGCACGAAAGCATGACTACCTTCAGCCCGGGTACAATCTTCCGCAACTGTTCGAGCGTCTGCAGACCGTCGATTCCCGGCATGAGCAGGTCCAGCAGCACTAGATCGGGCCGTAGCCCTTTTTCCACGCGCTGCAGCGCCTCTTCTCCGGTCGAAGCCGTCTCGACCTTGTACTCATCCACTTCGAGCAGGGTGCGTATGTAGCGCAGCATTCCCGGTTCGTCATCCACCAACAAGATCTTGACCGCTTCGGTCATTTGTTTTTCCCTTTACTGGGGGCGCTGGCGGGCGGCTTGAGGGGAACGATAAACGAGAATTTAGCGCCCGACCCCAGTTCGCTTTCCACCCAAATCTTGCCCCCCATAGCGCTCATCAGGCGTCGCGCGATGGCCAGTCCCAGTCCCATGCCTTCGGTTTGCGCTTCATTTCCAGGCAGCCGAAAAAAGTCGTCGAAAACCTCGATGTGATACTCCGCCGGAATTCCCGGCCCGGTATCGGAAACGCTGATCTTCACCGAATTCGGCAAGGGAGTATTCTGCCGCCGCCGCTCGCCCGTCATCGCCGAACTGTTGGGGTTACGACGCTCCCACATGTAAGGTTCGGCGTGCAGCCAAACCGTGCCCCCACTGGGCGTGAACTTGGAGGCATTCTCCAGAAGATTGGAGATCACCCGCTGCAGCTTGGCCGAGTCAAAGGTGAACTCCAGCAGTTTCTCGTTGGCCAGAAAGTACAGTGCTAGGCCTCGTTCTTGAAAGCGGTTTGCCCAGAGTCGGCAGACCTCGGACAGGCAAGGGTTCAGATTACCGGTCTCGAAGTGCATCTTCATCTCGCCGGTTTCGAGTACCGTGTAGCTGAGAAAATCCTGGATAAAATGCTGTAAGCGCTGCCCGCTAGCTCGCATGTCTCCGAGAATTTCCCGCTGCCGCTCATTGAGCGGACCTAGCTTTTCATTCTGCAGCAGTTCGATGTAGCCGTTCAGAATCGAGAGCGGCGTCTTTAGGTCGTGGGCTGCCGAGCCGAGGGCGTTCGTGGTCCGCGAGGAACGCTCCCGCACCTGGTTGTACTCCTGCAGGAGCTCGTCGTAACTCAGGGGATCGGCTGACTTACGCCTGCCTTGGGCTGGCTCCGAGGTAGCCGCTTCAGCCCCTGCTTGCTGAGAAAGACACGTATTTTCTGGAACAACAGCCATAGCTGAAAAACTCACTGGTTGGCTTACTGGGGAGGGGGCAAAAGTCGCCGAGCGTATGGATTCTGTACACTCGAAATCGTATGACACGGCTTTTCCAGTGTCAACGGAAAATGCAAGCCGGCGGTAACGAAAGGGAAAAACCTTGCGGTTCTAAGCGCTTCAAAGTTCGGGGTTAAAGGGTTCCAGCAGGGCGAATATAAGGAGAAAACAATCGAGCTCTGATACTACTCAAACGGGGATTTACCGTGAATCGCCTGTAGTCTTGCCGGTTTGTTACCGAAAATTACAATTGTGACCCTGCTGGTTTGGCCCCCAAGGTGCGGGACAGGGTTATCTCGCGTCCGAAGAGGTCAGTTTGAAGCGTCCAGCGAACCCCCCAGTACAGCGCCGCCAGTGGCCGCGTCTCCCCATCGCTATTCCAGTTTTCGTTCGTAGCCGCGACGAAAAAGGCAAAGATCTACTGGAGTTTGCCACCGCGCTGAACGTCTCCGCCGGCGGGGCAATGGTCGCGGTTCGCCGCTCTTTGCCGCTTTCCGCGCAGGTTTTGCTCGAAATCCCGAGCGCGCCCCTGGCCGTGGCAAACTCCTTGCCCAAGGCGGCCCGCAACCTGCGGGCCCGAACTCTCTGGGTGACGCACGCAGATGGTTACCATTTGATAGGGCTTAAATTCTCCCACCCGCTGGTCGCCCAAACGACCCGAAGTCGTTCCCGCCCAAGGAAAGTTGCTTCTGTTCTGTGAAAAGTTTTTCCCACGCCTCCACCTGCCCGTGCGCCCCTGCGGTGTGCCTGGCAGGTTTGCCGCCGCGCTTGGAAATAGTGATGCAAACCTATAAAGACAAAAGACTTAAGCACTACATCGAGCTCGATTTCGGGGATTCCCGGGGTTTGGCTCTCGGGGTGCACAGTATGGTTCGGTAACACCGGGCCCTGGGCCACGATAAACATGACAACCATACCTTCCGTTACTTCGCTGGCTACTTCACTGGGAGAGTTTCCTCCCGAGGCCATAACTTTCGGCCATTCTGAGGTTATGCAGTCTTTGCGCAACCGCATGGACAAGGTCGCCAGCGCCAACGTCCCCGTCTTGATTCAGGGCGAGAGCGGTACCGGCAAGGACATCATTGCGCGCATGATTCACGGGCTTTCTCCCTGGCGGAATGGTCCGTTCGTCAAGGTCAACTGTCCGGCCATTCCGGGCACGCTGCTCGAGAGCGAACTTTTTGGCTACGAGAAAGGCGCTTTCACGGGAGCCTACGGAGCGAAACCGGGGCGCGTGGAACTGGCCCATCGCGGCACGCTTTTCCTCGACGAGATTTCAGAACTCGACCTCGGTTTGCAGTCCAAGTTGCTGCAGCTACTGCAGGACGGGCAGTTCTGCCGCATTGGCGCCCAGGAAGACAAGAAAGTCGAAGTGCGCGTGGTATGCGCCACCAACCGAGTTCTGGAAGCGGAGATCGAAAGCGGAACCTTCCGTCAGGACTTGTTCTACCGCATCAACGTGGTGAACCTGCAAATGCCGCCCCTACGCGAGCGGCGCGGAGATATTCCTGACCTGGTTGCCTACTTCCTCGAGTACTACAACCGTAAATACAACTGCCACGCCCGCACTCTTTCGGGAGATTTGATGTCCTCCCTGCAGAAGTACCACTGGCCGGGCAATATCCGTGAGCTGGAGAACCTAGTCAAGCGCTATGTGATTCTGGGCAACGAAGAGGTGATCAGCAGCGATCTGGTTGCGCACCAGCAGGAATTTGCCATGCCCGATATCAACTACGATGGGCCAATCGCTCTGAAGACAATCACGCGCCAGGCCACGCGGGAACTGGAACGCAAGGTGATCCTGAAGGTTCTGCAAGCGCACCACTGGAATCGCAAGAAGGCGGCCCGAGCGCTGAGCATTAGCTACCGCGCGCTGCTCTACAAGATTCGCGACGCCGGCCTGCCGCCCAACCGTTCCGCCCGCCGCCGCTCGGAAGCACTGCCTACCCAGGACGCAGCCGCCGACTGAAGCCGATTCAAGGTAGGCGCGGCGTGCCGCCGTGCTCCCGGACAGGCGCAAGCCTGCCCCAGGGCAGCCGCAGGGACAGTCTCTCTGCTAGAAATTGTTTCTTAATCCTGATTGCAGCGCGAGGAAATCTCAACCATCCCGGTCGGCCCGCTCGCTGAGGCGTCTCGCGACGCGAATCCAAGATCGATCGGAGCGCCAGAATATCCCATTCACACCCTTTTCCAGTGCTATAGTTTTCCCTTGATTAAGGCAATCAAGGCATTTTCGAACTCTTCCGCTGCCCATCCCCAGTTGGTTTCACCGGTCTTTGATGGCCTGAGTCCGAGTGCCTGCTGCCAGGCTTTGCATTTTCCATCCAGCGAGGCGAACCGTGAAAGGTGATCCCAAGGTCATCGCGGTACTAAGCGAAGTGCTCAAGGCGGAATTGACGGCGGTCAACCAATATTTTCTGCACGCGGAAATGTGCGAAAACTGGGGCTATGAACGGCTGGCCAAGCATACTCGAGCCGAATCTATCGAGGAGATGCAGCATGCGGAAAAGCTGATCGAGCACATTCTGTATCTGGATGGCACTCCGAACATGAGTGACTATTTCAAGATTAATATCGGACAGAACGTGAAAGCGCAACTGGAGTTCGATCTCCAGGTCGAGTATGAGGCGGTGAAACGTCTGAATGTGGGTATCGAAACCTGTGTCAAAGCTGGAGATAACGGTTCGCGTGATCTACTTGGGGGAATCCTCACCGACGAAGAAGTGCATATTGACTGGCTGGAAGGGCAGCTGCACGCAATCGGCGAGATCGGTTTGGAGAACTATCTGTCCCAGCAGTTGCACGAAGGGAAAGAGTAGGCGGGACGAAAGCCGCCGTGATATCAGCAAAAACCATGGACAAGCGAAAGCGGCTGCCCCGCGGTTTCTCGACGATGTATCGCTACACTCTCCAGTAGTCCGGCTTCCACTGGCTAATCGCCTTCTTGATATCCGCCTTTGACAGTTTTTGCGACAAAGCTCTCTCCACCAATGCCGGTAGCTCGGCGTCGGGGGCAAAGCGCAGCGCCACCAGTTGTGATTCCGAGAGTTGACCGATGCGAGAACGCAGAGGCTTGTCCAGCAGAATGGCAAGTCGCAGCCGTTCCTCGAGCCGAATCACCCGATCCTGCACCTTAAGAGCGTAGAGCCGTATCTTGAAAACGGCGGCGAGGGCTGCGAGCATGAAAACCACCAGCCATGCCGAGTGCAGTCCTGGATGCATCGCCAGATGCACGATTGCGATGATGAAGGTAATCGAAAAGGCCGGCAATATAAAAAAGTGAAATGGCGGGTCAAGTCGGGAGTGATTGGAGAAATTCTGAGGAACTCTTTCGGCCATGCTCCGCTCCTTGCACGATTCGCGCACGATTGCCTACCCAAGACGGCGTCCCGAAGTCCGAGATGCGTGGTGCCCCGGGTCCGGCGGCTGTCGTGGGGACGTCGCGTCCTGCCCTGCGCGCGTTTGAAGAGATGCCGGCGTTACACTGGTCCCGATCTTCGCGAAGTCTAAGGTCTGACGCGAAGGCTGACTTCCTATTGCTTTTTCTTTTTCCCAAACAACCCGCCGAGCGCGTCTGCCGGAGAGTTGCTTGAAGGATTCTTTCCCGTCAGCCCACCCAGAGCTCCGCCCAACCCACCTTTCAGCTGGCTGCCCACCATGCCTTTCACATCCGGCATAAATCTCGGATCGGACGTAGTTCCCTGAATGAAGAAGGGTATGCCGCCACCTGTGCCGCCGATGCCGGCGAGTTGGGTAATTCCAGTTACCACGCCACCCGACAGGCTTGCGTTCATTTTATAGTTCAGCGTCCCACCCGGGCTGATGGTTCCTTCACCAGTGACCGTGCCGAGAGCCGGAATGGTCAGGTTGATGTTCTGCGTACGGACGCCCTCGGGCGCGACTCGCGCATCCGTGCTTAGGTTCTGGATGGAAGTGTCCGCCCCGGTTTGGGCGCCCGACAACGCGGAGATGGCCGACATTTTGGAGGCCAGATTGAAGCCGGTCAGTTTGGTCTGCGCCAGGCGAATCGGGCCTGTGACGACCAGTTTGTCGATCGGGCCGGCGATCCCCACATTAACCGAAAGCGTCCCGCCCTGTAGCGACGATCCCGAGGGCAGGATGATGCCGAGCGCGGGCAGCATCGCCTGCAGATCGTCCACCGGCATGCCGTCGGCATTGAGTTTCATATTGACCACCGTCGACTCTCCCTGAGACTGGTAAGTGCCCGTGAGCTTGGCCAGAGCCTTGCCCAGCGAGACATTGCCCTGGGTCAGAGTTCCGGATTGCTTTTGCAGGTCGTAATCGGTGGCGTAGTTCACTTCCACGATGCGTCCTGCCGGCGAACCCTTGACTGCCAGCTTGAGCTTTTCGGCCTTCAGCGTGCCGCTGGTTCGCGCCATCTTGCCGTCGGAACTGAGCGTGCCATCGAAGTCGGTGATGCCGGCGATTCCGGTTGACGGGTCAACGAATCCCGAGGCAGTCAGATCCAGTCCCTTGATATTGACTTGCGCTTCTAGGGGACTCGCCGACACGTCGTTGGAGTTGATCGGGCCCGCCTTGCCGTCAAGTTTCGCGCTGCCTCCGGCGGGAAGATTCGCGGTTACCGAAAAAGGGAACTGCGAAGTCAGGGAAAAATCGCGCACCCTGATGTCCACGTTGTCATACACGTGAGGTTTGATCGAGGAGTTTGCCCGGTTCACCGACAGACGGCCATCCTTCACGTCGAGCCTGCTGACCGAAAGATTCGACGCCGAGGAAGACGATTCGGCGGTCACCGGCTTGGTGGTAGCCTCGGACTTGTTGCCCAGGCTGGAGAAGTTCCATTTTCCCGCGGCATCACGCAGCAGAGAAATTTCCGGCCGGTCGAGAGTGATGTCTGTGACGTGCAAAGTCTTGGAAAAGATCAGCGGCATCACCTCCACGCCGACCTTCAGCGCCTTGGCGCGAATGAAGGGATCTTTACTGAATGCGGGATCGTCCGAGATCGAAAGATCCTCCGCAGAAACGCTGCCCGACAAAATGGAAAGGCTGAGATTGCCGACTTTGACCTGTCGGCCTAGGGCGGAGGAAAGCTCGGATTCCAGCTTGGGGCGAAAGCTGTTGACGTTGATCAGAAAGGGCAGAGCAATCAATACCAGCAGAATAACGGCCACGACGATCCCGATAATTTTCAGTGCGCGTTTCATAGCAGAGAACTCCTTGCACGGACGTTAGGTTGTCAGAAGGCCGGGTAACCTTGCGGGGTGATCCTTGGTTGCCACAGTTTACCAAAAGCGGGGCTACTGCGGCTCCTGAGTCAGTTCGGGATTGGGGGCAGGGCCCCCATAAAGCTCTTTCTGACGCTTGTCCCGTTGTTCGATCATCACGCGGGTGGTGGCCTCCATCTCGGCGCGGGCTTCCTGGGTGCGGCCCAGGCGCCGCAGCAACTGTCCGCGCAGATAGTGAACGTTGGAATTGCTGGGGTCAATTTTCGCTGCCGCGTCGATTTCTGTCAGCGCCTGTGCGAATTTACCTTCGCTCTGGTACACGCGAGCCAGTTGGTAACGAGAACTCCCAAGGCCGGGATCAAGTCGCAACGCCTGACGTAGATTCTTTTCCGCTTGCGGGTAGTTTCCCTGCAAGGAGTTCACCAGGCCAAGCTGATCGTAATTGTAGGCAATGTCCGGCTCCAGGGCGGCCCCTTTGAGAAATTCTTCCTTCGCGCGCTGCAATTCCTGCTTTTTGAAATGTGCCACTCCCAGGTTGAAATGAACGAAGGGAAGTTTGGGATTGCCCTGGGCCGCGAGCTCAAGTTCCTTGATGCCTTCTTCATATTCTTCGCGATTGATGTGGGCCTTGCCCAGCAACAGATGCAATTCGGGAGAACCTTGCCCGCTTTCGATTAGGCTGCCAAGAGCGCGCTGCTCGAGGTCTGGGCGGGAGGCTTTCCCCGCCGCGATTCCCAGCACGTAGAGATAGTTTAATTGATTCGATGCCTGGGGCCAGAGCGGTTCCAGCATGCTCGCCGCGTCGGCGTAGCGCTCGGTGAAGAAATAGCAAAGTCCCAGAAGATAGCGTGCCTGATAGGAATCAGGCGCGTCATGCACCACGGATTCGAAAGGCGCGATGGCCAAGCGGAATTGATTTTGCCGATAGTAGACCAGGCCGAGGTTCAGACGAATGCCGGGAACTTGCGGCATCAGAGGTTCGGCTTTATGCAGCATCTCTAGCGCCTGCGGCCATTGCTTCCGCCGCATGAAGATGACGCCCAGATTGGCATAGGCACCAGCCGCGTGCGGGTCCAATGCCAGCACGCCGCGAAACGAACGCGCGGCTGTGTCAAGGTTGTTTTTCTGCAGGGCAATTTCACCCTCGTGAAACAATTGCTGAGGCTCCGCAGCGTGAGTCGAGGGCTGCGCCGGATGTGCGCTCTGGGCCGCCGCGCGGCACAACAGCGCCAGCACGACGACGATGAGGAGCCTTGACAGTGATTTCACTCTGCTATAGTGTCCGCCAACAACCGCCTGAAATTCAAGCCAGGCAAGTCTTTGGTCAGGATGGGGTTGGTTGGGGAGTTCTTTAGGGCCTTTTGCTAAGTTCTTGACGCTCGCGAAGGCGACGCCAAGCTGGCAAGGAAACAGCTGTCGATCGACAGATTCTTGCGCAATCCACTATGGTCAAAACTTCCGTGATTACGATCCGGGACGTGGCGAAGGAAAGCGGCTTTTCCTCGACCACAGTTTCCATCGTGCTGAATAACGCCCCCCTGGCGCGCTACATTCCAGCGGCCACCAAGAAGCGGATCGAGAAGGCAGCCAAAAAGCTCGGTTACCGCCCCAACCTGTTTGCCCGGTCCCTGCGAAGCAAGCGCAGCCACACCGTCGGCGTGATGGTCTTCGATATGACCGATCCGTACTGCACGCTGATCCTGCGGGGCATTGAAAATTCTCTTTACCAATCCTCCTACCTGCCCATCCTGACCGACGTCCACAACGAGCGCAGCCGGTTTGAGCGCTATCTGGAGATGCTGCTCGACCGGCGTGTGGAGGCGCTCATCGTCCTGGCCAACTGGCTGTTTGTAGATATTGATGTTCTGGCAGATCTCGAAAAGAGCAGCATTCCCACCGTGATGATCGGGCGCGAGCTGCAAACCGATACTGTGAGCTCGGTGATCGTGGACAACGAGATCGGGGCGTACTCCGCGATTGAGCACCTGCACTTGCTGGGACATCGCAAGATTGCCTTCATCCGCGGACCCAAGACTCTGGCGGATAGCGCACCGCGCTGGCGAGGGGTTCGGTCGTTTGCAAAAAGCAGCGGATTGGAACTGGATCCGCGCTTGATCCTGGACCTGCCGGAGTCGCGAGATCCGATTTCAAGTTTTGAAGCCGGCTACAAATTAACGGAGGAATTGGTCAAGAGTAAGCGGCTGTTTACCGCTTTGATGGCCTTTGACGACATGACGGCGTTTGGCGCGATACGTGCCTTGGCCAAGGCTGGTCTGCGCGTGCCGGAGAATTGCTCGGTAGTCGGCTTTGACGATGTGGCGGCTTGCAGTTTATACACTCCGCCGCTAACCACGGTGCGCCAGCCCATGGAGGCGATGGGAACGATGGCGGCAAATCTGGTGGTGGAGGGTATCAACGCGGTGCTGGAGAAGCGGGAAGTGTCCGCCGTCCACCGCAAAATGGCGCCGGAATTGGCCGTGCGCGAGTCCACACGCAAGCTGCTATAAGCGGAACTTCGGCGAAAAACCCGTCGCTGGAGGGCCCATTTAAAAAGCTGATGGTCACTATTTCCCCGTTTTTTTTCTTGACACTTGCTGCCGAACTACCGCAATATCCACGCTATTGATACGTTTTAATAAACCATTTCTTCGAAAATGTCGACCGGAGCTCAAGGCCTTTCGACAAGAATAGAAAATAAGGTTCCGGCCGGTTTCGAAGTCCGAACGATGCAGGGAAGGTTTACCGGCTGGGCACGGGCGAGACACGAGCCGTGCAGGGCGACAGGGGTACTAGGATGCTGGTCAAGCGCTTTCCAGCGATTGAAATTCCAGCTCACGAGTTCCAGTGAACGACAGGACCGGCCGCAACTATTTTCAGGGGGTGACCATGAAATCCCGCACATTGTGGTTAGGCATTTTTCTATCTCTTTCGTTGGCCGCGTACGGGCAGGATTCTGCTTCGATTACAGGTACGGTGACCGATCAAAGCGGTGCGGCAGTCCCCAACGCGCAAGTGACGGTGAGCAGCGCAGATCGCGGAATCAACCGCCCAACCACGACCAACGCCACTGGTGACTACCTGGTTGCCGGCTTGCCCTCGGGTCCGGTCAATGTGACCGTGATCGCCCAGGGCTTCAAGAGGTACGAGGCGAAGGCAATAGTGCTGCAGGTGGGCCAGAAGGCCCGCGCCGACCTCGCGCTGGAAGTGGGCACGATCAAGGAAGAGGTCACGGTAGAAGGAAGTAATGTGGCCCAGGTGGAGACGCAGTCGTCGGATTTATCCGGAACCGTCAATGGAAAGCAGATAACTCAGCTTCAACTGAACGGCCGGAACTTTACCCAACTGGTCACGCTCGTTCCCGGGGTGAGCAACCAGACTGGCCAGGACGAGGGCACCGTGGGCATTAACGGCAATGTCAGCTTCAGCATTAACGGTGGCCGAGTTGAGTACAACAACTGGGAGCTCGACGGCGGCGATAACATGGATAACGGCAGCAACAGCACGTTGAATGTTTATCCAAGCGTGGAAGCCATCGCCGAATTCAAAGTGCTGACCTCCAACTACGGTGCGCAATACGGTCGCAACGGATCGGGCACGATCGAAGTTGAGACCAAGTCTGGCACTAACGCCTTTCACGGAAATGCGTATGAATTCGTTCGCAATGACAAATTCAACTCCACGAAATACTTTCAGGACTCGGTGTCGCCATACAAGAAGAATGATTTCGGATACACGGTCGGCGGACCCATCTTCAAAAATAAGACCTTCTTTTTCTGGTCACAGGAATGGCGCAAGGACCGGGTGCCGAACGATTACAACGTGGCCGTTCCATCGGTCGAGGAAAGGGCGGGTGATTTCAGCGATCAATGCAGCAGCCCAGACGGCTTCTGTCCCAGCGTGGGACCGGATCTCATTGCCGCGGGATACAACCCGAGCGATCCCACCGTTCAGGCGTTGCTGACCATGATTCCCTT
>Ga0193732_1000098_pt1 | contig 17144 bp, 4 predicted proteins | sample U1s1metaG_FD_145077 | JGI IMG/M metagenome (GOLD analysis project Ga0193732, IMG submission 145077) | Soil microbial communities from a riparian zone of the East river system, Colorado, United States - U1s1 | ecosystem: Environmental > Terrestrial > Soil > Riparian zone | place: USA: East River...
GCCGATGCCGACGCCTATCTTGTCGGGCTGCAATTCTGAAATCTGTTCTGTGATTCCCTTTCCATCATCGCGTACCTGCACGACCACTTCAGTCTCCCGGCGTATGATGCTGACCCAACCATTCTGGGCTCCGGAATGGCGAAACACGTTGGTCAGAGCCTCCTGAATGATACGGAAGATGGTTCTCTCCAACTCTGGAACGAGCCGGGGGAAGTCGTCTGGCTGCACCTCAATGGAAGTCTCAATACCGCTTCGCTTGGTGAGTCCGTCGAGGTACCAGCGAAGCGCCGAAACCAGTCCCACTTCGTCGAGCAGAGGAGGGTGCAAAAGATGGGACAGGCTGCGAATCTGCTGCGATGCGCCATCAATCATGTCGGTCACTTCACCGACTTGGCCGGCCAAGCGGGGCGAGTCTTGAAGAATTCCGTTTACCATCATCTTGATCGCGACCAGTTCTTGCCCCAACCCATCATGTAATTCCCGCGCGATGCGACGCCGTTCGTCATCTTGCATGGTCATCAGGCGGCTGGAAAGGAGGCGCAACGCGGAAGTCCTTTCATCCACCATTCTCTCCAATTCGACTGCGCTGTCGCGCATCGAATGCTCAAGCACTTTGCTGTCGTTGATGTCGGCGCAGATGCCATACCATCGGAGGACCTGGCCGGCGTGGTCGCGAAGCGGCACGGCTCGAGCGCGAAACCAGCGGTATTGTCCGTCCCTGCCGCGCAGGCGGTATTCAGATTCGTAATTCTCACCAGATTGAACGCAGCTCATCCACTGTTCCATACTTCGTTCTTTGTCGTCAGGATGCACATAGTTCAGCCAACCAAAACCATTCGCGGAACTGGCCGGTGCGCCTGTGAACTCGTAAAATCGCCCACTGATGTAGTCTCGAGTTCCGTCCGTCTGCCGGCTAAATATGATGTCTGGGGCGGTCTTTACAATGGCATCCAATTCCTGGTTCTTACCTTCAAGTTCGCCATTCAGCTGCTGTAGCGCTTCCGCCCGCTGTTTCAGCTCTTCGGTCCGCTCGGCAACGCGTTTCTCCAGGTCGCGATTTAGCGTCTCCAGCTGATGCGCCCTGCGGTGTAACTCGGCGAAGACACTGACCTTCGCCCGCAAGAGTTCTGGAACCACCGGGACGGAAATGTAATCGACTGCCCCGCGCTCGTACCCCTTGAGCCGGTCGAGATCGGACATGTGCACGGCAGAGATAAAGATGATCGCCGTCTTCTGGCAGCGGGGATGGTCTCGAATCATCTCCGCCAGTTGAAAACCGTCCAGTTCGGGCATGCTCACATCCATCAGGACCACGGCGATATCGGTTTTCAGCAGCCGCTCCAGGGCGTCCCGCCCAGAAGTGGCCTTGATCAGATTCAGGCCCAGCTCTTCAAGGATGACCTCATAGCTGAGCAGCTTTGCCGGTTGATCATCCACCATCAAAATGTTGACTTTGTCGTTCGCGCTCATCACATCCTCATCTTTCCACACCCAGAATCATCGGTGAAGCCACATACGAAGGGCGGAGAGCAGTTGTTCGGTGTTGACCGGTTTAGCCAGATATTCGGAAGCGCCGGCTTCGAGACACTTCTCTCGATCGCCTTTCATCGCCTTTGCGGTTAGCGCAATGATGGGCAGACGCCGGAACAGGGAATTCTGCCGGATCACTTGCATGGTTTCGTAGCCATCCATTTCCGGCATCATGATGTCCATCAGGACGATGGCAACCTCCGGAGTTTTCTCCAGAGTCACGATGGCCTCGCGGCCGGTACCCGCGGTGAGGACCGTCATGCCGCGCCGCTCCAGCACGCTGCTGAGTGCGAAGATGTTCCGCACATCGTCGTCCACCACCAGCACCTTCTTGCCCACCAGGGCATCATCGGAACGGTGCAGGCGGTCAAGCATTTTCTGCTTTTCGAGGGGAAGATTACCGACAATCCGGTGCAAGAACAGAGCGGTCTCATCTAGCAGGCGTTCCGGCGACTCGACGCCCTTGACCACCACACTCCGCGCCAGGGCGTGCAAGCGAGTGTCTTCTTCCAGGGACAGCTCCTTCCCTGTAAACACCACCACCGGCAAGTCATTCAGAGACGGAGTGTCGCGCAGACGTTCCAAAACATCGAAGCCCGACATATCGGGAAGGCGCAGGTCGAGCACCACGCAATCGAAGCTCGATTCGGTCACTGCCGTTAGGGCCTCATTTCCGGTAGTTACGATCGAAACGTCAATATCATCGTGACCCAGCAGTTCGCGAATACTGAGTTGTTCTGCAGGATTGTCTTCGACCACCAGCAGGCGCTTGCGACGAGGCGCCGTATATTCCTTGATGCGGTTCAAGGCGGATTCGAGCCCCTCGGGGGTTGTCGGTTTGGTGACAAAAGCGAATGCTCCACGGGCTAAGCCATGATGCCGGTCTTCATCCAGGGTTAACATTTGGACCGGAATGTGCCGGGTCGCCGGATCTTGCTTCAAGTGGTTAAGCACGGTCCAGCCCAACATGTCGGGAAGGAAGACATCCAGCGAAATGGCGGTGGGATGGAATTCACGGGTAAGAGCCAAGGCCTCCGCGCCAGTCATGGCGATCAGAACCTTGAACCCTTTGTCGTGAGAGAGATCGCAAAGCACCCGGCCATAGTGCGGATCATCCTCGACGACCAGCAAAACCGCATCGTCGGGATGCAGATTCGCACGATCGTCGGCCACGCGTTCAATTTCGAGCTCGGCGGCGGCCGAGACCAACTGGCGTGGCAACGCGGCCGCCGTTCGGTCTGCCGTCGCCGCGTTCGTGGCCGACGGGCCGACGTAGGTTTGCGGCAAGTACAAAGTGAACGTGCTTCCCTTGCCGGGTATGCTGCGCAATTGAATCTCGCCTCCCAGAAGGCTGGCTAGCTCGCGACTGATGGCAAGCCCCAAGCCGGTCCCGCCGTACTTGCGGCTGGTACCGGCGTCGGCCTGCTGGAATGCCTCGAAGATGATTCGCTGCTTCTCAGACGGAATGCCAATGCCGGTATCGGAAACCTGAAAGGCCACGACCGATACTGCTGCTCCAAGAATCGGATGGTCATCGCTCCAGCCACTCCCAGCGGCCGACACTGACAGACTTACGCCTCCTTGCTCGGTGAATTTGAAGGCGTTCGACAAAAGATTCTTCAGCACCTGCTGCAGACGTTTTGAGTCGGTTACCAGGCTGCGGGTAAGGTGCGGATCGGTGTGCACCTCGAAACTGAGCCGCCGGTTTTCGGCCTCGTGGCGGAACGGGCGGCCCACCATATCCAGCAGGCTGGCAAAGAAAACCTCTTCGGCATCTACCGAAACCGTGCCCGACTCGATCTTCGACAGATCGAGAATGTCACTGATCAGGTTCAGCAGATCGGTTCCGGCGCCATGGATGGTGCGCGCAAACTCGACTTGCTTGGGAGTAAGGTTGCCATCGGGATTGTCAGTAAGCTGCTGGCCCAATACGAGAATGCTGTTGAGAGGTGTGCGCAGTTCGTGAGACATATTGGCCAGGAACTCGGACTTGTACTTGGAAGTCAGAGCCAGCTCTTTTGCCTTCCCCTCCAGGGCCCGCCGTGCCTGTTCGATTTCTTGATTCTTCCTTTCGACTTCTACGTTCTGTTCGGCCAGCTGCTGAGCTTTCTGCGCAAGCTGCTCGTTGGTCTGCTGCAACTCTTTTTGCTGCGTCTGCAGTTCCGTGGCCAGCTGCTGGGACTGCTTCAGCAGCCCTTCCGTCTGCATCGTCGCCTCAATACTGTTGAGGACGATGCCAATGCTCGCGGTGAGCTGCTCAAGAAACGCCAAGTGCGAGGCGGTGAAGGCGCTCAGCGAGGCCAGTTCAATCACTGCCTTGACTCGATCCTCGAACAGCACCGGCAACACGATCACATTGCGGGGGACCGCCTCGAATAAGCCGGAACGGATCGGAACGGTTTGCGGCGGCAAATCGGCAATCAACATACGGCGCTTTTCTGCCGCGCATTGCCCCACCAAGCCCTCTCCGACCCGCACCCGCCGGAAGTGACCGTCCGCTCCATCGGAGGCAAAGGCTGAAAGGAGAACCAAGCCGGCGGACTCTTCGGTCTCCATCTGGTAGATGACCCCTTGTTGGGCTTCGACGAGCGGTGCCAATTCCGACAACAGCATGCGGCCCACACTGGTCAGATCGCGCTGCCCTTGCAACATTCCGGTGAAGCGAGCGAGGTTTGTCTTAAGCCAATCCTGCTCGGTGTTGCGATCCGTGGTCAGTCGCAAGTTGTCAATCATGGTGTTGATGTTGTCTTTCAGGTCTGCCACTTCGCCACTGGCTTCGACCTGAATCGAACGGGTCAAGTCGCCTTTGGTGACGGCCGTAGCCACCTCGGCGATAGCTCGGACTTGGTTCGTCAAGTTGTCGGCCAGCAAGTTTACGTTGCCCGTCAGGTCCTTCCAGGTGCCTGCCGCGCCCGGTACATTCGCCTGTCCACCCAAACGGCCCTCGACGCCGACCTCGCGTGCTACCGTGGTCACCTGATCAGCAAAGGTGGCCAGGGTATCGGTCATGTTGTTAATGGTTTCAGCGAGTGCCGCGACTTCGCCCTTGGCATTAACCGTCAGTTTTTTGGTCAGCTCGCCGTTGGCGACCGCCGTGACGACCTTGACGATGCCTCTTACCTGCTCTGTAAGGTTGGCGGCCATAACATTGACGTTGTCGGTGAGATCCTTCCATGTGCCCGCCACACCCGGCACCTTGGCCTGACCGCCAAGCTTGCCGTCCGTGCCGACTTCACGCGCCACCCGCGTCACTTCGGCAGCAAAGGCGTTGAGCTGGTCCACCATCGTGTTGATGGTGTTCTTCAGTTCGAGAATTTCGCCCTTCACATCCACCGTAATCTTGCGCGACAGGTCACCCCGCGCCACCGCCGTGGTTACTTCCGCGATGTTGCGCACCTGCCCCGTCAGGTTTCCCGCCATGGCGTTCACGGAATCGGTGAGATCTTTCCAGGTGCCAGCCACTCCAGGCACGTTGGCCTGTCCGCCCAGCCGTCCTTCGCTGCCGACTTCGCGCGCCACCCGCGTCACTTCGGCCGCGAATGAGCGCAACTGCTCCACCATGGTGTTGAGCGTTTCTTTGAGTTGCAAGATTTCGCCGCGTACGTCTACCGTGATCTTCTTGGACAGGTCGCCGGTGGCAATCGCCGTGGCCACTTCCGCGATGTTGCGCACCTGGCCCGTCAGGTTGCTGGCCATAAAGTTCACGTTGTCGGTGAGATCTTTCCAGGTTCCACCCACTCCCGGCACCTGCGCCTGACCGCCCAGCTTGCCTTCGGTACCTACTTCGCGCGCTACCCGGGTTACCTCGCCCGCGAAGGCGTTGAGCTGGTCCACCATGGTATTGATGGTATTTTTCAACTCAAGAATTTCGCCCTTCACGTCCACGGTAATTTTGCGCGACAAATCTCCCCGGGCCACGGCCGTGGTCACTTCCGCGATGTTACGCACCTGCCCGGTCAGGTTTCCCGCCATCGAGTTCACCGAGTCGGTAAGGTCCTTCCATGTACCCGCCACTCCGGGCACGTTGGCCTGTCCTCCCAGTCGGCCTTCGCTGCCCACCTCGCGCGCCACCCGCGTCACTTCGCCGGCGAAGGCGTTGAGCTGGTCCACCATGGTGTTGATGGTTTCCTTGAGCAGCAGAATCTCGCCGCTTACGTTGACGGTGATCTTCTTTGACAGGTTGCCGCTGGCAATGGCGGTGGCCACCTCGGCAATATTGCGAACCTGACCCGTCAAGTTACTGGCCATGGAGTTGACCGAATCAGTAAGGTCTTTCCAGGTACCCGCAACCCCGGGGACTTGCGCCTGACCGCCCAGTCTGCCGTCGGTGCCGACTTCGCGAGCCACTCGCGTGACTTCCGAAGCAAACGACCGTAATTGGTCCACCATGGTGTTGATGGTGTCCTTCAGTTCGAGGATTTCTCCCTTCACGTCGACCGTGATCTTGCGCGACAAATCGCCGCGAGCAACGGCGGTGGCAACTTCCGCAATGTTGCGAACCTGCCCAGTCAAGTTGCTGGCCATGAAGTTCACGTTGTCCGTGAGGTCCTTCCAGGTTCCGGCCACTCCCGGCACCTGCGCCTGTCCGCCCAGCTTGCCCTCAGTGCCGACTTCACGGGCCACGCGCGTCACCTCACCCGCGAATGCATTGAGTTGATCGACCATGGTGTTGATGGTATTTTTTAACTCCAGGATTTCGCCTTTCACGTCCACCGTGATCTTGCGGGACAAGTCTCCACCCGCCACGGCGGTGGTCACTTCGGCGATGTTACGCACCTGGCCGGTCAGGTTCCCAGCCATTGAATTGACCGAGTCGGTAAGGTCTTTCCAGGTGCCGGCCACGCCAGGCACGTTGGCCTGTCCGCCCAGACGGCCTTCGGTGCCAACTTCGCGGGCCACCCGCGTTACTTCGCCAGCGAAGCGGTTCAGCTGGTCGACCATGGTGTTCAGGGTTTCCTTAAGCTGCAGAATCTCTCCCCGTACATCCACCGTGATCTTGCGGGAAAGATCGCCGCTGGCGATCGCGGTAGCCACTTCCGCGATGTTGCGCACCTGGCCTGTCAAATTGCTGGCCATGAAGTTCACGTTGTCGGTAAGATCCTTCCAGGTGCCGCCGACTCCGGGGACTTGCGCCTGACCGCCCAGCTTGCCTTCGGTTCCAACCTCACGGGCCACGCGTGTTACCTCGCCGGCAAAGCCGTTCAGCTGGTCCACCATGGTGTTGATGGTGTCCTTAAGTTCAAGAATTTCACCTTTCACGTCCACCGTAATTTTTCGCGACAAATCTCCGCGCGCCACAGCCGTGGTCACTTCGGCAATGTTGCGCACCTGGGCCGTCAGGTTGCCAGCCATGGCGTTTACCGAATCGGTAAGATCCTTCCAGGTGCCGGCCACGCCCGGTACGACGGCCTGACCACCGAGCTTACCGTCGGTGCCCACCTCGCGCGCGACCCGGGTCACTTCCGAAGCAAAGGACCGCAACTGATCCACCATCGTATTGATGGCCTCTTTCAGCTGCAGAATTTCGCCGCGAACATCCACTGTAATTTTGCGAGAAAGATCGCCGCTCGCCACGGCCGTCGCCACTTCGGCGATGTTGCGCACCTGTCCCGTCAGATTGCTGGCCATGGAATTGACCGAGTCGGTGAGATCCTTCCAGGTGCCAGCCACGCCCGGAACCTGTGCCTGCCCCCCCAGCTTGCCGTCCGTTCCCACTTCGCGAGCCACGCGCGTGACCTCAGCGGTAAATACGCCGAGTTGCTGAATCATGGTGTTGACAATGTTGGCTGAACGCAGGAATTCCCCTTCGAGCGGTCGCCCGTCGACGTCCAGTCTGACGGTCTGAGTCAAGTTGCCCTGGGCCACACCCGCGATCGCACGCGTCACTTCTGTGGTGGGCCGAAGCAAGTCTTCGACGAGAGTATTGACCGAGACTTCCATCTCCCCCCAGGCTCCCCGGGACTCATGAAAGCGTGCCCGCTCCCGCGTTTTTCCTTCCTTGCCCACAACCTGGCCCACGCGCTTTAGCTCCTGCGCCATCTGCTGGTTCACGGCAACAATGTCGTTAAATGTGTCGGCGATTTTCCCCGCCAGTCCTGTCCAGGAGCCAGGCAAACGCACGGAAAAGTCCCCAGAACGCATGGTCCGCAAGCTTGTCAGGATCACGGTAAGGTCGGCGGAGGGCGGCGGGGCAACCGCGCTAGAATGCCCATTATTCTTCGGACTGGGTGTGGATTCGCCGCTAGTGGTCGCGGTGGCGGTGGCGGCACGACGGTCGCCTTTCTTCATGTGCGGCTCCTGAAATCACCGTAAGGGTACGCTCTGCAGAACGAGCTTTCAGCTCACTGTTCAGGTTCCTGCCCAGACAACGATTCAGACCAGGGGAGGAACGGAATCGAGTGCGGCTCAGCAACTGACTTTTCCGGGATTACACGATCTGAGACTGCCAACGCAAGATTCGGAACCTATAGCGAGCTCATATCCCTTTGTTAACACGAAACGTTTTGCCTGACTCTACAGTATTTGCTGTATGGACAACGGGGGCAGCACAAGGCGTGTAGGCGCCCTATAAGTATGACTATATTATCGTAGCAGTATAAGCCGCAGTGACGAAGGAGCCGAAGCCCGAACCGCGAGACCGGAACCGGAAATCCGCTCGGAGCGATAAACCGCGCAGCCAATCGCGGCCCTGATCGAGGGTTCCTACATGATTGCGACATACAAATGGCAAGAATTCTACAAAACCCGCGGGGCTTGAAACTAACTGGTCGAAGATGGCAAGGACGGGATCCGGGCAGCAGAATCCTCGCGGGGGAAGAAGGGACGAGTTTTTCCATGAACCATGACGGTTACGCCCGAGGAAACCAAGCCATCGCGGATGCCATCAAGTACCTGAGCACTCGGAAAGCAGATTTAAATTTGTGGTCGATGCACAAACCACAACGGGCCGTCTAGCCAGCAAGCACGGTCTGAATCTGATCGAGCACATTGAGACCAAGTCCCTCCGATTTGGCGGCCTGCCTAGCTAGGTCCATCATTTTTGGGCATCGAGAGATCCAGCAGAACCACACCGGGCGGAATTCCCGATCCCTCAGGACCGCCACCGTCCCATTTCCTGTCTCGCCGCATATCTTTCAATCGGTTTGCGTTTCCACAAATCCGTCGAATGCACATTGCCCGCGCCACGCTAATTTTCAGTTTGTGGATTGAAGAACCATCGACGCTGCATGCTCCGAACCCAGCCTGTTTCACAACCCGCTCCTCGTTCCAAAGTCATAGTTCATAACATATGTCAGGCGTAAGGTTTTCCTATCGCCAATTGGCGACAGCTAGATCGCCCTCAAAGACATAACATGTAATACATCATAGATATCGCGCCTAGGTAACACACTAACTGTGCAATTGTGTATCTAAACTGCTCTCCTTCATTTACTTGACAACGTCAATAATAGGCAGCTATAGCTTTAGTTAGAAGCTAGGTGTAACTCGCGCCTAAGTACGCTGTCACTAGCTACGCGCCGCAGTTATGACAGGTGGTAAAGATGAGGAGAGATACAATGCACAGACTGAGGGTACTTGTTGGAAGCGTCTTGCTGGCGGTGAGCGCGTCATTCGCGGTGGCCCAGACTGGATCCATTCAGGGCACGGTCACCGATTCAGTCGGTGCCGTGGTGCAGGGCGCGGACATTACAATCAGAAGCAAAGACTCGAATGCTACGCGATCGGTCATTAGCAGCGGCACGGGAGCCTACAGTATCCCCAGCCTTCCCGTAGGTGCGTATGAGATGACGGTGAAGGTGGCGAGTTTCAAAACATTCCATGCGACCGATCTACAGCTTTCGGTTGCACAGGCGCTCTCTCTCAATGTCCAACTGGAGCCGGGATCAGTCACCGAGGAAATTCAAGTAAGCGCCGATCAGATCCCGGACGTTGATCTGGAAACATCCCAGGTTAGCAATCTGGTGGACGAGCGCGCCATTAAAGGCCTGCCTCTGATCACTCGAAATCCTTACGAACTGGTTCTTCTGTCTCCAGGCACGTCGCAGACCAACTCTCTCGGCGGCATCACGGTTAACGGATCGCGGGAGCGAAACAATAACTTCCTGCTCGATGGTGTCGACAATAACGACACCTCGGTGCCTGGCGGTCTAGTGACCGTGTTGGGCGCCGATCCCGAGTCCACTCAGGAATTCAGGGTGATTACCAACAATTTCAATGCCGAATATGGCCGGAACACCGGGGCCGTCATTGATGTGGTGACCAAGAGCGGAACCAATTCGTTCCACGGCAACGCGTATGAGTTTGGCCGCTGGAACGGTTTCGGTGGGGCGCGGGATTGGTTCAACCGTAAGGATCAGGGACCCCAAAATCCCTATGTCCGAAATCAGTTTGGCTATTCGATTGGCGGGCCCATTCGCAAAGACAAGACTTTTTTCTTCTTTAACCACGAACTAGACCGCTTCGTAACTACTTTAACCAACGCAGCCACCGTTCCTACCGCAGCATTCAAGACGGGAAAGTTTAATTACATCGACAACCTCGGCAACACCACGCCGGTAGACATAACCGAGACCGGCGCCAACAATGGCACTCCCACGATCCTGCAACAGTTCGGGTACGCCACCGTTTTGCCGCCTGCCCCGCAAGACCCTACCACCAAGAAAATCTTCGACCTGTATCCCAACCCAACGCTTGACAATGGCGACGGATTCTCCGGGACTCTGTTGTACCCCAGTTCCTCGCGAACCCGAAGCTATCAAACAGTGGCCAAGATTGACCACCACTTCAACGCCCGACACACGCTCAGCGTGCGCTACGGATACGATGCGGCCAGCGATCCGGATCCGGCTCACGACGACATCCTGCCCGGAGGAATTGGATCTTCGGCGGAAAAATCCCTCGCCCAGGCACTTGCCGTAAACCTGGTTTCCACTCTTACCCCCAACTTGCTCAACAGTTTCACTTACGGGTTCAACCGTATTTTTGCCGGCTTCAAGTGCTCCGGGCTGAACGTACTCGACAGCATTAGCGGAGTGGACCGCTTCCAAAATGGGACCGACTTCAACATCGATCCCTTCGCCAGTTTCGGCTGCATCAGTCTGGTGGCCGATGGTCAGGACCGCAAGACCGGGACCGACAGCTATACCGACAGCATCAGCTGGGTGCACGGCAGTCACACCTGGAAATTCGGCGGCGATTTCCGCAATATCCATGAAACTGGTCCCAGTAATTTCTTCTCCCGCCGGCAGGCTGGGCTGCAAACCAATTTGAATACCGGACTGAGCGTAATCCAGGGTGTAGCCAATGTCTCCACCTCACTGGAGGATGCGGCCGATGCCTTTTACGGCCTGGTGTACCGGGACTTCAATGCCGAGTTCTTTAACAAGGCGGGTGTGCGGCAGCCCACCGATGACAAGAAATTCCGGCAGCACGAGTATGACTGGTTCGGACAGGACACCTGGAAAGTGCGGCACAACCTCACTCTGACGCTCGGCCTGCGCTACCAGTTGGATGGGGTACCTTACGAGGAAAATGCCAACTTTTCCAATCTGCTCGGCGATCCGGCCGGGGCTGCTCCCCTGACCCTGTCTATTGTCGGACCAGGAACGGGAAAACAGGTTTACCACAGTGACTACTCGAACATCGAGCCCCGGGTGGGGTTCTCCTGGGATCCGTGGAGCAATGGCAAGACCGCGATCCGAGGAGGTTTTGGCATTTTCCACGATCGTGTGTTCGGGAACTTGTTCGGAAACGCCCGCGGCAATCCGCCCTTCGAGCAGGATTATCTGGCTCAACCGTTCGACACGCTGAACAACTTTTACGGAGGAAATATCAACGGGCTCTATGTTCTGCCTTACCCGACCGATACCTCCCCTTCTGCGGTCATCCCCGACGGCTCGCTTCTGGCGCCTGTACTGTTTGATCCCCATTTCCGCAACAGCTCCAGCAACAACTGGAGCTTTGGCATCCAGCATGAGCTGCCTCTCAACAACACCATTGATGTGGCCTACGTAGGATCGAAAGGAACTCACATCTATCGGGAACTGGATGGTAATCCGCCGGATCCCGCGCTGGTCAGCCAGTTGGTCACCTATTGCAGCGATCCCACCAATGTCTTCGGCTGCACTCCGGCCACGGTCACCAAACTGAACCTCATCGAAGGCTTCGACGACGGCAGGCTGCCCTTTAACGCGGTCAAATCGAACGCGCTGGAGCAGCCTTTCTACCAGCGTTCCGTCGGCAACTCCATTTACCACTCGTTGCAGGTAAAGCTAACCCATCGCCTGAGCCATGGATTGCAGTTGCAGGGCGCTTACACCTATGCTCACGGCATTGACGACTCGAATGACCCGCTGAATCCCGCCCAGGGCAATCGCGGGTTTCCTCGAAATTCGCGGAATTTAGCCGAAGAGCGCGGCAACTCCGACAACGATGTTCGTCATATTGGAGTGATCAGTTACATCTGGGAAACGCCGATTGGTCGAGGCAAGAGCTATCTAAACAACGGTGTTGCCGGGAAGATTTTCGAAGGCATTGAGTTTTCAGGGATCACCACTCTGCAGACCGGGCATCCCTTCGATGTTTTCAGCACCACTGACATGGAGCGCACGGGCATCAGCGGCCGGGCGGATCTCGTGGGCAATCCTTTCGCTCCGGGCGTGAATACCGATACCAGCGCGGCCGGAAACAAAGTCTGGTTTACCAATCCTGCCGCCTTCTCGGCTCGTACGGATGGGGATGGTGGGCCTCTGTTTGTGTCACCGGGCAGCACCGGGCGCAATCACTTCTACGGGCCTGGCTTTGTGAACTTCGATCTGACCTTCTCCAAGAGAATTAAGGTTACGGAGCGATTCGGGGCCGAGCTGCGGGCGGAGTGCTACAACATTTTCAACCACGCGCACTTCAACAATCCTGGTGACCTGAGCAGCAGTCTGGGCAACCTGCTGGGGTCGCCCATCTTCGGACTCATCAACTCCACCGTACAACGACCGGATGCAACCACATCCGCGCGACAGATGCAGGTGGCGCTGAAACTGAGTTTTTAACGGGACGAGTCACCGGCAGTCCCACCCGAGGCGGGGCCGATCAAACTTGGCTGCGCCTACCCCGACCGTTGCGCCGCGGCGCTCGGCGAGGAGCCGCTCCGGACATCACTCGTTTGCCGGGCTGCGGACCTGTTGCTTCCGGCAACGGCTGATGCCTTCTGATACTCGGGTCGGCGGAGTTTACAAAGTCCCGGAAGTCAGTGAGCCTACAGATCATCTAAGAATCTGCCGCAGTTGTTCGGCGATGGCCAAGTGCTGATCCGCGAGCACGGTGTCCACCGCTACCACGAGCTGGTCATCCAGAACCACCGTTGCAATCGAGGGATCGCCAGCCAGGAGGTCTGCGCAAAGTTGTTCGACCTGCGCGCCCCCGCCTGGAAATGTAACGGTCATGCAGTTGACAGGATCATCCAGCAGACGTTCGTCCATCGTGAAGTACTTCGGCTCGGTGCAAATGTCCGGTATATCGGAGAGCAGACTGCGCATGGCAGCCACCTTTTCACGATAGCCGGCCCACCGTGCTCTGTGATCCATCGCGAGCCATTCTTCCAAAGCCACGACGGTAGCCACGATCGTATGGCGATCCATTTTCCAGGGACGACCGAATGTCAGGTACTTTCCGGATTCGTAGCGAGTGAAATCAATGCCCGCGACCGCTTCGATCAGATCGCGGCGGCCGCAGAGGAAGCCGCCAGAGTTCGGCCCCCAAAAGTACTTGGCGCTGAAACAGACCAGATCGGCTCCCGCGGGAACAAAGCTGCTCATTACAGCTGTGGGATAGTTCATGTAGGCGGCATCCACAAGCACAGGAACACCATGCCTGCGGGCGCTGCGGCTCAGTTCGCGCAGAGACAGGGTGCCAGGCTTGCCTTCGAGGTGCGCCGGATACAGGACCATCGCGGTTTGGGAACCGAACCCGTGCTCGAGTTGCGGCAAAGTGGTTCCCTCGTCTGATCCTACCTCGACCAGGCTGCCGCCGGCGATGCGCACCATACGGTCGTACTTATAGCGCTGCGCCTTCTGGATGATGACTTCGCTCTTCAGGCCGCTGGCGTCGGGGAGTTGCTGCCAAGCGTCGCCGTCGTGTCCGGCAATGCAGGCGGCCGTCCCCAGAGTAATGGCTGCCGAGGCGCCGGTCACCACACGGGCAGCTTCAGCGCCCAACCGAGACGCCAGCATTTCTCCGCTGCGATCGAGCAGATCCACCATGCTCACGAAATTGTGATTAATTTCCTGCATGGCCTGCCAAACGCGGGGAGAAAAGACGGTTCCGCCTAGATCGGTATAAATGCCACAGGCATTGATCACGGGGCGAACTTTGAACTTTTCGAAGACCGGGTGGGCCCTGCCAAGCACGTTCATGATGCTGCTGCTCCCCGGCCCTGCAGCAACTGCGGCAGGCGAGTCCTGGAGTCGCGAAGATACTTCGCCATGTATTTTGCGCTTTTCTCGGCCTCGCTCGACTTCACCGCGTTCAAGATCTGCGGCTGCTGGGTGGCGATCGGCGACCAAGGTGCGGACCGCTTCGCGCAACGCGTTGCGGGACACGCCCAGCGTAGCGGCGAGAGCAATTTTCTGGAGGCTGGTTCCGGGAACAAGATTGCCGGACAAGAGTTGATCACGCAAACACTCCGTGACCGGTCGACGGTCCTGTACGGGGGAGGGCGATCAGGCCCGGGAACAGCTCTGTGTCCGGCACGGCAAAGAGCTTATGTAGTCTTGTTGAACAAGTCAACAAAGTCCAGAGCGAATGTCATACCACACTAGAAGTGTCCAGAGCGAAGTCCAAAAGTGAAGCGCCATGGTCGCCGAGCTGCGTTCTTGCCCCGAAGCATCTCGTTGCCCGCCGAACCGGGGGTTTCTGCAATCCTGCTGAATCTCCTGATACAAGGGATCCGAATTCGGGGGCAGGCAGGCTCGACTCTGCCAGCGCAAAAGGGAGCATGGCCGCCACCTTGCAGGGTCTTCGGTTAGGTGCAATCATCCAGGAGCGGGACGACCGACTATGACTCAGAACGCCTCCAGACTGCCGATGTTGGTAATTGTTGCGGTAGGAATGCTTGCTGCTGCCCATGGCTCCGATGCCCGTCCCGACGACCCCTCACGTCGTCCAAACGTGCCGATCATGCTGGACGTGTTTTCTGGAACCACGCCGCTGCCGAATGGCCTGCAAGTGAAGAGCGGCAATGCGATTCTCGAGGTGCGCGCGATGCGCGACGATGTTGTCCGAGTGCGTGTCGGACTCAAAGACAAACTTCCTGAAGATGCCTCCTGGGCCGTGCTAGCCGGAGCTCGTCAGAGTTCTGCAAATGTCGTGGCCGAAAATAATTCGGAGACCGTCGGGTTTCGCACAAACACGCTTCGGGTGAAAATTGCGCGCAGCGATCTACGTTTGTCGGTATCAGACCTGGAGGGGAACATATTGCAGGAAGACGCCGAGGGATGGCCGGTGACGTTTCACGGCCAGGACTTCCGCGTTTACAAGAAAATGCCGGAAGATGAGCACTACTTCGGCCTGGGAGATAAAGTCGGCCCGTTTGACCGCCGCGGGCAGTCTTTCGTGCTGTGGAACACCGACACTTTTGAATTTCAGGAATCGACCGACCCGATTTACAAGAGCATCCCGTTTTTTCTCGCCTTTCGAAAGGGCCGCACAATCGGCGTTTTTCTTGATAACACCTGGTGTAGCAACTTCGATTTCGGAAAGGCGTCGCGCGATATTTACTCGTTCGGAGCGGACGGAGGTCCGATTGACTACTACATTATTTATGGTCCCGATCCGAAGCGCGTATTGAATACCTACGCTTGGCTCACCGGCACTGCCCCCCTGCCGCCTCTGTGGTCATTTGGCTATCAGCAATCGCGCTACAGTTATGAGACTGAGAACCGCGTGCGTGAAATCGCCACGAAACTGCGCGCGGAGAAGATTCCATCCGATGTCCTGTATTTGGATATCGACTACCAGCAACAAAACCGGCCGTTTACGGTAGATGCGCAAAGATTCCCGCATTTCGCCGATATGATTCGAAACCTCCGGCAGCAGCACTTTCACGTAGTCACGATCACCGACTTGCACATTGCCCGCTTAGCGGAAAGCAAATACTTTCCCTACGACAGCGGGTTGGCGGGCGATCATTTTGTGAAGAATCCCGACGGCTCTTTGTATGTGGGTCCGGTATGGCCTGGACCCTCGGTCTTTCCCGACTTCACGCGGCAGAGTACGCGCGACTGGTGGGGTGGACTCTATGGCAACTTCGTTTCCGATGGTGTGGCCGGCTTCTGGAATGACATGAATGAGCCCTCTGTCTTCTTCACTGCAACGAAAACCATGCCACCTCAAACACAGCACCGCATTGAGGAGCCGGGCTTCGCTAAGCGCACGGCGAATCACCTGGAAATTCACAACGTGTACGGCATGGAAAATTCGCGCGCGACTTACGAAGGCCTGCTGAAGCTCACACCCAACCTGCGCCCCTTCGTGCTCACGCGCGCCACCTATGCCGGGGGCCAACGCTATGCCTCCACCTGGACGGGGGACAACAGCAGCATGTGGAACCATCTCCGGCTGACAACTCCCATGCTGTTGAACCTCGGGCTGAGCGGTTTCGGGCTGAGCGGAGCCGACGTCGGAGGCTTCGCAGGCACTCCGCAACCTGACCTACTCACTAAATGGATCGAGCTCGGAACATTCCAACCGATCGATCGCAACCACACGGCGAAGGGAACGGGTGATCAGGAGCCGTGGGTCCACGGCACAGAACACGAATCTATCCGACGCCGCTACATCGAAGAGCGTTACCGTCTTCTGCCATACCTTTACACCACGGCCGAAGAGATGAGTCGTAACGGAATGCCGATTGTGCGTCCGCTTTTCCTGGAATTTCCCTCCGCTACCGAAGATGGTCATCCGCTCGATCTCGATGCGCCAAACCAATTCTTGTTTGGCCCCAGTCTTCTGGTTGCCCCTTTCCGCTTTCCGGACGAACTTGATAGCTATGCTGTCGTCCTGCCGGCCGGTGACTGGTTCGACTACTGGACCGGGGAGCGCCTGCCGAAACCGGGCTCACAGCCCGGCCTAACGCGAGTCACGGTCCAACCGCGGCTCGATGTCCTGCCGGTGTTTGCGCGCGCCGGTTCAATCATTCCGATGCAGCCGCTGACCCAGAGCACGGACGAAGTACCCCAGGGTCCGCTTATACTGCGAGTCTATCCCGGGCCAAATTGCGGGGGCGCGCTCTATCAGGATGACGGCACGACTCTGGATTACAAGAAGGGCAACTATTTGCGAATGAATTTCTCCTGCGAGGCACCGACCGGCTCTCTACGGGTTCACATCGGAGCACCAGAGGGCAGCTATCGAGCCTGGTGGAAGCAGTACGAGATTCAAATCTTTGGCTGGGACGCGAGGGCAGCGCGGGTTCTGCTGAATGGTAAGCCGGATGTCGTGGCCTCGTCCGTTGACCCGCAGCACCACGTGCTCACACTGGGCTTGCCTGGAAACGGTGAGGCTGACCTGCAGATCAGCCCGCTTCCCTAAGATTGCCCTGGTCGAAACGTGGCGCCAGAAAA
>Ga0193732_1000099_pt1 | contig 17072 bp, 15 predicted proteins | sample U1s1metaG_FD_145077 | JGI IMG/M metagenome (GOLD analysis project Ga0193732, IMG submission 145077) | Soil microbial communities from a riparian zone of the East river system, Colorado, United States - U1s1 | ecosystem: Environmental > Terrestrial > Soil > Riparian zone | place: USA: East River...
CGCGTCCGACCTGGAACGCCTCTACCCAAACCACGATAAGGGAAAAGGCATCGCTGCGGTCCCGCTAGAACAGCACGTGGTCGCCGACGTTCGCGGGGCGCTGCTGACACTTCTCGCCGCGGTCGGTTTATTACTACTCATCACCTGCGCAAATATCGCCAACCTTCTATTGACCCGCGCGGCCGCACGAGGCCCGGAGATCGCTCTGCGTGCCGCGCTAGGAGCGAGCCTGGCTCGAATCTCGCGACAGTTGATGACCGAGAGCCTGCTCCTTACCGCCGCCGGTGGCCTGCTAGGATTGCTGTTCGTCTATGCGGGTGTGCCTGCGCTAGTGCGCCACCTCCCAACCGACCTGCCGCGTAAGGCGGAGATCGCCGTCGATGGGGCTGTGCTGATCTTCACCAGCGGCGTCGCACTTCTTGCCGGGCTCCTGTTCGGACTGGCGCCCGTGTTCCACGCTTGCGGATCGCTGCGGCAAAGCGGCCGCGGCGGCGCCACCGGGCGGTCGCGGCTCCGGGGTGCGCTGGTGGTTGGACAAGTCGCGATGGCGTTGGTACTACTCACCGGCGCGGGCCTGATGGCGAAGAGCCTCTGGAGGCTGCTCGAAGTTCCGCCCGGATTCCGCACCGAGCATGTGCTGACCGCACGACTCTCCTTGCCGCCTCAGTACACCAACGGCTTCAAGTTCGGTACCGGCATGCATCGTGAAATATCTGCCTTCCAGCAGCGGTTGCTCGATCGCGTGGGCGCCATTCCCGGCGTGGAGTCCGCCGCATTCGCAGCGTATCTGCCGCTGGGTGGCGCCGACAATTCCTGGTCCTTCGAGGTAGAAGGACGTCCACCGAAACCGCCTGGCGAATTTGACGAGGTGAAGCGCGGGCGCGTTTTCACCGCCGCCGACAACGAGGACGGCCCGTGGGTGATCGCCATCAACGAGTCGATGGCGCGCACGTTCTGGGGATCGGCGGACCCGATCGGCCAGCGAGTGTCTTTCAGCGAAAACAAATGGCGAACGATTGTCGGCATTGTCGGTGATGTCCATCATCATCGACTCGATCTGGAGGCCGCTCCTGAGATGTATATCCCATATGCCCAAGCTCCCAACGTTGAGGCGCGGCCGACGATTGTCCTGCGCACATCGGTTGACCCGTTGAATATCGCGGTCCCACTGCACAAAGCCGTCGCAGAGATTGATCGCGCCGTGCCCATCGACCGCGTCACGACGATGCAGGACCTGGTCTCCAGCTCCGCCGGACAACCGCGCTTCCGCACTGCAGTGATCCTAACGTTCTCGTTGCTGGCCCTGTTCGTAGCGTCGATCGGACTGTATGGCGTGATGAGCCAAGTAGTAAGCCAACGCACGCATGAGTTTGGCATCCGTATGGCGTTAGGGGCAACCCGACGCGCCGTGCTGCTATCGGTCATAGGACAAGCCGCTAAGCTGGTGGGAATTGGCATCGCGCTGGGCCTTACCGGCGCGGCCTTGCTCTCGCAGACGATCGCGAAGCTGCTGTACGGTGTCGCACCGTTTGACGCCGCCACGTTTGGAAGTGTTACTGCACTGCTGGTCCTCGTGGGGCTCGCTGCCGTCTACGTCCCCGCCCGAAGAGCCGCGAAATCCGAGCCGATGGAGTCGCTGAGGTACGAATAAACGTCAAGCTCGGAGTGCCTCTTTCCGGGCCCGACCGTTCGAGCACTGCGAAATCTTACCGCGATGGTCTAGGCCGTTCCCGAAAAAGGGCGCCAAAATGTGTCCTTTTGCACCCTCATTGGTTCGGTTGAAATCAGCGCAAGATCTTTATTCTGCACGATTCTGCATGGCGAGGACGATGGGACTCGAGCCCGCGACCTCCTGCGTGATGGGCGTTCTAACCAGCTGAACCACGCCTCCGCAAACCTGAACCAGCAACGGACACCTGAGAACGTTCCGATTAGCACCCGGAAGTCGGCTTCCAGGAGTGCGTTTTTGTATGGGTGCTACACTGCCCAGGATGCGATGGCATGGCTCGACCGGAGGGAGTCGAATTGCACAATCGAAGAAATGAGCAACCATGAGCAAAGTTAGAGTCGCGGCGTTTTCGATTTCACTCGACGGGTTTGGTGCCGGGCCTCGGCAAGACCTGAACAGTCCCCTTGGGGTCCGCGGCTTCGAGCTGCACGCGTGGTTCCAAGACACGGAGGTATTCAAAAAGATGCATGGTCAGAGTGGTGGAACCCAAGGCATCGACAACGGCTTTGCTGTTCAGTCTTTCGAAAATGTCGGCTCATGGATCTTAGGTCGCAATATGTTCGGGCCGGCTCGTGGTGCCTGGAAAGATGATTCCTGGAAAGGGTGGTGGGGCGACAATCCGCCGTACCATACGCCTGTTTTTGTGCTCACGCATCACGCGCGGTCTCCCCTCACGATGGAAGGCGGCACCACGTTCCACTTCGTTACCGATGGACTAGAGGCTGCTCTAAAGCGAGCCAAGGAAGTGGCCAAAGGCAAAGACGTCCGAATAGGCGGCGGTGTGTCCGTCATTCGCCAGTATCTGACCGCGGACCACATCGACGAAATGCACTTAGCCGTGTCACCGGTCCTCCTGGGCGAAGGTGAGCATCTATTTTCCGGAATCAATCTCTCCAGACTCGGCTTCACCCCCTTCCGGACCGTCTCTGGGGAAAATGCAACGCACGTCCTTATCAGAAAGAGATTGTCGTAGCTTTCTTGAGAGCAGCCGCGCACAGGGGCGTCGCAGGTCGTGCGGTGCGACCGTTGGCAGACCGCAGCTTTTCGCGTTAGCTTTCACAATTGCTCAGATCACCTTGGGCGTGAAACCGTGTTCCCAGATTCTGCCCGCTTGACACTTGAAGCTACAGAGCTCAGATCGGGATTAGGCCGCGCCGGATTCCCAAGGTAACCGCCTCGGTCCGGGTGGATGCACCTAGTTTGTCCAGAATTGAGCTGATGTGGAACTTCACCGTATGTTCAGAGATACGGAGCCGAGCTGCGATATCTTTGTTGACGAGTCCCTCCGCTAACATTCTTAGTACATCGGTTTCGCGGGAGGTGATCTCTTCGGAGAATTCATCTTCAACCTCCAGCGGCTGATCGCCGTAGACGGCAGCCAAACTCTCTGCGGTCGCTGTGCTCAGCAACACCAGTCCATCATAGGCGGCATGAATAGCGGAGAGAACGTCGTCTGGGTCGCTTTCCCTGGAAAGAATCGCGCGCACCCCGCTCCGCAATAGGCGCGAGATCGATCGCGCGTGACTGACCTCCGTGAGCAGAACAATCGCGGCGTCCGATGTCGGCTCGAGTAATAAATCGTGGATCGAATCAGCGTCGATGACAATTACATCCAGGTCACTGCTACGGGCAAATGATGCCAGACCCGCCATCGCCCCAAAACTTCCCGCCAACTGGAACTCGGCCTGGCTGCGGACGATGTTTTCGAGCCCGGCCCGGCGGACCGCGGAGGTCGCCACCACCGCAATTTTGATCGCGCCTCCGCCGTTTCGCTTCGACATTCGTTATCGCGCCCTCTCGCCCAAAGTGATTGACACCGGCTTGATTTCTCCGGCGCGAATGACCCTGACCCGCAGAACATCACCAATTGTTGCTGTCGCAAGCGAGTCTTGGATCGCATCCACGTGTTCGACTGTCTTTCCGCTCACTTCGAAAATGACGTCTCCCAACAACACTCCTGCCTGTTCCGCGGGCCCACCGTTTTCGACGTGTACGACGAGCAGCCCGGCTCGCGTTTCAGTTGCCAGCTTCGAGCGCATATTTTTCGGAACCTCAACCGGCTGCATAGCAATGCCCAAATAGGGCCGAGCGATGCGTCCTTTTTCCAGCAGTTCTTCGACAACGCGATTGACGGTTGCCACCGGCACCGTCACGGCACGTCCGTGGGCTAGGCCCTGCGTGTTCATACCGACAACCTCGCCTCGGGCGTTGAGCAGCGGTCCGCCAGAAAATCCCGGATACAGGGCGAGGTCGAGCCGGATGTGCTGATCGAGTTGTCCCCCACGCCAGTTCCTCCACTCGCCGCTGATGCCGCCAATGATCCCGCTACTCGCCACCAAATCCCCACGCCGCGTGCGGCCGAGCGCGAGAACAAGATGGCCGAGCCTCAGGCTTGTAGAGTCGCCGCCCGGTGGGGGCGTGACCGATGATCCTTCCTCGATCCTTAGGACGGCTATGTCCGTACTGGGATCTCGTCCCGCCAGTTTCGCGGAAACAGTACGACCGTCACCGAACAGCACTTTGATGTCTTCGTCGCGCTGCACGCCGTGATGAACGGTTACGACCACACCCTTCTTCCATTCGATGCCACTGGTCGGCATCCAGCGTCGGGCGTGGACGGCAACCACGCTACTGCCCACCTTTTCCGCGGCAGACGCAAATTCGCTTGAAATTGTTTCTAGTATTGAATTGGCCATATCTAGCAAAGACCCCTTTCCTGAACTGTGAGAACAGGATCAAAGATAGCCACGGAAGGCGCATCCGCCAGACGGCTAGGTTGAGGCCAGAAGGTTCGAGGCCGTTCGACACTACGGTATCTGAAAGCTGACCGGATACAGCTGTTCGATCTGCACCCAAGAAAGGTAATTCCAGGATGGTCGGCAACGCTTACCTAATCGAAAAAATCGTGGTTTGCGCTCGGCTCGAGACGCGGCACGGTTACCCCGCCCCAAAAGCTGGACTGCGATTCGGTAAAGGCCGTAAAATCATGTCCGCTTGGGGGGAAGGAACTATGGCGAACGTAGCTGCTAAGAGAATTGCTTGCGGAGCGATCTTGCTCTGGGCGCTAGCCTTGACACGCTCGCTTAATGCTCAGGTGGGCCTTGGGACTTGGGTCAGAAAAGCCGACGCCTCAGCGTCGGCCGGCATGACGATGATTGTCGGGGCGTGCTGCAATGGCGGCCGGCGCATCACCTACCACATCCCGCCGAACGATATGGTGTTGACTGTGGAATCGCAGTTGGATGGCCGCGACGCGCCCGTGATGCTCGGAGGTAAGCCCAGTGGTGAGACCATGGCCATCAAGCTCGTTGACGACCTTCACATGACGGCAGTACTCAAAATAAACGGCAAGACGTTCGGCACCGCCAAAGGCACGATCTCCCCGGACGGCAAGATTCTCACCGTCGAGGACAACTTCACCTCCGCCGAAGGCGGCCAGCCTGTCGGCAAACAAACCGAAACCTGGGTACGAAAGTAGACACGCTTGTAAGACGACAGGCGAAACCGAGTCCAGCTCGGAGAACCGGAAGTTACGCGCCGCAGTCGGCCATATAGGTAATGAGAATTCGGCTTGCTGCGGTCAACTTCCCGACCACAATCGTGGACTGGGCTCTGCCAAATCTCTGGCAAGCAATGAACAAGGCGGGAGTTATAATCCCGGAGAAAGATTTGACCCGGCGGAGACGTTTATGCGGCGCGTGCGGTATGCAGTGGTGATGAGTTTAGACGGTTATATCGCGGGACCAGAGGACGAAGCCGATTGGATAACCAGCGACCGGAATTCAATTTCGCTGCACTATTCCGTCAGTTCGACACCATTTTGGTCGGGCGCCGGACATTTGACAGGATGGTGACCGCCGGACGTGTCTCAATGCCCGGTATGAAGACTATTGTTTTTTCGCGAACGTTGAGGCAAGAGGACCTTCCCGGAGTTGCTATCGTGCTGGACGGTCAACGAGAAACCTTGGCCGCTCTGAAAGCTGGCCCTGGACAAGGATCTCTGGCTATTCGGTAGCGGGTCGCTCTTCCGTAGCCTCGCTGAAGACAGACTCGTCGACACGGTTGAAGTTCGCATTGTCCCGATCCTTCTCGGTTCGGGAGTTCCGTTGCTGCGGAGCCCGGGGAAGCGAATTAACTTATCCCTCACCGCTGACACGGCACCCAGAACAGGCATTGTGTCTTTGGAGTACGCGATCACGTAAACTTCGCCGGGATAATCCCTCGCTGACGCGATACGTTTACCGATCTTCCCCTAACTCCAAGATCATCGGCGACACGGTAGTGATCTGATGCCCGCGTGCCCCGATTAGGAATGGGAAGTCGGCTTGCGGTACGATTCCCTAGCAAAACCTTACTGGATTTTGTTTGTTTTGAGCCAATCCAATTCTCGCTTCTCCACCGCCTGCTCATGTTGTAACTCTGCATTTTCCCCGACCACGTTCAGCGGATCCATCTCGTCCGCATACCTGGGAATTTTCCCGAAATCCAGACCGTCCAGAATTTGCAGGGTCATTGCATTTACGTTTTGCGAGGAAAGTGCGAATTCCTGCGCCCCCATAGCCGCAGTGGCGAGTCGTGGCGCGCCGAAGTAGCCCGGCCATCCTCCCGACTTTGCGATCCGTACCAAGTCAGCAAAATTCGCTCCTGTCAGCGATGGAGCCGATCGGTAGCCCGCGGGCACAAACTCAGGTCTCAGGAACAGAAGCTGACTCTCCTCATCCGCACCGGCGTGCACTGAGAAGCCTTCCTCCGCGAGTTGCTTCGCAGATAGCACCTTCTCCTTGCTACCACAGCACAAGAACACCGGTTTCAGCCCGAACAAATGCACCATGGTCCCGCCATAAACATCGTGGAAATAATCCGAAGCCTGGTTGAGCGCCTTGTGATTGTTTGGCGCGCCGTGGTTATGGACGAGGAATATCCATCGGAAACCCTGCTCTCCGAGCTCAGTAGCCAAGTCCATGTAGATCGCCCGCAGCGTTGCCATTCGGACGGGATAACTTCCGGAAAATACCGTCTTTCCGCCAATTGTGTTGGCGGGATCGTTTCCCAGGGGGATCTGCGGAAACAGGACGACTGTCCAGCCAGGTCTGGCGACGATGGCCTTTGCCAGTTCGCGGGTATAGGCATCATCGGCATAGCCGTCCGTATAGGACGGGAGGTAAGGACCGTGTTCTTCCAGAATGCCCCCCGGAATCAAGACCACAGTCTTTGGCAGATCCAGTGCCTGAATTTGCTGCGTGTTCATCTCGCCGATCCTCAAGATCTGCGCAGCAACTTGCGAGCTCAGGAACATCATGCCAGCTAACACTACTCCGGCAGCGGAAACCCAGTGATAGCGTTTCATTCGTTCCATGACCCAGAGTGTAACGTGCGGAGTGTTGGCCGGCCAGCAGGAATGCAAGGAAAGCTCCCGATCATCGGTGACTCGCAAGTTATTGTGAATTCGTTTGGCGGTTGATAGGTATTGTGAAATCGCCGTATCACTCACGATGCGAGAATCGGCTGGTCACTGGGAGGTTGGTCGGCAACCCTTACCTAATCGCGTCACGTCAGAGTTTGCCCGTTATCCAGACGGAGTCATCTACAGACCGAAGAGTTGTTTATAAAGACCGCTGTCGGTCTTTCTTAGATTCATTCACCCACGGTAGAGGACATTATCGTTCGTGAGAAGAGGGGCATGTTCTAAACTACGTCGTAACGGGATTGTCCCGGGCCGCAACGGCTCATCTCTATCTGTCGGCAGTGATCGACGAGATCCCGTGCGACATTGCCTGCGCGTTCAGTTGGCCGCTGGCTATGGCCAAGAGGGGGTTAATTGTAGTGGAACCATTTCGGATTCACGTCGCGGATGAGGTGCTCAATGATTTGCGGGCACGGTTGCGCAATGCTAGATGGCCCGACCAGATCCCTGGTATAGGCTGGGAACAGGGCACCGAGTTGGACTGGTTACGACGCGTCGTATCCTTCTGGGCCAATGAGTTCGACTGGCGTGGCTGGGAGCGAAGGCTCAACGCGTTCAACCACTTCACCTGGGAGGGCATCCACTTTGTGTACCAGCGTGCGCTGTCAGGTCAGGGTGTGCCGCTCATTCTCACGCACGGGTGGCCCAGCAGTTTCCTCGATTACATGGACATGCTGCCGATGCTCGAGCACTTTGACGTGGTCGTACCCTCCCTGCCCGGGTATGTTTTCTCGCCGCGTCCACCCAAGGTCGGCATCAACTACCGGTACGTTTCCGAGCGCTGGCACCGACTCATGTCTGAGCTTGGGTATTCCCGCTATGGCGCGAGCGGTTACGACTTTGGGGCGGGGGTGACGACGATCCTTGCGCTAGACCATCCCAAGTCGGTGATCGGGATCCATCTCACCACGCTGGAGTCGGATCTCGCCCCAGTGGTTGCCGATACGGAGCTGTCCGATGCCGAGCGTTCGTACCTCGCGGTGAACCGGGGCTGGGATATGACGGAGCGGGGCTATAGCGCGATCCAGTCCACGAAGCCCCAGACTGTCAGCTATGGACTCAACGACTCCCCGGCAGGGCTCGCGGCATACCTGGGTGAGAAGTGGCACTCGTGGAGCGACGTTACGCCGACCGACGACTTCCTCTGCGCCACGTTCACCCTGTACTGGATCACGCAGAGTATCACGTCGTCGATGCGCGACTATTGGGACAATCGCTGGCACCCGGTCGCTCCCAGCTACGTCAGCACGCCCACGGCGTTTGGTGTTTTCGCGCACCAGACCGTTCCTGAGGGCGAACTGCCGCGTTCGTATTTGGAACGCCTATACAACATCCAACGCTGGACAGTCTTTCCGCGCGGCGGGCACTTCGCCCCGGCTGAGGAACCAGCGGCGGTCGCAGGGGATCTGACCGCCTTCTTCTGTGGCCTAGGCTGAGGCCATGCGGACGATCCGCACTTCCAAATGCAACACCATAATTAAGAAGCCCTCCTCAGCTCTTGTTCTTTGGCTTCATAATTCAAAGGCTGGTTTGTCGGCAAGCCGCAAGTAATGGTGAGATCAGGTCTCCCGGAATTACTTCAGCATAGCCCGTTCACTCGGAAGGAATTTATTTCGATACCCCGACGCTCTAAGCGACGAACCGCTTGCTCTCTAAGGTTTCACTCCGGCTGCTTTGATGATGCGCTCTGCGCTTTCGCTCTCCTTCAGAACGAAACGCGCGAACTCAGGCAGTGTCATGCTCATTCGATCGGCTCCATGCACTTCTAGCCAAGCGCGCATTTCCGGCGCAGCCATGACGCGCGCGATGTCCTTCGCTAGTTTGTCTACCACTCCAGCGGGAGTGCCGGCAGGCGCCCATACTCCATACCAAATTGGAAAGTTGAAGCCAGGTACGCCAGCCTCCGCGACGGTCGGAACATCGGGCAGCAAAGACGAGCGTTTCCTCGTGGTCACACCTAGCGCGCGAAGCTTGCCCGCACGGATGTCGCCCAGGGCGTAAGAGATGGGCGCAATCATGTAAGTGGTACGCCCTGCGACCGTATCTGCTATCGCTTGAGGGGTCGTGTCGCCGGGCGCGTGTACTGCCTCGATGACTGTCTCTAGATTGAATTTCTCGGCCCCCAAATGCGTGGCAGTACCCAAGCCGGCTGAGCCAAATTTCAGCTTACCGGGCTTTGCCTTTGCCGCTGCAATGAGCTCGGCTATCGTGGTGATGCCAGTCGACTTGCCTGCGACCAATACATAGGGCTGGCTCGTGAGTGGAGCGACCGGAGTGAAGTCCTTCAGAGGGTCATAGGGCAGGTTCTTCAAAAGTGCGGCGCTGTACGCCAGAGCGCTGGTGTTAACGAGCAACGTGTAACCGTCAGCTGGCGACTTCGCAACCAGGGCGGGGGCCGCCGTACTCCCCGCGCCGGGATGGTTCTCGACTATGACGGGCTGGCCCCAAAGCTCCGATAGCTTTGGGCTGATGGCGCGGGCTATCAAGTCAGGCCCACCACCAGCCCCGAATGGTTCGATCATGCGCACGGGCTTCGAGGGGTAATCAGGGGAAACTTGCGGCATCGCTGATAACAGGAGAAAAAATCCCAGAGCCATCCGAGTCAACATGCTTCACCCCTGCAGGAATAGTAGCGTCGAGACAGTCTCGTCATGAATTCCGGTTTGCGCTTGGTAAACTCCAATCGCATTTTTGCTCGCGAAGCTAAGTGTAAAATGCTCCGTCCGTGTGCAACAGACATATCTTCGCGCATCATTAGTAAGGGGCGAACACGAGAGTAAGGGGCGAACACGAGGCTCCGGGCGGATTGTCGGCAACGCTTACCTAGTCGCGTTACGTCAGAGTAGCTCGTTATTCGATAACTCGATGCTACTTAAGCCACGACGGAACTAAATGCGGAAACCGACGTTTGTTGCATAATTCTGGAGACATATTGCATTCCCATAGAAGGTCTGATATATATGGGCATCCAATAGGAGCTGCATGGCAGATAAAACTGAAGTCTGGCTGGGCACGCTGTCATTGATGGTCTTGAGAACATTGGCGACAATGGGGCCGCAGCATGGGTATGGAGTTGCCAGGCGCATCGAGCAGATCAGCGGGGATCAGCTGTCCCTCAATTACGGCACGCTGTATCCCGCGTTACTCAAACTCGAACAGGAAGCGGCCATCACATCGGAGTGGGGCGTTTCCGATAACAATCGCCGAGCCAAGTTCTATAGCCTGACGAGAACTGGGCGCAGGCAACTCGAACGTCAGACACGGGACTGGCAAAAAACGACGGCGATCGTGGCGCGCTTCTTATCCCCTTCTGAGGAGGGCTAATGCGACAGCTCAGGAGATTGTGGATGCGATTGCGAGCCACAATAGGCTCAGAGCATTCGGACCGGGATTTGGGCGATGAGCTAGAGAGCATTCTCCAGATGCATGTTGACGATAATTTGCGTGCCGGCATGACGCCCGAGGAAGCGCGCCGACAGGCTCTCATCAGATTGGGCGGTGTGGAGCAGGTCCAGCAGGTCGTGCGCGACCGGAGGGGGTTGCCATGGCTGGAGGTATTTGGGCGTGATCTGAGATATGCGACGCGTACCTTGTTGCGCACGCCGGGATTCAGCGCAGTAGCAATGCTAGTGATGGCAATCGGCATTGGCGCGAGCGTCTCTTTGTTCACGGTCATTCACTCCGTTCTGTTGCGTCCATTGCCGTTTCCGCACGCGGATCGTCTGGCCGCAATCTATAGTCAAGACGCTGTCTCGTCCCACAATACAGTGGCTCCGGGCGATTTCTACGATTGGCAGAATGCCTCGCACGGTTATGAGCAGATGGCTATCTGGCGCTGGACAGGATTCAACATGTCGGCCAGCGACGGACAACTTCCAGAATTCCTAAACGCGGGCACCTGTTCGTGGAAGTTTTTCTCTACTCTTGGAGTCAGCGCCGTGCTGGGACGATCCTTCACGCCAACTGACGACAATCCTGGCGCCGCGCGCACCGCGATTCTCTCCTGGAGCTTGTTTGAGCGTCGCTTCAACCACAATCCCGCGATCCTAGGAAATGCCGTTCGACTCAACGGTCAGCTGTACACGATTGTTGGGGTTCTTCCGGAATGGTTTCGATATCCGAACCCGAAAATTCAGTTATGGGTACCCTGGCAAATTGAAGTACCGCGAGAGATCCTATGGAGCCATTACGATCACATCGGCTACGTGGTGGGACGCCTTAAGGAGGGCGTCCGTTCGACTGCCGCCATTCAAGAAGTCAGCGCAGCCCAGCATCAGATTTATCTTCGGTTCAATGGTAGCGGGCCTGTTAAGCAGGGTGCCATTGCAACACCGCTGCTGGAGGACATGGTCGGAGTAGTAAAAACGCCTCTATATGTGCTCTTGGCAGCGGTGGTCTGCCTATTGTTCATCGCGTCTCTGAACCTCTCTAACCTGCTCGTGGCGCGGTCGGCGGCTCGTCGGAGAGAAATGGCGATCCGCACTGCCCTCGGAAGCAGCCGCCTTTGCCTCATTCGGCAGCAACTCACCGAAAGCCTGCTGATTTGCCTGGGTGGAGGAGTCGTCGGCCTATTATTCGCGAATGCGGGAACTCGCTGGCTGACGACTCATTGGGAAGGGCTGCCGCGCGCGTATAGCGTTCACTTGGACAGCATGGCAGTTGCGTTTGCGCTTGGGATCACCGCGACGGCGGGAGTTCTAGCCGGGCTGCTGCCTGCCATCTCCGCGAGCGGTGGTAGTGTCCTTTCGGCTCTGCAGGAGAACTCGCGAGGAATTGGCGGAAGCGCATCTCGCACTTCCATGCGCAAAGCTTTGTTGACAGGAGAGGTTGCATTGACCGTTGTGCTGCTTGTTGCTGCGGGTTTGCTGTTTAGGAGTTTTCTTCGCCTTCGAGGCGTCGACTTGGGGTGTACAACAAAGAACGTGCTGACTATGAACTACTTCCTTCGCGGAGACAAATACTCAAAACCGGAACAGATCGTAAACTTCGACACACAATTGCTGGACAGAGTGCGGGATCTTCCGGGCGTAGAGGCAGCCGGAATCACGAATGTTGTGCCAGGCGATGGCTATTATGGTGATCACGAATTCTGGATTCCGGGGCACCCGCCTCAGCCGCCTGGGGAACATCATTTCGCCGCTTACCGCACGGCCGATCCAGACTATTTCACAACACTTCAAATTCCGTTGGTCCGAGGACGTTTCTTTTTTGAGAATGAGCGACTGGAGCACGACAAATATATGATCGTAAACCAGGAATTCGTTCGACAATCCTTTCCTGCAGAGGATCCCCTTGGAAAGCATCTGCGTGTGGAGTGGCGGACTCAGCAAGGGGAGAACTACGAGATCATTGGAGTGGTTGGTGACACGAGCTATCAGATTGGCCTCTCCCCCCGCCCGATGATGTGGTTTCCGATTTTGGCAGGCATTCCGGGCAACTCTGCGGATTCCGTCTTGGTTGTGCGCTCTACAAAAGATGTAATGTCACTCGCAACTCCAATCCAGAAGGTGATTGCCTCTTTCGACCCAGACCTTCCAGTCAAAAACATACTTACGATGGAGCACATTGTGAATGAACCCACCGTAAATTCCAGTTTTACAGCGACCCTCGTACTGAGTTTTGCGGGATTGTCTCTGCTGCTGGCCGCGGTGGGGCTTTATGGTGTGTTGTCGTACCTCGTTACCCAGCGTACGCAGGAGATCGGCATTCGCATGGCCCTAGGTGCAGAGCGAGAGCGGGTGCTGCGCCTGATGCTGCTCGATGGACTGCGGCCGGCGCTGATCGGGCTTGCGTTAGGAATTGGCGCTAGTGTTGCCGTCACGCGGCTGATTCGTTCCGTACTTTACGGAACGAGTCCGCTAGATCCGACCGTGTTCGTCTTGGTCATTGTCACCTTGCTGCTTTCCTCCACTGCGGCTTGTCTTGTGCCTGCTTGGCGCGCGGCGCGAATCGATCCAATGCATGCCCTGCGGGCCGAATGACCCCCCGAAAACTGGCTACGACGCCTTCCTGGAATCTCACTGCGGGTGGTTGGTCGGCAAACAGGAAACCTGATAGTGGGACCCGACGATGTCCGGTTTGCCCGTCATCCGCGCAATCGTCATCCTGATCCGCGTAGGAAGAGATGATAATAACTATTTCTGTCGGCGGACGGCGGTGGCAGCTAATGGCGAAACCGCGACATCGCAGCGGCTCTATTTCTTAAGAGGAAACCTCTCAGACCTCAAGAATCGAATTGAACGGGATGTCGAAAAAGGAATATGGAGGCAACGGGAACACGATGAATGAAACTGTGCTGCGTGCTTTTCAGAGGAAGTTTGCGTTGCTGCTTTGTACATTTGCAACCCTATGTTGGCGAACTCCGCTCGATGCTCAAGTGAACCCTTTGCCGCTTCGAAACGGGGCCGGGCTGCAATTGCTAGTGGCTGACGAGAATTCGGACCCAACGCTGCGCATTGTTCTTCCAGGGGCCCCACTCACGGATCGTGTAATTGAAGTTCTTTTTCCAGAACATGTAACAGTCAGAAAGCACGGAGAAACACAAGTTGAGCAGTTGTATCTTTTTCGGGCCGGGAAAACATGAGCCCAGCCAAGTATGGCAGGAACATGACAGCTTCTTACAATACGAGAAGGATCTCAAAGGTGAGATTCATATGCTGGCAAGGGCCACTTTAGAGAGCGATGGGGTTCTATTTGATTATGAATTTACAAACAACTCGAAGACTGCTTACGACATGATCTGGGCGCCTTTAGACCCGAGGCTTACATCCATGTTTCACGACGTTCGGCTCGAGCGTACATATGTCCACTTAAAGAGTGGATTTGACCTCCTGGCGGCGGGAACGCCCACTCGCCTCACTATGCCGTTGAGCGAGTGGTTGCCTGCCCGCTATAAGGCCCAATATACATTGCCGATTCCCGGGAACTTGGTGGAGCACGGAAGTGATGGGATTACCTACTACTACAAAGCAGAACCCGTAGACCAGCCGATGCTTGCAACTCTGTCTAAAGACGGCAAGTGGATGGTAGTTACCTTTTCGCACACGACTGGCAATGTCTGGAGCAATCCAGAACTGACTTGTCAACATGTAGATGAAGACAGGCCCCTCGTACCCGGCCAAAAAACGGTGTTACAGGTAAAGCTCTTGGTTTTTCGAGGTACGCTTGACGAGGCCCTCAAGAAAGTGGTTGCCCAGCGCCCCGCGTTGCAGTAAAAGCTCGCTGGGGCTTCACGGGAGGCATGTCCATTTCTCCCTATATTTTGGCAGAACCGCGGAGCCTGCCAAGGCGAGTCTCCGTTAAGCCGCAGAGTCTAGGAGGCAAGTATTCGCCATGAAGTCTCTCATCGCAGCCATTGTTGTGTTGGCATCCCTCGCAGTGGATGCTCGAGGTCAAACGCCGGGCCCAAACGCTGCGGTCAACACCACGCCCGTCCCACTGGATAGACTGAACGAACAGCAGGCCCGCAATGTGAAAACGGAATGGGTAACGTACAACGGGCGAAAAGCGCTGCGCGTGATTGACACCGCACCGCCGGATGTCGCCGACGGGATTCAACTTGTCATCTTAAATAAGACTGAATTTCGGGACGGCACAATTGAAATCGAGTTGACGGGTGAACCCAGCCCGACGGCAAAGGGCACGGCACCGCGGGGATTCGTCGGTGTGGCCTTCCGCGTCAATCTTGATGCCGCCAAGGACGCCGCAAAGTACGAATGCTTTTACCTGCGCCCGACTAATGGGCGCGCCGCCGACCAGGTACGACGCAACCATTCGACGCAATACATTTCTTACCCGGACTTCCCCTGGTTTCGATTGCGTAAGGAGTTCCCGGAGAAATACGAGAGCTATGCAGACGTCGTCCCGGGAGAATGGACCAAGCTGAAGATCGAAGTGGATGGTGACAAGGCGCGCTTGTACGTGCAGGGCGCGCCGCAACCCGCCCTAGTCGTCAACGACCTCAAGCAAGCGCAAGGCAAGATTGCCTTATGGGTTGGAACCGAAACGATCGCGCACTTCGCCAATCTACGCGTATCACAATGATTTCGAGAATCAGCGATCTTCAAAATATGGTGTCGTTTTTTCTGATCATCGGGTGACCTCGCGATTCACCCAGTAATGTCTGAAACCGCGGATATTCGAGTGTTGCGGGATCCGGCAGCGAAAAGTGTACCAGTTCACAAGCAACGTTGGTGGGTTGTCGGCCATAGGAAATTGGCGCCCTACAAACTTCCGTTTGCCCGTGACACGATCAGTATTATCGAAACTGCGCAATACGATGCCTAAGGCCCTGGCGTCAGCTGCGGACGCGAAGCACCGTCAGCTGCATGCTGTAGTTGGCCGGTGCCTATCGCATGAGATTCCGGTCGACTACTTCACCGGGGACAGGAACTGCGTCTCTACTTCGCCGACCTTGGTTAGACATATTCAATGGCGTGCGCCCGAGAGGCGCTGCAACCGCCCCAACCGCTCTCCCGTCAGCAGGTGCAAGTAGCCCTGGTTGTCGTTACGCGGTGAATCCAGCGTGAAGTCGTAACCAGCTTGAAACACCATCACGAAATCTGAGCCGCCAAAGAGAAAATGTCCCAGCATGTCTCCTTTGCTGACTCGTACACCCTCCTTCAGTGTGGGCTCGAAGGTCACTGAGCTCACCGGTGACATCCCAATCGGCATCAACGCGACCAAGCCGAACTCTTCAGTTTCCAGGATCACACAACCCCGGGTTTCGAGCGACTGCCACCCGATCGATGAAGGATCGAACGCATATCTTCTGTTCGCGGAATCCCAGGTCACCTTGCCACCGGCTATCTCCTGTCCGGGAATGATGGCCATTTCCTTCACCACACCGCCAAGGGGAAAGTGATAGTGGTGGTAGTCGCCAACGTCGAGAAACAGGTGGGTGAACGTCCCCCCCGCGAACGCGCCCTTGTATCTACTCTGCCCTCCGATCAGTTGCTCCACGGACTGCACCGTGCCGGTTTTCACCGCGATGCCCGACTTCTCGACCACACGGGAAGTGTTGTCAATGGCCCAAGTCCCTTCGGGGATCGAGTCGACGGGAGACACCACGATTGAATGGTCGGCGGATGCGGCGATCGGCCGTTGTTCGGCCGACTTTAGGTGGCGCGCGAAGAACTGGTTGAAGGTTCTCCAGTGCGACGGGTCTTCGTACCAGCCCCGGTTGAGTCCGAAGGTGCCGTCGGCCTGCGCCATTCGCAGGTGATCCTTGTTCCACGACTCTGGCGTATCGAGGAAAGCGCCCCACGAGCGGACAAAGGTTTTCAGCCAGGAACTGTAGGGTTCCGCGTATTGTAGGGAGTTGTTGAAGTACCCGCGCCCTTCGAGCTCGTTAAGCGGTTGATCGACAATGAAGTAAAGGTAGGCGAGGCTCTGGTCGATGCGCTGATATAGGGTCGCATCGGGTTTCGCCTTGAGCAGGCTCGTCGGGATGGCTCGCTCGGACCATGCAACGAACTCGAAGTATTGCTCGAGCGACTGTGCGGGATTCGTGAGCCGGTCAGGGTTGACCTGCTTCGCTCGCTCGATCGAGGCGATCAGAAGGCGCTTGAGTTCGGGATTGGCAGCCACAAGACGCTTCAGCTCAAGTGTCGCGGGCCCATCCTGACTCGTCGACGTGTCCGCCGCAGTATAGCCAGTGCAAAGTAAGAGGCCCAGTGTCAGCAGGGCCATGCAACGCAGATACCGGGGCTGGATAATCACGGCTAACCTCCAGGGGAGTTCTGTGGAGATCAAATTATAGCCATCGCAGGGGCTGCTGCACGCGCCTTTCCGATGACCGTCGACGTGCGCCTCGCTTGTTCCGGTTGGTCAGCACTTCGGAATCAATTCGAATGGCGATACTCAGCTAATGGGATGGTC
>Ga0193732_1000101_pt1 | contig 16870 bp, 14 predicted proteins | sample U1s1metaG_FD_145077 | JGI IMG/M metagenome (GOLD analysis project Ga0193732, IMG submission 145077) | Soil microbial communities from a riparian zone of the East river system, Colorado, United States - U1s1 | ecosystem: Environmental > Terrestrial > Soil > Riparian zone | place: USA: East River...
GCTTGGGATTGTAGGAGCTGGCTAATACCGGTACCGAGGGTTCGAATCCCTCCCTCTCCGCCAGTTCGTACAATCCCAAGCCCTTGGCCTCTACTGAACCGTGGAAGGCTCCACGGGCAAATTGCTTTCTAGTGTCCCATTAGTGTCCGATTGAATCCGATCCGCTTCCGCGATGTGGTTTTCCAGCCTCGTCATCGCCTTGCGAACATCGTCGGCGGCAGTCTTGATGTAGTACGTCGCCGTAGTGCTCACGTTTGCGTGTCTCAGGATTCGCTGAATCACCATCTCCGGCACACCGAGGCGATACAGATTGCTTCCCAGCCCTCGCCGGGCCGCGTGCCAGCCGTGCCACTCAGGCATTCGAGTGTCACGCTTGTACGGATGGTCAGCCTTGTGGTGGTCTGCCTCTGCTTTTCCCGCAAACCTCGCAACGTCGGAACGAAGGAGGCCGAGATGAAGATTATAGGTTGCGAGTTACACGCAAGACAACCTTAGCTCGCAAACTCCGTCGCTACATCAACGCTTACTCCGCCAATGCTCGCCCCATCCAGTGGAAATACTCTGACCCCTCCCGCCGCGTCCGTAGTAACGAACTCACCGCGACAGGCCGCTAGTCGGCCTTCTCAGCGGTGATCATCCCGCCTTAACGTCAGTTATTGGTCTTACACCGTGGGCGCTAACGCTTCGCGGTCCCGGCAGAGGGGGGATCGGTTTCCGGCCTGCGTGCGTTTTTGGGGGGATGCTTGTTTATTTTGCACTCGGCGCAGTTGCCGCGGCGTTCGCGTGGCGGCTCCGTCACAAATCGGCAGACTGATCTTGATTGCTGGCGAGAAAATGGCCATTGCACTCACTGACCGGGTTCTGAGTTCCGATGGGCCTGCGGCCCACCCATGGGGATGAAAGTAGCTTCCTAAGGCCGATTGATTCCAAATAAGTTATGCGCGACTTTCGAGGGAGTGCTATCGCCTGATTAACGAAACGAGCCTTCAAGATCGCGGAACCTCTCAAAGAGGGCAAGGTATTATACCCACCATGAGGCAAGAGCAATTGAGAGCTACTACTATATTTAGCGTTCTGCTTTTTTTCTCCTTGTCACGAATTCCCACGATCCTTGCCCAGGCGGATCCAAGTCTGGCCCAACTCACGGAATCCTTCGCACATCCACCCGATGACTCCCGCATTATGATGCGCTGGTGGTGGTTCGGCCCTGGAATCACGAAACCCGAGATCCAGCACGAACTTGAACAGATGAAGGCGGCCGGTATAGGAGGCGTTGAGATCGCTGTCCTGTATCCGCTTGCCCTGGACGACTCTCAAACCGGTTTCCACAATCTGCCCTATCTCTCGGACGAATACATCGATGCTCTGCGCTTTGCGGCCTCCGAGGCCATGAGGCTGGGGATACGCATTGATGTCACTCTGGGAAGTGGATGGCCCCTTGGTGGTCCGCATATCCCGGTAAACCAAGCCGCGGGTGAGCTGCGATTGGAGACCGTTACGATCCCATTCAACGCGCACTCGATCGCAACGCCCGGTATCTCGACAGGTGAGCAGCTGATCGCGACGTTCTTGATTCCCGGTTCTGGCGATGCCCTTACCTTCGGGGAAGCGAAGCCAGTTCCAATCTCTGCGATTGAAAATGGACGACTGGAGATTTCTGCGGAACTGAGCGGCCCATACAGCGTAGTCTTCTTTATCTCAAGCCGAACCGGAATGATGGTAAAGCGCCCTGCGGTGGGGGCGGAGGGCTTCGTCCTCGACCACTACGATCAGAGTGCTACGGAGAATCATCTCCACGCGGTCGGCGACCGGTTGCTCGAAGCATTCGGTGGTCATCCCCCGTACGCTGTATTCAGCGACAGTCTGGAAGACTACGGATCCAATTGGACGGGCGATCTGCTGCAGCAATTCCGCCAACGCCGCGGCTATGACCTCGCTCCTCATCTTCCAGCACTGATTGCCGAGGTCGGTCCGGAGACAGCCGCGGTCCGGCACGATTGGGCGAAGACCCTGACCGAACTCACAAACGAGCGCTTCCTCGCGCCTCTGCACTCATGGGCCTCGCAGCATCACACCCTGCTCCGCTCGCAAACTTATGGCTTTCCTCCTGTCACGCTATTCAGCAATCGGTACGAAGACCTCCCCGAAGGCGAGGGTAAGGCAACCCTGCTAATGTGGCGGCAGTTTTCTGATGCGCGCTGGGCAGCGTCGGCCGGGCATCTGTTCGGCAAACCTGTCATCTCCTCGGAAACCTGGACATGGCTGCATTCCCCTGCCTTTCGTGCGACCCCGCTGGATATGAAAGCAGAAGCGGATCTGCATTTCCTGCAGGGAATCAACCAGTTGGTTGGACACGGCTGGCCCTACTCGCCACAAATAGCGGGAGAGCCGGGATGGCGCATGTACGCCGCTGGTGCCTTTAATGCGCATAATCCCTGGTGGTTCGCCATGCCCGATCTGGCCGGATACCTTCAGCGCATAAGCTTTGCGCTGCGCCAGGGCAAACCGGTCAATGATGTTGCGCTGTTGTTGCCGAACGATGATGCATGGGCCAGCTTCAACGTTCCCCGCCAGTCGTCTGAGTCCGTTACCACGAAAACTGGATTCAATACCCGCGGCGAAAATCTGAGCATCGATGAATCGATGGGAAAACTTTTGGGAGACAACGTGATCTCGCAGATTCTCGACGCAGGTTTTAGCCTGGACTTTGTTGATGGGGATGTCATCGAGGCTCTCGGCATTCGCTATCCCGCATTGGTCCTGCCCGGCATCAATCGCTTGCCGCTCTCCATCTACCAGAAGATCGAACAGTACGCGCTGCACGGAGGCATTGTCATTGCCACGCGCAGCTTGCCTTCCACGGCTCCGGGATTTGTAAACGCTGAGAGTGACAGCAAACAGATTCAGGAAATCTCCCAGCGCTTGTTCCGCGAAGAGGGAGCGCCCGGTCACTTTCTAGAGAATGAGAGCCAGTTGGGAACTTTCGCCGCAAGCCATCTCAAGGCGGATGTCATCTTTTCTCCGAAGACTTCAGAAATCGGGTTCATTCATCGTCAACTAAGCGCCGGGGACCTGTACTTTATTGCGAATACCAGCAATCAGCGGCACGTCGTCGCTGCGAAGTTCCGTCCATCCACCAGATATGCTGAGTGGTGGGACCCGTTCACCGGCCGGGTCTCGCAGGTGGAGGACACAGCTCACATCGATCTATCGTTGCAACCATATGAATCGCGCCTGATATTTCTTACAAACTCCATGATCAAGCCTGAGACTTCATGGAAGGAGGACGCCCACTCGTCCGTCGTCGATCTGTCCAACGATTGGAACCTTACTTTCAGCGGACTCAATCGGACCATCCACATGGCCACTCTCCACTCATGGAGTGAAGAGGAACCTTTCAAATACTATTCCGGGCAAGTCGCCTACGAAAAATTGATCGACCTCCCAGCTGACTTTAGTTCGAGTACTTTGATCCTCGATTTCGGAGAGGGCGCACCCGTGGCAAAGCCTGATCCCCTTCCGGCGTTCAACCTGCGAGCTTACCTGGAGGGACCGGTGCGGGAAGCGGCGGAAGTGTATGTCAACGGCCAGCGTGCAGGAGTGGTATGGCATCCACCGTACACCATCGATGTGAGCTCACTGCTGAAAGCGGGGAAGAACGAACTGCGCATAGTCGTCGGCAACACGGCGATTAATTCTCTGGCCGGAAGCTCTCTTCCCGATTCTCGCTTGCTCAACGATCGCTTTGGCGAGCGGTTCGTTCCACAAGGCATGGACAATTTGCAGCCGCTGCCGGCTGGCCTTCTCGACGGTCTCCGGCTGAGGATAGCCCGGCATTATTCGACATCGCCGCGCCGAACAGTTCGCCCCAAAGAATGAAAATCTCGCATCCCGCCTCCCTGCGGAGTCCGTCCGGGCCATCTCAACTTAGCTGGTTCATCGCCCGCGCCGATCGGACTAGATATGTTTGCGGAAATCCCGATGATGATTCTCTGCCTTGCATTCGGCGCGTGGCAGATAGTTCTGAGCCGCAGGCGCAAGGGATATTCACGACTGCGGCCATCGAGCTGTGGGTGAGTCCTGCTGCTGAACTGCGGTGATTACCACGTAACGAATTCGTGCAGGAGCCCGTGCAGAACGAGCGCCATATTTTTGGTTTGCACAAGGCTGGCTAGTCAGCCAGTTTTGACTTTAAGCCCTGCGAATCTTTTTCAATCAACCGCCCCTGTTTGGCGTCGAGGAGCGCAGTGATCTGGTCAATCAGCGCCATCAGTTTCCGCGAATCTTGTTCGGTGGCTGCTTGCGCGCAGAGTTCCATCCACTTCTCTCTGTTCTCTCGCATGGCCCATTACCTCCTCGGCATGTGCCTGCTTCACTCCGTGAGACATACAGCACGAACCGTGCCATTCCTGCATTTTGAGCCTTTTAGCGTTTGATCGGGATTAAACGAAGAGGAAAAAATGCTAGAGACACGAAAATTGGTGATAGGGGAAATTACCTACTTCGTTGCTCCCTTGCGAGACAGTATGTGCGTCAGCGTACGCTCGTTTTCAATTGACCTACCAATTGCCTTTCGTAATAGTTTTGCCAAAGCGTTCGTTGGCGTTGCGGGATGTTACATGGATATCCAGACTAAGTATGGAGGGCAAGCGCTCTACGCGACCTCACTGCTCGAAACCGACTGGTCGAAAATAGAACTGAAGATCCAAGTAGCGGAGAAAGGCATTAGGGTGAGGTTGCACGAATTCTCCATGAACCACGGTGGAACGCCCGAACAAAATCAAGCCATCGAGGATGCTTTGAACGGACTCGACATTTTGTGGAAAGGTGTTGCTGCGTGGAGATCGAAGCGGGCGGGTTAATCTCAGTCAAGGATAGGCCTCATCGACGATGCCAATGACAGGCTTAGTCCTGCACTCGGAGATTTGAAGCAAGGTTGCCGCCCGGTGTCATTTCGTATCATGCAGCGGCGCATGAGGCTGAGCATTAGGGTCGGTGTGGTGAACCGCCTGTACGAATACATAAGACAGCAAGGCCACCAAAATGCCGAGCCCAATGTACAACGTCGTTGCGCTGCCGCGTCGGCTGCCTTGGTGTAGTGGCATGCTGCACCTTCGGAAAGGCAAGAGGGATAGCGACTCGCTCAATTCCGTGAAGTCCTAACAGATTCAGGCTCGTCCCTAGTGAACTAAACTCGCCAAGGAAGAGAATACGTTGTTGGCGTTGCTACCTACCAATCGAATCGTACCCACAACATGCACCAAAATGAGGGCCAAAATTACCGAGTATTCAGCGATGTCTTGGCCCCGCTGATTGCTCCAGACAGTGTGCAGAAAGTTGCTGATTTGTGCCGACCTGCTAAAAACCGTGCGATCACTCTTTGCCATATGGTGCGACCTTGGTGAGGTCAGACCTCCGAGGGAAACGATCTCGGCTCACGCCTGAGGTTGCGGACGTTTAGAATGGCATTCGTTCTTTTCTGGTTGCCTCAAACACGCCGTAGCCATCAACCGTCGCGCCAGAAGCCGCCACAGGCACGGGTAGCCAAGCAACCATCTCAGCCCCAAGAGCGTCTGAGAGATGGGCTACTCCGGGGGGAGGAGCCGTCAGCGAGAGCGCCCGATGACTTAACAGAGTCTGGGGGCGTTTTCGTTTGCAAATTTTCCTCTGTTGCAGACCTGCAGGCTCTCTGGCTAACCTCGGAGCTGTTCACAATGTCGGATATTTTGACGCGAAGCGACAGACTTTCACAAATCCGCAACGAATTGTTGCAACTATTCAACCAACCGGCGGAGTTTTTTAGAAAGGGCGGTCGGACGAAGCAGGCGCAGGCTGCGATTGCTAAATACGAGACTAGGCGTGAGCGCATTCGAAGATTGTTTGCCGAATTAGACGAGTTGAGAGAAGCGGCATAGCTGCTAAATCCAAGCTGCCGCTGATGAATCCATTCTGCCAAATCGAAATACCTTCCAACCTCTGGTAAATCCCTAAGATAGATTTTCCTTGCCTTCTCCCGATAGTGCGCTAGCGTACTCAAACAAAACGAGTTTGACGCAAAGGCATGCTGCGCTCTATAAGGACATACGGGGCGACGGGGCGTATGAGGGTATATGAGCAATATCAACGATGCAACCCATCCCGAGTGGCGGCAGCTCTGCCAAGCTGCTTTTTTTGAGCTTGATCCAGTCAAATTGCTTGCGCGCATTGCTGAGGCACGCAGCGCAGTGCTTGACCAAATCGAAGACGTCCTTTCCACACCAATCAATAGCGAACAATCCGCGCTGCGCAATGCTTTAGACACGCTGAGCATCCTGCGCGAGCTTGCGGAGCGCGACATCAGCGAATGGAAAAAGACTGTCCAACCACAGCATTCAGCTGCAGGCTATGCTCGTTATAGTGACCGTCAGTCGTCTAGATAACGACTGAGTTACGATTCGAGTGGCTCGACCTCAGCACGACTCGAATCCCATGCACGAATACTCTTCCGAAAAAGAGGTACGAGACGTCCTCGTAGATTTCGGGATCAGCGAAGAACTTAGCTTCTCACCTCAAGTTGCTTAGGGTGATCCGGAATGGATGGGTCGAAAGCGCTCCGGCCATCTCGGGTCGCCTCTCTTCCGATATCATCCAAAGGCACGGAAGTTTGAGATGGCGGAGGCGCGGTCAGAGCCGCACTGATGGCCGCTAAAATCGCTTGCGATATTTCCCATCGACTGCAAAGCCCCCATTCTCATCCCGAGTCACACTCGCTGACCAACGCTTATTAAATTGATATTCCCCCTGAATGATCTCACGCTGCGTGGAGGTGACATCCGTAGCGAAAGTGAACAAGAAGCTACTGGTGATCCGCTTCTGCATGGCAACGCGGGCGCCAGGGTTAGAGTCATTGCCGCCCAACGTCGGATCAATGGACAGACTGGAGAGCCCGGCAAGCTTTTGAATTCCGCCGCTGACCTGACTCGCAGCCCCCTGGGCTAAGAGTGAACTCGCCCCGAAATTGGAGGGTGCGGCTGCGGCTTGCTGGGTAGTCTGTCCTCGGGCAATTAGATTGATAATATCGGCGGTCGGCAGGGGCGGGTCAGAGACGTAGTTGGTCTGCATCTTGTCAAGCGGGCCCAGGAAGGTCAAGCTCAAGTTGTACTGGTTTATGGTAGTGGTCAGCAGAACGTTGAGCACCGGTTCCGTGCGGTTGGGATTCGAGAACTCAATGATCCCGCGCTCAATTTGATAGCGCTTGTTCATGAGAAATATGTCGCCACCCGTGAACTCCGTCCGTCCAACAATTACCGGATCAGCAGCAGTACCAATCACCCGTAGGTTGGCTTGTCCTTGCAGGCTGACCGCACTACTGGTGAGGTTCAGATCTCGAGCAGTCTGCACGGCGATGTTTAGTTTGAGGTTTTGAGCCATACCCTCACTGGGTGTGGATTCAGGACCGGACTGAACCTGGCCGGCCAAACTTGCCAGGTCGAAATTCTGAGTGAAGCTCAAACTGTCAATAAGCACGCGGCCATTCAGAGTAGACGCTTCACTGGTGCCGACGAGATTCAGGTCGCTTTGCAGCACCGTCCGTATCGCGTCCTGGTAGCGAATGCGAACACTCTTGGCCTGAAGGGCAACGTTCATTCGGAGTTGCGGGCGGTATCCGATGATTCCTCGCGCCGAAATCTGTCCACCTCCAGCCTCGCCCGTGAGCTGAGTGATGTTTACCTGGTCATGGCTAATGTCAAGGGTTCCGTTTAGATTCTGCAGCCCCAGCGGCGCGTCAGGAGTGACGACGGACACGTTTTGCATACGAAGCTGGCCTTGGAGCTCTGGATGAGCAGTCGCTCCGGTCCCACGGACATCCAGGAGAAGTTTCCCCGAACTCTGAACATCCGGCTGGAAGAAACGGAGCAGTTGCATGTCAACCGTACCCACCGCGGAGAGCGTTACGGGCGCACTGCCTTGGAGCGGAAGCTGACCTTCGAGCCGCAGAGTAGTGTCGGTGCCGGCGATTTCGGTCGGATCGAGTGCGACGATCGAATTTGCGTAACGTATGTGAATGGGGCGCGTATTGCCGATTTGCAACCCCTGATAATCCGCCTTGAGAGTCGGGATGACCACTTCTGCCTGCATTCGAGTTTTGTCGTTCAACGGACCTTCCGCAGAAGCATGCACTTCTAAAATGCCACTCGGTCCATCGCTTTTAGCGGGCGCGTACAGAGCAAGCAAGCCCTCAATAGGCATTCCTTTGGTGTCGAGTGTTGCCCGGGTGTAATAGTCGGTCAGATCCATGGTTCCACGCGCCTGAACGAACGTCTGGGCCACCTCTGAATCAAGGGCGAGCTGCGCTTTGTGGTTCGCTACGTTGAGGTCAGCCTTGATACCTGAAATGCTTGCCTGCCGTACTTGAAGCTGTGGGATCTGCACGTTAGCCGTCAGCTGCGGGTCGTCCAGGGTTCCACGGCCGCTGGCAGTCGCGGTCAGGACGCCTACCACCCCAAGGTTTTTCTCCTGTACGGGTTGAAGCTGTGCAAGTTTGATACCAGGAGCGTTGAGCTGAACCTCGTAGCCCTTGCTTTTCGGATTGAACAGGAGGTTCGCTTTGGCAGAGCCTGCGGGTGTGCTCACGTCAAGCGAGGTATTTACTTGGTCGCCATTTCCTTGAAACTGAAGCGAAAATTGCTGCAGGGGTTGACCATACGCCTTGGCCTGGGCCAGCCGCACCGATCCACTTCCCATGGGGTTCTGTCGGGACCCATGCAGCGAGAGATCGACGGACAGATTGCCGGAAACCGGATAGTCGAGCTTCGCGACCTGCAGCAGCTGATTGATGGCGAGACCACGAGAAGTGACCTGTATATTGATCGGGCTCGACGGCAGGTAATGCCAGTTCGAAAGACTGGAACTGAATGCGAAATTGACATATCCCTGACGCATATTCACCAGAGAGCCGTTCTGGATGGATACCCCGGACTTGCTGGCCTGCAATCCCACCTGCAAGCTTCGCCACTGAGTGTCCTCCACCTGTAAATTTCGGCCGTTTACCTGTCCCCGGATGTGAGGATCGCTCATGGTCCCTTCGACTACTACTTGCAAATCGGCGGCACCCGCAAGATTCATGGATCTTGGAGGCGAAGTTTTTGCCGATGTCTGCGCGGCAGTATTTTGGAATGCAGCTACCAGAGAATCCAGCTCTCTGAGGTCCGCTGCACGCGCTTGAACTGTTAAGTTGAGTTTCTTACCGGCAGAGCCATTAATATCCACACGAGTCTGCGGAGTACGGACAAATGTGTTGGTCGAAGTCGCAAAACCCGTGCCTCCGTCATAGCTCACGTGAAACGAGCCATCCAGAGGAATGCGAGCTGAGCCGGCAGCCGCGCTGGCCAGAGTTGCCTTGAGCCCAATATCCGAATGAGCCTTAACGTTCTGGACGCTGCCAACCCAAGCCGCATCGACGGCGCCGTCAACATGTCCTTCAATCGGAATCTGATTAAGATTTGCGGTTCGTAATGCCGCTTTTGCCGCAGCGAGTGAGATCGCCTGCAAGGATGCATGTAGCTTCGATACTGGGTTGCTGTCCAGATGCTGCATGGTTGCGGTAGCATTCAGCCGGCCACCTAACAGGTCTGCCCCAAGCCCGTGGGCGTCCACGTTTCCATTGGCCAGCTTGAACTCTCCTCGCAGATTGCGGATAACGGTACGCAGATCCGGTGAGTTGACCGCCAATTCGCGACTGTTTAGACGTCCATCGAGAACTACTGTTCGCAGTGCAGGCACGTTGGCTTGGTACTGATAACGCAGGGAGCCAGCCAAGGTTACTTCTCCAGTCGGAATAGAGGGATTGTTGAGAACAGGACGGAAGTCTTGCGGATGAATCGTGATCTTGTAGGCCCCGTCCGCTGTGGGGCTCGAGTAGTTCTGTACCTTGCCCTCCAACTGTATGGTGGAGGAGGCCACGGTCAAGAGCACCGGTTTTAGCGTGAACTCCGAAGGAGTGGCGATGAAGCTGGCCTTCAGATCGTGGGGAAGTGGCTTCATGTCTCCGTACTGGAGACTTCCGTCTCGATAGGAGAGAGTGCCATCGTAGCTTTTGCTCGCGAACTCGGACTTGAGTTCCAATTGCACATCATGCAACTCAGCATCCAGAGGTGTCTTTACGTCGTTGTAATAGATCTCACCGTTGCTGAGGAGAACATGCTGGATGCCGAGATCAAATGGGCTGGTCGAACCGCTACTACTCGACTTCGGGGCAGTAGGGAGGTTGGTAGTGCCATCCTTGGAGACTAGGAGATTCACCACCGGGTGGCGGAGAATGATTTCATTCAGGTCGACCTTCTTGCGCAGCAGCGAGACAATCTTTAGACGAGCCATGAGCTGGTCTGCCTGGATCAGCGGCGGCCGCGACTTCGGCTCGCTACCGCGGATGGTGATTCCGTAAGCGTCAGCGGTGAGGCTCGACAGGCGGAGTGCAAAATTCTGGATCCGCACCTGTCCTCCCGTAGCCTCACTGGCTTGCTGCTGGAGTTTGGCGAGTACGTAATCATGGAACCTCTGAGTGCGGAACACGACGTAGCCTGCGATCATGAGGATAACGACAAAAGCTACAAAACTTATTGCGATCCAGCCGAGTTTTGTTTTCCATGCCATAGCAGCACCCAATGAACAATCTCGAACTTCAAAAAGCCTGCCCCAGGGTGACGTAGAACTGGGTAGCTTTTACTCCCGTTACAGGGTTCAAGTTTCGCCCGATATCCATACGAACAGGTCCCACCGGAGTGTTGTATCTCAAGCCGACACCGACCGTGTTCGTGTAATCCCGAATGAAGTGGCTAACACCAACGGGACCGTAGACATTTCCGCCGTCGTAGAAAACTGCTGCCCCCAATCCCTCTTTGATTCCTAGGGGAAAACGGAGTTCAGAATTGAACACGAACAACTGATCGCCGCCGACAGGAACCTGTAAGTTCACGCACGTGGAGGGAACGGCGGGATTACTGCAAGCAGGCACCGTGCGCTGAGGGCCCGCTCCATTGATCGGGAAACCGCGGAGCGTGGTCTCGCCTCCAGAGAAGAAGCGCTCACTTGTCGGGACGTCAGTGCTTGCGAAAGAATGGGCAAGCCCCAACGTGATCCGGTTTGCCCAGACAGTCTTGCCGAACGGCTTGTAATAGGAGCTTTGGCCCAGGAAGCGAGCGAAATTGGCGTTGGACCCAAGGGCCCTCGGCGTGATTCCTAAATCCAGAGTCTGATAAAAACCACGGCTGGCATCCAGAGGCTTGTCACGGGTATCGCGAATCCAAGTGGCCGACAGGGTTGAAAGCCTCAGTCGCTGGTCCTGCGGTAATACCAACCCGGGGATCAGAAGATTAGAGAGGATTGTTCGACGGAAGCGATATCGCACCTGAATTCTGCGTGTCCTATCCTTATTAAGCGGCTTCTCCAATTGCCACGAGCCTTCTGCAAAACGAGCCGCAAAGGTAGGATTCTCAGTGGTACGCTCGATCGACGAGCTGAAAAGCGAACTCCAGCTTGAACCTCTGAAATGGGGCTGGGAATAGGTTGCGACGGCACGCTGGTCGAGGCGTGACAGCAGGGCAAAAATGGACACCGATTCAGCGAGGCCGCGAAGGTTGTAGCGAGTAAAACCGATGGAGCCGCGAGGGCTGACGAACGTCTTCTCGGCCGCAGTGAAATTCGGCGCTCCGCTGGTAATGGGCGGCTGTCCTGGAAGTGCAATTGTGCCGGCGGGAACATTGCCACCACGCCTAGCGACTTCGAGACCGAAGCCATAGGTGACTTCGTTCTGCCCAGCTTCATGCACTTTGACCAATACATCCTCGTTACCTTGATCTGTGATCGGCCGGCGTGGCTCGACGCTGGCCCAATCGAACACTCCGAGCTCGTGTAACTTGCTTTCCCCGGTTAGCAGGCGTCCTTGGCTCAGTGGTGTCTCGGGAGCGATGTTCACGGCCTTGTTAATCAGGGATGGCCGCGTTTTCTTATTGCCAACCAGCAGCACCTCACTCACTTTCACTTGTTGTTTTTCGCTGACCGTGTAGGTCACATCTACTTTGTGTGGATCATTCGGTAGCCGGGCGACTTTGGAATCGAATTCTGCGTTTAGGAAACCACGATCCATATAGGCGGCCATAATATGGCTGCGGTCGTCGGCTAAACCCTTCGGCGAGAATGGCTGGCCTGGGCGGAGCCGAAATCCGCTCTTCGGTCTGATCTCTAGACCTGAGATCCGCGTATTCCCCTGGAGCGCGAGGTTCTCGACGACAGTTTGCGGACCTTCCGTGATTCGAAAGGTGATGTAAATCTTTGGCTCACGATCAACTACGTCAGGGTTGACTTTGACCTCTTCGTAGCCACGGTCCTTGTAATAAGCCGTGAGGCTCTGCACGCTTTGGCGGAGCAGTTTGTCGCTAAACTTTCCTCGAGAGAGCAAGAGCCGGTGTGGCTTAACCATGACCTGGCGAACAAGGTCGTCGCCTTCGGCATGCTCGTTGCCGCGAAATCCCACCGTTTCGACCTTGTGGCGCGAGCCTCTGTCCACGTTGTAGACCAGATCGACACTGGAAGACTGATTTTGGAAATTCGTGGTTACCTTCGCGTCAAAGTAGCCTTTGCTTTGAAAGAAATCGATTAGGTTTCGCCGGCCTTCTTCCACCAGGTCCGGATCAACCGTACCCTCGGAAAATATGGGGATTATTTTTTTCATCTGCTTCCCTCGCAGGAAGGGAAGCCAGGAGAGGTTCGCACCAGTTACCCGTACCTTGACGATGGGGCCCGACTGGGCATCAATAATAATGTCGGCACGATTGGTGTCTGGGTGAAAATGAGACTGCTCGGCGTGCACCTTGCTGGCGAGATGGTGCCGATTGGCTAGATCACGCCTCATCAGCGCGATGGCCGAGTCGATGCGTTTCGGGGTATATCGCTTGCCCTTTTTGAGAGAAGCACCCGTGGCCGCAGCGCGGAGTGAACGGGTGGCATGCAGCAAGCGGTCCGCTTCGCTGGGCTCCGGCCCGTGGACTTCTACACTTCCGATCTTCGCCCGTTTCCCTAAGGTCACGTGAAAAACCACGTCGGCGAGCATGTGGGTTTCGTCGAACTGCGATTCGGCCTGAACCTGGGCTTGGAAGTAGCCATCGGAGATAAGGAATTGCAGGAGAGCCCCACTGGCTTTGGCAACGATGTCCTCCTGGTAAGCCGTCTGGTTCGGAATATCGATAACTTGCAAGAGCCTTGTGTAGGAAAAGCTCTTCGTTGCTCCCGGAAACTGGAAGACCCCGAAGGAGAGTGTCGGCTCCAGTGTGAAAGTCACGCGCAGCCCGCCTGGATCTGGCTTGACGTCGACCTCTACCTTGCTGAACCGACCCGTCTCTTTCAGTGCGGAGATTGTGCCTTCGACTTTGAGGGTGGAGTACGCTTCTTCGGGTTTCTGTTGCACCAGCGGGCGCAGGGAGTCGACTGAGATTTTCGGATTGGCGACTAGGTCTACTGCCGCGACCCTCTGACCATCATAGGAAACCTTGCTGCTTTGCTGGCATTCGAGGTGTGAAGACCCCGCCAAAGCAACGAAAATGGATAAAGCCCACCAGCGCATAACGCCTACGCAGTGGCCCGAATCCGGTCTACTCTCAGGGGCCATATTTATTGAAAACCGGCCCGTTACGATGCCTCTGTTTTTCAGAAAGATGCCCAATCGGTTCAACCGAGCACCTTATGCTTATGCTGAGCTCCAGCTTCGTCAGCCCACGAACCGGCGAGCGGCTGAAACAAAAACCGCAAACTCAGCAAGTAATCCACTTTTTCCAGGAGGCTGGTTAAGGGCTCCGATTTGGAAATGAAAGCATCGACTGCTTCGAGCGCACTCGGTGGCAGTGACTCATCACCAGACAGAAGCGCGATGGGAACATCAGGCTTGCAAGCCCTCATGTGGATCGCGACCACGCCACCATCTATTTGGGGCACGCGGTAGTCAAGAAGCACCAGGTCAACTGTATGTGACACAAAAGCTTGCACCGCTTCCTTTCCATTTGCTGCGGTCAAAACCCGATATCCGTTCTTTTCAAGCAGCCTTTTCCGCCCTTGAAGCATGGTCGATGTGTCATCGGCACAGAGGATCACTGGCTTCTCGGTCATGGTTGCCCTCCAATCCTCGGCCCGAGCTTACGTTTCAAGGAGTGACGCTTTTTTCAGCTGCGGATTCTTGCTCTTGTGATCTGGGTTCCGATTCTTCTCGACGAGGGGTGGCCCGCCCTGTTTGGGTAGTGAAATTTTTCCCGGCTTTAGGACGCCATTCGGCTCACGATCCGAAGTCGCGTTAATGTGAAGTCGCGTTAATGTAATGTAAGGTGTTTTTACCCCCGGAAGCTTGAGAAGCTCAATCCAGTGAATGGTGTATTTCGCACGCTTGTAGGGCTTAGCCTTCTGCGAGGGTCGCAACGTTTTGCTGATAACAAAAGAGTTGTAGTCGACTCGATCATTTGCCCTGGTCAGAGATCGGATTTCCACCAAACTGGAGCCCAGGAGGTGGCCATCCGAGAGTCTCTGATTGCCCGCAGAGAGACGCAAACTGTGTTCCGACATTTGGCATCTCAGTGTTCCCTAGAGGCACCCAAAAATGGCTAGGTCAATCTTAATCGTGGACGACAATGCCTTCATTCGCAAGGCGCTGTGCGAGATGTTCAAGCGCGAGGAGGATTTCGATATATGCGGGGAGGCAGAAAACGGACGCGACGCAATCGAGAAGGCTCAGCAATTGCGACCCGATTTGATCGTCCTAGACATGTCGATGCCTGTGATGAATGGCCTCGACGCGGCCCGTATGTTGAAACGTTTGATGCCGAAGGTACCGTTAATTATGTACAGCGCTTTCGGTGACGGATATGTGGAGCAGCAAGCCTCTCTGCTCGGAATTTCCTCGGTCATTTCAAAATCCGAACCGGTGACCGCTGTGGTCGGCGCAGCCCGTAGCCTGCTCACTCAGACGGCCGCATAGCGCTTTTGTTCGTAGATAATAAAATCTCAAGCTGCAAAATCAATTTTTGTGATGGAAGGCGGTTCATGCTTTTCTTGCAGTTTTCCCTCCTTGCTGATCTTTGCAAGTTCTTCATTTAGTTCCGCTCCCACCAGCATGGCGAATCCGGTCCAGTACAACCAGGTCATCAGGGCAACCGCCGCGCCCAGCGTTCCGTAGGTTTTGTTGAAGTTTCCAAAATGGCGAAAATAAATACCGAGCAGATAGGACAAGGCGATCCAGCAACTTACGGCAACGACTGCGCCGGGCAGCGTTGCCCGTAATCGCTGCTTGACATTGGGCGCGAGGAAGTAAAGCGCCTCGACCGCCAGGATGGTGAAGCCGATTGCGATGGTCCAATGAATGAATGGCCAGAGCAGCACGAAGAGTCCTGAAAGATGAACTTTGCCAGCGAGCCATTCTCCAAATCTGGGACCCGCAACCATGACCGACAACGCGATCAGCAACAACGCTCCCGTCAAAAAAGCCAAGCCTACCGCCAAGGGCCGCGTCTTCCAGAACGGACGATCATCTCTTACATCGTATGCAATGTTTAGCGCCTCGATCATTGCAGCAAAACCGCCCGATGCGGCCCAAAGCGTGCCCAGAATCCCCAGGGAAAGGAATGTTCCCTTGTTCGGGGAGATGACATCAGCCAGAACTCTCTGCACTAGTCCCATTGCATCAGCTGGCAGGAAGCGTGCCAGTAAGGCTAAGGCTTGGTTGAATAGATCAGGCACGGGCAAGTAGGCCACCACGGCGGACAAGAAAATCAGGGCTGGAAAGAGAGACAGGACGAAGTAGTAAGCGAGTGCAGCAGCCATCTGCAGCGTGTGGTTACGAACCATGTTACCGTACGTCCCTGTCAGCGCGTTCTTTATGGCTGTCGGCTTCATCGGTCCTTTAGATGCCAGGATGTGCTGACACGGTCAGGGCTCTAAGGTCCTCATCTTATTCTCCGTCAAGAAGATCCAGCCCAAAGTGTCGAAACCGAAGGGGTGTCGTATTCCTGACCAATTCTTTGCCTGAGAGTACTTCCGTTAAAGACTTAGCAACATTGCATGCAACGGGCGCGACAACTCGGACACAGTCTTCCCGATCCCTCCGAGCTGAGACGGCGTGCAATGCTTTTGTTGGCCTGCACTCAACGACGACGGAATCCGACCCAGGTTAAAAAGGTCCCTGCCAAGATGCCGGCCGCAAAAACTGTGCCCATTGCCTGTAGTGGCCTCTGCTTGACGGTGTGTTTCGCTTCCTCGATTGCGTCTTCGGCCGCATAGCGACCATGCCTGATCGCTTGGCTTGCCGACCGGACACCATCTTCCACCGCATCAATGACCCTAGACCTAATCTTGGAGACGTCGCGAAGAGGATTCTCAGCTGCTGCCGATTTTTCCAATACATCTGCTAGCATAAGCCCGCTCCTTAGATTTGATATTTAGGAAGCGAGGGCATGTCGGCTATCGGCACGGGTCAGGAGAGCGTCGAGAGTGGCCATGTCGAATGGCGGAATCAGAGAGCTGGATGATTTGTGCTCTCGGTAACTTTCCACATACTCGGTTCTTGGCCCACACATGCCTGCAATAAACGTCTCCAGCCGAGGCGACGCTCTAGCCACTTTGCGACCACAGTATTGCGCTCGACGTGAATCCTCAGTTGCTCGGGCGTAAGCCGCCACCAGACACTCCCAGTGCGTCGAGGGGATCCGCCCTCTGGATCAAGTGTCCGAACTTCAACATTTCCGTCTTCAATGCGGTACTCTTTCGCCGGAGAACTATTGCCAGATTCGAGGCGAAGCCGCATGCTTTCTAGTGACATGGTCTTGACACTCGCTTCATTTCCCGGCCGCTTCATTTC
>Ga0193732_1000103_pt1 | contig 16811 bp, 16 predicted proteins | sample U1s1metaG_FD_145077 | JGI IMG/M metagenome (GOLD analysis project Ga0193732, IMG submission 145077) | Soil microbial communities from a riparian zone of the East river system, Colorado, United States - U1s1 | ecosystem: Environmental > Terrestrial > Soil > Riparian zone | place: USA: East River...
TGGCTTTCAACATCGGAGGCGGGTTCCACCATGCTTTCCCGGACCATGGCGAAGGCTTTTGCATGATCCACGATGTGGCAGTAGCGATCCGCCGCATGCAGCGAGATGAAAAGATCCGCACCGCCATGACCGTCGACTGCGACGTTCACCATGGCAATGGCACGGCGGCCATCTTTGCCAGCGCGCGCACTGCCAGCGATCCGCTGCCCTCGAGCGCAGCGTCTACCGTCGGTTCCGTCACAGCAAAGATGCGCCACGCGCACGCCGGCGACGTGTTTACTATCTCCCTGCACCAGCACAACAACTATCCGGCGTGGAAGCCGCATTCTTCCATTGATGTGGATCTGCCGGATGGGATTGGCGACGACGACTACCTGGCCTGGCTCGACAATGCACTCAGTTCGGGCCTCCGCCAGTTCACGCCGGAGCTGATCTGCTACATCGCGGGAGCGGACCCCTATCGTGAAGACCAGCTGGGCGGGCTGGCACTGAGCCTCGAAGGGCTGCAGCGGCGCGACGAACTCGGCTGCAGCGGCGCGACGAACTCGTATTTCGCGTAGCCCGCGCCCGCAATATTCCAGTGATGGTAACTTACGCCGGCGGCTATGCCAGAAAGATCCAAGGCACAGTGACCATCCACTGCAATACCGTAAGAGCAGCGAATGAAGTGTTTGCCAAAACATCTTAAGAGCACGCCTTACGACCCATTCTCCTGAGCGGAGCGATTGCTACCCATGCACCTGCGCCTGATTCGTCACGCTACGCTGGTTGTCGAGTATGCCAACCACACGCTACTGGTCGATCCCATGCTCGATGACGCCGCGGCTCGTCCGCCGATTCAAGACTCCCCCAGCCCCCGCAATAATCCGCTGGTTCCGTTACCCATGCCGGCGCAGCAGGTGGTGCAGAACGTTGACGCGGTGCTGGTCACCCATACCCACACTGACCACTGGGATGCCCTCGCGGCAAAACTTCTGCCTAAGAATGTGCCTCTGTTCGGGCAGCCCGAGGATGAAACCAAGTTCCGTTCCCAGGGTTTCACCGGGGTGACGTCCACATTGGACTCAGCAACTTGGAATGACATTCACATCACGCGCACACCCGGTCAGCACGGCGCAGGTGCAGTGGGCCGGGCCATGGCTCCGGTTTCCGGGTTCGTGTTGCGCGCCGCCGGTGAACCGGCGCTGTATATCGCCGGCGACACGATCTGGTGTTCCGAAGTCGAAGAAGCTTTGCGGAAATTTCGTCCCAAAATCACAATTCTCAACGCCGGTGCGGCGCAGTTTCTGCAGGGTGGTCCCATCACGATGACGGCTGACGACGTTATCACCGTTTGCCACAAGGCGCCTGACACGCAGGTTGTTGCCGTCCACATGGAATCCATCAATCACTGCCTGCTCACACGAAGCGATCTGGGTTTTCAGCTGGAAGCGGCCCGCGTGGCTCAGCAGGTCACGATTCCGGGCGATGGTGAATGGGTGAATGGGCCCAACTAGTTCGGGCTGGGCTATTTGCGCGCGCTCACTAACGAAAGCCAAACTGGCAAGGGCGCCCGATCACACGGTGGAACGGCCAGCCTCCCGGGCCGTCTCCGTCTTCGCTCCCGCAAGAGCGGCGCTGAAAAGGGCGTCTTTCACGTCGTGAACGAGGTCATGTTCGGCCAGATATCCCGCGAACTGGAGCGCCTTGCCCGGGCTGCTAAAATGGTGCCTGAACCTTATGTTCGAGAATCTTTCAGAAAAGCTTCAGCGCGCGTTCAAGACCCTGCGGGGCGAGGCCGTCCTCAATGACGAAAACATTCAGGAGGCGCTGCGCGCGATTCGTCTTGCGTTGCTTGAGGCCGACGTCAACTTTAAAGTGGTAAAGCTGCTGGTTGATCGCATCCAGGAAAAAGCCGTCGGCCAGAAAGTGGCGACCGCGCTCTCCCCTGGGGAGCAGGTCATCAAGATACTCCGCGATGAACTGATCGAGTTACTCGGCCGCGACACTGCCAAGCTCAAGTTCGCCTCCCAACCTCCAACTGTCGTGCTTATGGCTGGCCTGCAGGGGTCGGGCAAGACCACCACGTCCGGCAAGTTGGCGAACTGGTTAAAAAACGGCGGCCATCGGCCACTGCTCGTGTCGGTCGACGTTTACCGTCCTGCGGCCCGCGAGCAACTCAAGGTCGTGGCCCAGGCGATCAACGCCAATATCTACGAAGGTGACGTCACCGAGGCCAACACCGCCACGGTCGAGCGTTTGGCAAAGGAAGCGCGCCGCGAAGCCATCAACACCGGCTCGGACGTGCTGATCGTGGATACCGCCGGCCGCTTGCACATCGACGATCAACTAATGCAGGAGATGCAGTCGCTCAAGCGGTTGCTCAATCCGCAGGAAATCCTGTTTGTCGCCGACGCCATGACTGGACAGGACGCAGTCAACTCCGCCGACGAGTTCCACAAGAAGCTGGCGCTCACCGGCGTCGTGCTCACCAAGATGGACGGCGACGCCCGCGGCGGCGCAGCGCTTTCCATCCGCCAGGTCACCGGTCAACCAATCAAGTTCATCGGCGTGGGTGAAAAGTACGATGCGCTCGAGCCTTTCCACCCGGACCGTATCGTCTCCCGCATTCTGGGCATGGGCGACATTCTCTCACTGATCGAAAAAGCGGAGCAGAATGTCGACAAGAAAAAAGCCCAGGAAATGGCCAGCCGAGCTCTTTCCGGCGACGGATTCTCGCTGGAAGATTTTCGCGACCAGCTGCGCCAGATCAAAAAGATGGGATCGATCCAGAGCCTGATGGGGATGTTGCCCAGCGTCGGCCCCTTCGCGGGCATGCAAAAGCACGCTGACAAAGTCGACGAGAAGCAGCTGAATCGAGTGGAGGCGATTATCAACTCGATGACCCAGCACGAGCGCATGCACCATGAGGTCATGAACGGAAGCCGGCGCAAGCGCATCGCCCGGGGCTCCGGCACTAGCGTGCCAGAAGTGAACAACCTGCTGCGCCAGTACGCCCAGATGCGAAAAATGTTCAAGCAAATAGGCAGACCTGGCTTCGCCCGAAAGCTGGCGGGGATGAAAATGCCGGGAATGTGAAAGCGGGTGACGGATGTGGAATCTCAGACCTGCTTCATTCTGCAGAGTACGATTGGTGGGTTTTCTTAGCGTGGTTTGCCAGGGCTTGACGTCCAAGGTCCGAGGTCTGCTTTATGAAGTGGCGCTCCCTCGAAGAATCCACGGCCGGAACAGACCCTCGATCTCTTCATGAAATTCTCAGGGAGCGCAAGGAACTCATCGCCAAGTATGTTCCCCCGGAGACCCAGGCCGTCCACGTCGGCGTTATCAGAGAATTAAAGAGAAAACATCTCGCCGCAGGTGCTCTCGCGGGCGGCTCTAAAGCCCCAGCCTTCGACCTCAACGACCACACCGGCAAGCTGGTTTCATTGCATGATCGAATGAGCCGAGGCAGCGTAGTGATCTGCTTTTTCCGCGGACGCTGGTGCCCATTCTGCGTCGGACAACTCGAAGCCTTGAACCTGGTCCTGCCCCAGATCGAACAGGCGGGGGCGTCGCTGCTCGCAATCTCGCCCCAAACGGTTCAACAATCGTTCTTCATGGCGGACCAGCACAAGCTGCGCTTTCCCTTGTTGAGTGACCCCGGGAACGGAGTTGCCCGTCAGTTCGGCCTCGTTTACCGCGTGCCGGACGAGCAGCAGGTGATCTACCGCCGTGCCTTTGTCAACCTGCCTTTCGCGAATGGCGATACCAGCTGGGAACTACCTATTCCGGCCACCTTCGTCCTCGACCGTCACGGCACCGTGCTCTGCGCCTTGGCTAACGAGGATTACGCTGAGCGCCCGGAGCCGGCAGATATCTTGCTTCGGTTGGTCCAGCCGTCCTGCTGAGTACATCCGGAGGTTTTTCAATTATGATTGGACATGGGTGACGCATCCCTTTGGAGCGCTGACGATCAGCGCAGCCGGCTCGCTGAGCTGATTGCGAGCAGCACCGATCCCGCCAAGGATCTCCCGCTCCGCCGTGATGTCCGCTCGCTCGGTATTTTGCTGGGCCGCGTTCTGGTCGAGCAGTGTGGTAAATCCCTGCTGGGTGTCGTCGAGGAGCTGCGGCGCATTTTCATCCAGCATCGCGAGCAATCACGCACCGAAACGGCGTCTCCGGACTTCCAAGATCCTCTGCTCACTCAGGCGCGGAGCATTGTTTCAGGCCTGAGTGTTGAAGAGGCGCACCGTGTGACCAAAGCCTTCGCCATTTATTTCGAACTGACCAATCTCGCCGAGACCACCCATCGCAAACGCCGCCGGCGTGCCGCCAAGCTGCACGCCGAGCAACCGGCGTTAGAAGGTTCTTTCCGGGGCACTCTGAAGCGCATGCGCGCCGCCGGCATCGATGTCGACCAGGCCCTGGCCGTTCTGCGCAAGATAAAAGTTGTGCCGGTTTTTACCGCCCATCCCACCGAAGTGGCTCGCCGCACGGTGTTGCTCAAGCGCCGGCGCATTGCAAAACAATTGGAGAAACTCGATCATCTGCCCCTGACCGACGCCGACGCCTGCCGGTTCGAATCGTTGACCTTTGCGGAAGTAACTGCGCTGTGGCAGACCGACGAAGTGCGGCTGGAAAAGCCATTGGTCACCGACGAGATCCGCATGGGACTGGACCACTATCCCATGTCGCTGTTTGCCGCTCTGCCCCGGGTCTACGATGAACTCGCCGACTCTTTTCGCCAGGTCTACGACTTCCATGTTGACGACCGGGACCTTCCTCAACTGCTCTCCTTCGGCTCCTGGATCGGAGGGGATCGCGATGGCAACCCGTTTGTTACTCCGGCCTCCACTCGCGAGGCGTTGCAGCGGGCTCGAAATACGATCATTGCCCACTACATGGAGGAATTGGAGCGGGGCAGGGATCAACTTAGCGCTTCTTCCCGCCAGGTAACAGTTTCCCAGGAGGTCCGTCAGCGGCTCGCGGATTACAGCATCCGGATTGGCGACGAATTCTCGCGCCAGTCCCGGATTTCAGCCTCCGAGCTTTATCGGCGCCTGCTGAAACTGATCGTGATCCGGTTGCGCCATACGCGCGAAGGACTCACCGACCCTGAGTCGTACCCATCGAGCAAAGAGTTCGAAAGTGATCTTTGGTTGATTCGTGAAAGCCTCGCCTCGAACCGTGGTCTGCGCTTGGCCGAGCTCATCATTGACCCTCTTTTGCGCAAACTGCGCACTTTTGGATTTCATCTCTCGACCCTTGACATTCGTCAGCACGCGCGCGTGCACGCTCAGGCGCTGGCGGAAATCGGATCAGAGATGGCGGCCGCGGCAACCAAGACCGGATCAGGGGGGCCCGTCACCCGGGTGGGCGCCACGCAGGCAGTTTCGTCCTCGACCCAGGATGTTCTCGACACCTTTCGCGAGATCGGAAAGTTGAAGAAGGAATTTCCCTGCGGCGCCATACGAAACTACATTATCAGCGGAGCGCAATCAGAAGACGACGTGCTCGCAGTAACGCGATTGGCAGCTATGAGCGATGTGCAAGTTGCCGCCTCAGGGGATGACCCCGGGCTGATGCCGGTGCCGCTGTTTGAATCCATCGAGGCCTTGCGGTCTTCTGCCGCAGTCATGGAACACATCTGGCGGGCGCCTGACTATCAACCCTTGCTGGACTCATGGGGACGCTGGCAGGAGGTCATGCTGGGCTATTCCGATTCCAACAAGGACGGCGGCATGCTCACCAGCATTTGGGAGTTATACAAAGCGCATCGCGAACTGCACCGTGCGGCACGCGAGTGCAAGGTAAAGCTGCGTCTCTTTCACGGTCGGGGCGGTACGGTGGGACGCGGCGGTGGTCCCACTCACGCCGCGATTCTTGCCCAGCCGGTGGGCGATTTCTCCGGCGAGATTCGCATCACCGAGCAGGGTGAGGTTCTCAACTGGAAATATGCGGATCCTGTGCTCGCCGAGTGGAATCTCGAGATCATGATCGCATCGTGTATGGAAGCCATCACCCGCACCCGGGGCCCGGCGCCCGGCGCCGACCAGCGCTGGGCGCCCGCGATGGAGCAAATGTCCACCGAGGCCTTCAGCGTCTATCGCCGTAACATCGCTGAGAATTCCGAAGTCATCGAATATTTCGAACAAGCCACACCAGTGAACGAACTGGAGCATGCGCGCATCGGCTCGCGCCCCCCCCGCCGCCAACAAGGCCGCCGCCTGGAAGATCTGCGTGCCATCCCATGGGTGTTTGGTTGGATGCAGAGCCGTCACGCCGTCCCCGCCTGGTTTGGCGTGGGACACGCGCTGGAGCATTTTGTGGCGCTAGACTCTGCTCATCAATCGCTGCTGTGCGAGATGATGCGAAGCTTCCCGCTGTTCTCCGACTTGATTCGCAACGTGGAACTGGCTATGTCCAAAGCCGACTTGACGATTGCGCGTCTCTACGCCGAACTGGTTCCCGACGCGAACTTGCGCGAGCGCGTCTGGCGGATGTTGGTCGAGGAATTCGAACGTACCCGCCGCATGATTTTGTCCATTACCGGACAAAAAGGGCTGCTCGAGGGCAATCAGGTTCTGACCCGCTCCATCCGCTTGCGCAACCCCTATGTCGATCCCATGAGCCTGGTGCAGGTCGAACTGCTCCGGCGCAAGCGTGCCGGGACGGGTGTGGACGGCGTGGACTATGCGCTGGGTGCAACGATCAACGGGATTGCTGCCGGGTTGCACAACACGGGGTAGGATTCGGGGACCATGTTCACGATCCCAGGCGGCGAGCGACCCATGACGGTATCCGCCGTCTTCAGCTGCCTTCAGGCCTGGCAGGATCTCGTGAGCTGGGATCCTGCGCTGGGGCGCGCCTCGGCAAAACAGGCGCGCTCGATCCTCGCTTGGGCTCGGAATCTCGGCACCTGGCTCCCGCTCCCCCCCGCGAAGCCCCGCGAAGCGCTCAACTTGCTAATCCGCGTAAATTCTGCAAAAATAATGGTTTGTCCGAGCCTGCCTGAAGCAATTAGAAAGGAACCTAAGCTCTGTGTTAATGATACGTCTGTCGCGCACCGGTGCGCGCAAGCAACCGCAGTATCGCGTGGTGGTGATCGAGAAGGAGCGCGCGCGCAATGGCCGTCCGGTGGAGGTCGTGGGTACTTACAATCCTCGCACCAGTCCCGCCAGCATTGAGCTCAAGCGCGAACGCATCGACTACTGGGTATCCAAGGGCGCCAGGATGTCGGATCGGGTCAGCAAGATTGTGTCCAAGCCCGTGCCGGCCAGTACGGCATCCGTGGCCTGACCTCAGGGTGTGCGTCTCGGAAATCTCATCCCACTTGGCAGAAACGCGGTTTGTGTGAGCCCCGTTTTTAGTGAGCCGGGTTCGAGCCAGTCACGAGCCGTGAGCCAATATTTTCGAGCCAACTTATGAGCGAACCAACTGGGGATATGCGGATCCTGATCGAGCAGGTCGCCAAAGCTCTGGTCGACGATCCCGCACAAGTATCAGTCAATCCGGTCGAAGAAGGCGGGGAGACGGTGAAGGCGGGGAGACGGTGCTTGAACTCACGGTTGCCCCGAACGACCTGGGCCGAGTGATCGGCAAGCAGGGACGCACCGCGCGTGCCATGCGCAATTTGCTGGGCGCGGCCAGCTTAAAGTTTAACAAGCGTTACACTCTGGAGATTCTGGAATAGCGGGCCAGTTCATTACCCTTGCACGCGTCCTGAAGACGCAGGGACGGCGCGGCGAAGTTGCAACCGAGCTGCACAGCCACATCCCGGACCGGTTTCACCGGGGTATGCGGCTGTGGGCCCTCGCCGGTGACGGATCGCGGCGTGAACTGGAAGTTGAAGAATCTTGGCCGCACAAGAGTTATCTGGTCCTTAAGTTCGCAGGTATTGAGTCGATTTCGGACGCCGATGCGCTGGTCACCTGCGAGTTGCAGGTTCCGGAGTCCGAGCGCGCACGGCTTGAACCGGGTTGGGCTTATGTCAGTGATCTGATTGGATGTGTGGTGTTCGACGGGCTTCGGGAGATTGGAAAGGTTCACGCCGTCCAGTTTGGAGCCGGTGAAGCACCGCTCCTGGTGGTTAGGTCAGGATCCAAAGAGTATGAGATCCCGTACGCGGAAGCGTACCTAGCCAGCAAGGATCTCGAGCACAAGATGATTGGGATGAAGCTTCCGGAGGGCATGCTGGAACTCAATGCCCCGCTGACCGCGGAAGAGAAAGAGCAGCAGCGGAAGAGCAGGAAATTGTCATCCTGATTGGAGTCGTTTGGTCGCTCAGCATGGACGGCGCAGCAGTCTCAGGGATCCGCGATGAAGATCGACATCTTAACGATCTTTCCTGATTTTTTTCGCGGACCACTGGATTACGGAATTGTGCGCAAGGCTCGGGAAGCCGGCCTGGCGGAATTGTGCGCAAGGCTCGGGAAGCCGGCCTGGCGGAAATCGAAATCCACGACTTGCGGTCGTTTGCGCACGACCGGCACCGCACCGTGGATGACCGCCCGTTCGGCGGCGGCGAAGGCATGGTCCTGAAGCCGGAACCGATCTTTGAATGTATTGAGGAACTGCACCTCCAGAATCGCACCGAACGCGTTGCCGGGGCCGAAAGGCAAAGTGTGGTGCTGTTGTCGGCACAGGGCAGCCGGTTCGATCAGGGCGTCGCAACAAAACTCTCGACATTGGATCGGATGGTCCTGATCTGTGGGCGCTACGAAGGGGTGGATGAACGGGTCGGACAGCATCTGGCTGACCGCGAACTCTCCATCGGGGACTACGTGCTAAGCGGAGGCGAGTTGGGCGCGGCAGTAATTGTGGATGCGGTCACGCGGCTCATTCCTGGCGCGTTGGGTAACGAGGCCTCGACGCGACAGGAGTCTTTTACCGCGGAAACCGAAGTGTCAACTGGCAATGGTCCCGACTCCACATGCGCATCGGGTGGATTGCTCGACTACCCGCACTACACGCGACCGGCGGATTTTCGGGGCTTACAGGTTCCCGAGGTGCTGGTTTCGGGCAATCATGAAGAAAATACGGCGTTGGCGTCGGCGCACCGCGCTGGAGAAAACAATGCGCAATCGGCCCGATCTGTTGGATCGTAGCGGGTTGAGCGACGAAGACAGAAGACTGCTGGCCGAAGTGGCGAGCAAGCAAATTTAGACCGACTGTTCAGATATCCGAAACAAGGGAGCAAGATCATGACGAACCTGATCATCGAAAAACTTCTGGCCAAAACCAAGCGCACTGACATTCCTGAATTCGCGCCGGGCGACAGCGTGCGGGTGCAAGTGAAGATCAAAGAAGGCGACAAGGAACGGCTGCAGGCGTTTGAGGGTGTGGTGATTGCGCGCAGCCGCGGGCCGCAGGCCAGCTTTACCGTGCGAAAGATCAGCTTTGGTCACGGCGTCGAGCGTATCTTCCCGCTGCATTCCAAGGTCATCGACAAAGTGGAACTGCTGCGCTCCTCTAAGGTCCGCCGCGCCAAGCTGTACTATCTGCGCGGCCTCAAAGGCAAGGCCGCTCGCCTGAAGGATGTCGATCGTGAGCAGGCAGTGGCGGCAGTCGCCGTGAAGTAGCGCGCCTCCAGCACAGATTGTAAGGGATGGGAATAATCAGGTCCGGACTACCGGTGGACTTCAAACTGCAAGGCCTCTTCGAACTGTTTTTCGGCCAACTTGCGCATTAGGAATTGCAGGATCTGGCGCTCTCCCTTGCGGATCTCCTGGAATTCGATTCCCAGACCGTGCTGATCCCCGTGGCGAACCTGGCCCTTAAGCGCCATCTCATAATCGCCCACGTTGAGCACCAATTTCAACTCCGTTCCCGGAAGCAGGATCTCCGGAGTTGAAACCAGGCAACCGATTTCCGAAATGTTCTTTAAAGCCGCTTTGAAGGGGAGCCCCTTGACCCCTTGTTTCACCAGTTCGGCGAATCCCTCCAGGACGTAGCGCTCACGCCGGCGGCGGCGCTCGTGAGACGCATAAGTGGCGGCTTGCTTGAGCCCTCCATCGATCAGGATCGGGTCATAGGTTTCTTCCATGTCGCGCAGCTCGGTCTCCCACATGGTCCGATCGGACTCCACGGACTGGATCCCGATCTGACCATGCAACTCCGAATTTGCCGCACCCACCCAAACCACTCGACAAAACGCCTTGTTGCGGCCGCGCTCAACGGCGACGATTTCTCCCACTTCTGTGACGCAACGCAGTCCTGTGACCCGGGCGCCTTGCTGGGAAATGTCATAGGTGCAAGCCATTTCCAAGGCGGGCTTGCTTCCTTGCTGGGAAATGTCATAGGTGCAAGCCATTTCCAAGGCGGGCTTGCTTTCGCTGTCCCAGTACGTGATGCGAATGGGCAGGGCAACATGGATGCGCTTGGTTTGACGCTCCAGCGATGAATTGGAAGATTCTTCTATCAAATGGGATCGCCGCACAGACATCTCTCTGATTAAACCTATACAAGCTGGGCGGAGGCGGTCAATTTACGCCCGTAATAGCGCGTTCTGGTTACCTTCGGCCAATGAATACAAAGCAGTTGCCGGTCGCTTGCGGTTTTCCACATTGCGTCACAGCCCGCAGCCGGTTGAAGATGTTTCTAGTTTGTAGCGATCAGCTCCCGCTCCGTGTCGTCAAAACTCAAGGCCGTGTCCGAGAAACCGCTGTCCGCTTCTGCCGCCAAGCTGCGTCTGCTCAAGAAACTGCGCTGCACCCTCAGGTTTGAAAAACAAATATGGCAACTCGGCACGCGGCTTGTAGCGGGTGTGGATGAAGTGGGGCGCGGCTCTCTGTTTGGGCCGGTCGTGGCAGCGGCCGTTATTCTCAATCCCGAATACCGCATCCGAGGCCTGCGGGATTCCAAGCTGCTGCCCGCGGACCGCCGTGAAGTTCTGGCGGAACGTATTCGCGAGCATGCAGTCGCCTGGGCGGTTGCGGCCGTTGACGCCGCCCGCATTGATCAGATCAATATCTACCAGGCGTCGCGCCTGGCCATGCGTGAAGCGGTATTGCGGCTCAATCCTGGGCCTGATCACCTTTTGGTGGATGCGCTGCGGCTGGACTGCGAACTTCCCCAGCGGCCGATTATTCACGGTGACGCACTTTCCGCTTCCATCGCCGCGGCATCCATCATCGCGAAAGTTGCGCGCGATCGCATGATCGTCGAATGGGACCCGGTGTTTCCGGCATACGGATTGGCTTCGAACAAGGGCTACAGTACGCCTCGGCATCTGGCGGCTTTGCGGGAGCATGGGCCCTCTCCCCTTCATCGCCAGTCATTCGCGCCGGTGTGGAATGCCCCCGTGCCACAGGAGGTATTGGCGTTCATGCTCGAGGAAGACGAGGGGTTGGGAGACGCCAGCCTCCGGGCGGCCCGATAGATGGGCGGGACACCCGCCGCCAACGGCGGGACGCTGGCGCCACGTCGTCTTCGCGATACAATCCCCACATGTTGCGGATGATGGTAGTGACCGCGCATCCCGATGACGAAGCCAGCAGCTTCGGCGGGTCGCTGCGCCTCTATCAAGAACATGGTGCCGAAACCTGCGTCATTTGCTTAACCCCAGGCCAGGCCGCCACCTACCGCGGAGGGGCGCACAGCGATCAGGAACTGGCTGCCATGCGACGCAAAGAATTTGCCGCCGCGTGCGAAATACTGAAAGTCTCTCGCGGAATCGTGTTGGACTATCCCGACGGTCAGCTTCATCGCCTGGACCTATACCACGTGGTTTACGACCTCACGCTGCGCATTCGGGAATTCCGGCCTCAGGTCTTGCTCGCCTTTGACCCGGCAGGGGGTGTCACTGCCCACACTGACCATACTATGGCGTCGATCTTCGCCACGCTCGCCTTCCACTGGGCCGGGCGAAATAATCGCTTTCCTGACCAGTTCAATGCCTCCGTCAGCCCCTACCGGGTGCAGAAGCTGTACTACGCTACCGCCGATTTCATTCTTCCTGGGAGACAACCGGTGACTCTCGCTCCCACCACCACCGCGATCGAGATTGGTAACCACCTGGAAACCAAGATTGAGGCGTTTCGGGCGCACACCAGCCAGCAGCCGCTGTGGTCGTTGTTTGCAGACTATGCTTGGAAGCGAGGCCGGCGAGAGCTATTCCACCTGGTGGCGGCCGTGAAAACTGATCCCGTCGGTCAAGAGAGCGATCTGTTCGCAGGCGTCGCTGAGAACGGGGGGGCTTAACCGCAAAGGTCCGAAACAAATTGCGAAGGAAACAAATTGCGAAGAACCGGAGGCGCGGCTTCGCAGTTTCTTGGGTGCACTTGCGGTTAAAGTCGTTTACCGCGGCTTGATAATGTCGCTCAGCAAGTCGGGCTTGCTTTCATCCCGCACCAGATGGGGATATTTCTCGCCACCGTGATAGTCGAGTTTGAAAGTCTTGTAGTACTCCGTATTCTCGGCCAGAAGTTCGATATTAGAAGAACCGGTCTTGCCTTCCCGCAGCGCCTCCCGCAGAATCTCCCCGGAAAACTTTCTTCCATTGACTGCAACCAGCTTCATGCCCGGACCGATTCCCGCCAGCGCCGCCGGCATGCCCTCGATCGTATCGGTGACGGACCCGTCTTCTTTGAGCCACAAGCCGATCGAATAGGCTGCATCCACAGCGCCTCTGTCGCTTTCATCGGCTCGCACCAATTCCGACCGGACTTCATCGTAGGCCAATTTCCAGCCACTCTCCTCGATCCCGTCCAGGGGCGCTGCCGGACCATGGGTGCGAAGCCGCTCGGTCCAGAAGCCGCGCCAGTCATAAGGCGCCACCTGGTTCAGCGTGCTCAGAATGTCTTCGAACGTGTAAGTTTTCACCTGCGGCGGCCCGCTCGGCGCTCCATGAAAACTCCGGCAAAAATCATCCAGAGATCTTTGGCCATGCGTCTGTCGCCGGATGATCGTGTCCACCCAAAGCCAGTTCAGCTCATCCTCGTCGTAGTAATCGAGTGGGCGACGCCACGACTCCCACTGGTGTGGCGCATCTTGCATAGAGGGAACACCGTCGGCGGTGTCCTGCAGGTTTCGCCAGGTGCGTCCGGGACGGTGATCGAGATCGGCAGCGGTAGAGGCCAGCGCATCGCGAAACTGTTCGGGGGTTCGCTCTCCATCGCGACCGGTCAGGATCTCGCCCAGATACTGGGTCAGCCCTTCGTACACCCAGAGCAAGTCGGTCTGCATCGCTTTTTGGTAATCGGGAGTAGCGAGGTCGGCAGGACGCCGGAACTTTCCGTTCCACGAGTGCACGTATTCATGAGACAACAGGCCCGCGCCAACAAGTCGCTTAGCCGAATCGACCAGAGAGCGCTCCCCCTGCCGGCTGTCATTGGATTCATGATGCTCCAGTCCGAAATGCGCCATGTGGTCGCTCAGACTGTAGAGGAAGTGATAATCGCGGTAGTGCTGTGCTCCAAATAGCACGCCGGCCTGCGCGACTAGGTTCTTGTAATGTTCCCAGACATCAGCCGGTGCGAGGAGCGCGGCGGCGCCGTCGGCAGCGACGTCCATCTCGACCGAAGGCGTTTGCCCTGGGTTCAGCGCAACCACCTTCAGATACTGTCCGGTGATTACGGGGGCATCGATCAGCATGGTGAGAGAAACAGGGGCAAATTTGATCTCGTCACCCGACTGCGAGGCCACGGGCAGCGAAGTACCGAATTTCCATCCTGCCGGCAAGCGTAGGCTGGCATCGTAGATCAATTCGTCAGAGGTCCAGCCCTGGGGATAGAGCAGCACTGCATTCCAGTTGAGCACGGCCATCCGGTCGGTGGCGGTGGCCCCGCCCGTGTAAACGCCCTCCGAACCCGCGGGCGAGATGAAATCCAACGATGCCTCGACGCCGGAAGCGCCGGCAGGCACATCAAGATGGAACGTCCAGCCATCAAGCAGATCGCGGCGCCAGGGCAGAGTTTGCCCGTTGGCTGTGAACTTCAGTCCAGCTAGGTCCTCGATGGGACCCGTAGGCCCGTGTTCGCCGGGAATCCACTTGGGGTAGAAGAGAGTGAGCGCGCCTGGTTTAGCGGGAATCGACATCCGGGCGTGAAATATTTTGCGAGGCGTGTCGCTGGCATCTATAAAGAGGCTGATATGAGGAGCGGGGCTGCCGGCAGCAACCGGCGGCGAGGCAAAAACGACCAGGAACATATGGCGAACAATCTGACTGCTGAAGATGCTCACGAAAGGGCTCCTTGAGCTGGATCGATACGTTTTAGGACAGATGAATATAACAGTCGCCGGCGGGCGGGGTCATCTTGGGTTGGCGTTGCAGTTCAGTCAAGTGCGAAGTGCCAAACGCCAGATGCTGATTTATCATTTCTGCGTGTCTCCACAACAACAACAACACCATCAGCGCGGCAGCTTCATCACCTTCGAAGGACTCGACGGCTGCGGCAAGAGCACCCAGATAGAAAAGCTGGCGGGCGTACTTCGCAAGCAGGGATTGTCCGTGGTGGTGACGCGTGAGCCAGGCGGAACCGCAACCGGAGAAAAAATTCGCCGCCTCCTGCTGGATACTGCAACCGCCAGTCTTTCTCCGCTGGCGGAACTGGCGATGATGTTCGCCTCGCGCGCCCAGCACCTGGCGGAAGTCATCCAGCCCGCCCTGGCGGAAGGAAGCATCGTGCTCTGCGACCGCTTTACTGATTCCACCGAAGCTTACCAGGGTGGTGGCCGCAAGCTGGGCAGCCAGCCGGTCCTGGTCCTGCATCGCGTCCTGTGCGGCGATTTGCAGCCTGAACTCACCATCCTCATGGATTCCGACGTGGCCGCCAGCGTAGGGCGCGCCCGCCGTCGCAACAAAGCACACGCCGCCGCGAATGGCCGCGGAAAAAACAACGAGAACCGCTTCGAGGGACAGCAAACGAGACCCACGCAAAGATCGAAGAGATTGTCCGGCGAAGGTTGAAGCTGGCGGCGAAGACTGCATAGGCTAGCTTTGAGGTCTCAATCGAGCGCTTGGCAATAAGCATTGAGCCTTCGCATTGAGCCCCGCCTGATTCTGCTAAACTCAAGCGAAGCCTTAGACCGACCAAATACCAAAAAAGCTTATTTGGCTAAGTGCTTGCTTGGCTGAAAGCTAACCCTTTTATTTCATGAGCTTTAACGACTTCCACGGCAATTCCGACGTGGTCGATCGCCTGCGTGGCATGCTGGCGCGCAATCACTTTCCCCAGGCGGTGATTCTTGCCGGTGCCCCGGGTTCGGGCAAATATACGCTTGCCCTTATGCTGGCGAAGGCGATGAATTGCCTCTCGCCCGCCCTTACGGGTGGATTGCCCGACTTTTGTGGCAAGTGCCACAACTGCGTCCGTATTGCCCAGTCCCAGGATCTCGATGCCCGCTTCGCCGAAGCGGTCGATGCCCACGAGAACCTGCGGGAGTCGGACAAGAAAGAAACTCGCCTGTTTGTCCAGACCCATCCCGACGTGCTGGTCATCCCGCCCGATCCGCCTCAGATGATGATCAAGGTGGACCAGGTGCGCCGCGTCATTGAGACCATCTATTACCGGCCGGGCGAGGCCCAAGAACGGGTTTACATCTTCACTCAATCCAGCTTTATGAAGGAGGCGGCTAACTCGCTGCTGAAGGTGCTGGAAGAGCCGCCCGATTTTGCGACGATTTTCCTGCTGACAGAGAATCCCGGCGAACTGTTGCCTACGATTCGCTCACGCTCCATGATCGTTACTCTGGCGGCTTTGCCTGCAGAAGAGATTGAGCGGGACTTGGCCGGGCGGCGTCCTGAGTGGACCGCCAAACAGCGGGCGCTGGCAGCTCGCCTATCGAACGGTGCGGTCGGGGCTGCTCGAAACTTCGACCTCAGCGGCTACACCGCTGCTCGCACCCAGGCCCTCACCGTCCTCAATTCCGCGCTGCGTGCGACCGATCACAGTGAGTTGTTCAAAGTGACTGAGACCTACCGTGCCGGAGCCGACGGACGCGACAAAATCGAAAAACTGCTGCGCACGTTTTACAGCCTGCTCCAAGACCTGACCTTCCTCAACTCGAATACGCCGGAACTGGTCCGTAATACGGATATCCAAGCCGAACTTGCGAAGTTGGCGGAATCAACAGACTTCGACTGGATCGTCTTGGCCGCCGACCGCCTCAACGACGTCGAACGAGGAATGCGCCGCAACCTGTTGCGTTCGTTGTCACTGGATGCGTTTGCGACCGCACTCGAAAGAGGGTGAGAATCGAGCGCTCCGCATTCAGTCCTGGGCCCGATCATCGCCGCGGAACTACAGGACACAAGGACTGAATGCGCCATGCGGAAAGCTGAATCCTTCGGTCTCAAGTCCTTGCGCCAGTACTGCTTGAGCATTGTCAGACCAGCCATCGCTGTGCTAGGTTAAAAGTAACCATCGCTGTGCTAGGTTAAAAGTAACTCACGCCTTCACTATCCACAATCACAGCAGCGCGTGTTGTGGCCCGCAAAAGCGTGCTAACGGGTGGCGACATGAAAGATGCTATCGATTCACTCCCAGCCGATCGCCCTGTAGAAGCAGAGGGCTTTGCCAACCGCAAGCTGATCCGCCCTTCGCTGAACCGCGCCGACCACAATCATTCTCCGGCGTCTACGGCAGAGCATAGAGAGCGGCACGAGCGTCCGGAGCGCAACGACCGCCACGGCAGCGGTGCCAGAAAAACCGCTCCCGCCGAGCAGACCAACGCTGAGAACTTCTATTACCAGAAGCAGATGCAGTCCAAAACCCCGATGGTGATCGTGCTCGGGGATGGCGAAGAAATCCGCGGCATGATCGAGTGGTACGACAAGAGCTGTATCAAGATTAACCGCAACGGCCAGACCAATCTGCTCATCTACAAGCCAG
>Ga0193732_1000105_pt1 | contig 16509 bp, 18 predicted proteins | sample U1s1metaG_FD_145077 | JGI IMG/M metagenome (GOLD analysis project Ga0193732, IMG submission 145077) | Soil microbial communities from a riparian zone of the East river system, Colorado, United States - U1s1 | ecosystem: Environmental > Terrestrial > Soil > Riparian zone | place: USA: East River...
GCGCACAAAACCTTCCGCCAGCGTAAGCCGACGCACGCAGCCGACTTGATCGCTCGGCCGGCCATCTTCGATCAAGCTGTGCTTGATTCCGGGATGATACGAAGGCATACCGTTGAAGTCGCGCATCATCTCCCAGACTCCTTCGACGGGCGCATCGATCACGGCGCTTATATAAACCGTATTCGGCATTTTTCCTCCAGCGCTAGAAGCTGATTTGCTTGAAATCCTGGGTTTGCTTCTTGATGGCCTTTTCGGTAGGCAATCGTTCCATAGAACTCGCGCCGTAAAAGCCGTGACAGTGGCGAGTCTTACTGAGCACCAATGTTACGTCGGCGGGGTCAGCGATGGGCCCCCCGTGGCAAAGCACAATGATATCGGAGCGTTCGTCGAGTGCCGCTTCGGCGATGGCATCGATGCGGCCGGCGCAAGCTTCGAGGGTCAGCGCGCTTTGTGCACCGATTGTGCCGCCGGTGGTCAGGCCCATGTGGGCGACGAGAATGTCTGCGCCGGCGCTCGCCATGGTGGCCGCTTGTCCGGGGTCGAAAACATAAGGGGTCGTCAGGAGGTTCTTCTCGTGAGCCAGCCGAATCATCTCAACCTCCTGAGCGTAGCTCATGCCGGTCTGTTCCAGATTCTGGCGGAAGACTCCGTCGATCAGTCCGACGGTCGGAAAGTTTTGCACCCCGGAAAAGCCGATAGTGGCGACGCTGTTGAGGAAAGTGTCGAACTGACAAAAAGGGTCGGTGCCATTTACCCCCGCGAGCACGGGTGTTCTCTTGACCACCGGCAAGATTTCCTTGGCCATTTCCATCACGATGTCGTTAGCATTGCCGTACGCCAGCAATCCCGACAGCGAGCCCCGGCCTGCCATGCGATAGCGGCCAGAGTTGTAGATTACGATCAGGTCGACGCCGCCAGCTTCTTGGCACTTGGCCGACAAGCCGTTGCCCGCACCGCCGCCGATAATTGGCTGGCGTCGGCCAACCATTTGCTGATATTTTGCCAACAATTCCTCACGCGCAAAATGTGGCATGAATTAGTCCCTTTAGGCGGTATTCGTCTGGGCAATTGCCAGGAATTCTTCGACCGCCGCCTGGGCAAACTGGGGATCGTTAATGTGATACGGAATCTGCCGCAACTTCCTGCGGTCGGTCTGCTCCAGGCCAGCGATCAGTGTCTCGAACAGTGCCGCATCCGCAGCCGGATCCCAGAAAGGCTGTCCGGGCGCATCGAGCGAAGAAACGCCACCCGTGGGCAACAGAAACCTTACTTCCCCCTCGCACTGGTTGAGCCGCCGGGCAATCCAGCGAGCCTGGCGGATATTTTCCTCGACCGTGGTCCGCATCAAAGTGATCTGCGGATTGTGCCGGTAAAACTTCCGCCCGTGATAGCGTTCGGGCACGGTTTCAGGCGCCCCGAAGTTCACCATGTCGAGTGCGCCGCAGGAACCGGCATAAGGCGCGCGGGTGCGGGCCACCGCGCCAAAGCGGTCGTCGGTACAGGCCAGTACACCGCCGAATAAATGATCGCAGACCTCGGTAGTGGTGATGTCGAGCACGCCGCCAAGGTAGCCATTTTCCAACAATTTTTCCATCGATTGGCCACCGGTGCCGGTGGCGTGAAACACGATGCAGTCGAAGCGGGCAGCGAGTAGCCGTGAGATCTGCTGAACGCAGGCGGTGGTCACGCCGAACATGGTGAGCCCGAGCGCCGGGCGCTCCTGATGTACCTGCGGGACAGGATGTTGGATCATACCCGCGACCGCGTGCGCGGCATTGCCCAGCACGCGGCAGGAGATTCGATTCAAGCCCGCCAGGTCAGTGACGGAATAAACCATCGTGATGTCAGAAGCACCCACGTATGCGGCGACATTGCTCGAAGCCATCGTCGAAACCATCAGTTTGGGGACACCGATGGGTAGCGCACGCATGGCACGCGTGATCAGCGCTGTGCCGCCGGAGCCGCCCAGGCCAAGCATGCCGCCGATGTCGTCGCGACTCTTGACCAACCGTTCAAACGCATCGCTCATTGCGGCAATTGCGGTGCCCCGGTCGCCGGTGAACACCCCGCTGCGGCCTAGCGGGTGATACGCAGCAATGTCCTCCGGAGAGAGATGGAGCCGGGTAGGTACGCAGACAGGTGTGCCCGAGGTGGAGAGGTCTGCCAACGTTACCGGCAGCCCGGCGGCTTCGAGCAAGGTGCATACATAATTGGCTTCGTCGCTCTTGGTGTCGAGGGTGGCCGCAACCCAGACCCGCCTGGTTGTCTGCATGTTGCCTAGTGCCTCCGGGGAGGCAGGCACGCCAGTATATCGCGGAACCGGAAGTGCAGGTGGGCGCAAGGGTAGGCCGCAGCAGTGCCATATGGCGCTCGACTTCTCCAACCCACGAGTTTCTGTTTCCCCTACCAAAACCAGGAAGGTCAAGCTGGTCCGGTAGACGAATTCTTGGACCATGGCCAGTTTTTTCCGAGAGCTGGTTGACAACCAGTGAGGCGATTGGACGCCGAGGCAGAGAGTAAACATTTTGTTTGACAAATCAAACCGTTTGCCACACTCTCCGGCCTATGTTGGACTCGCGAATCAGGCGTCTCTTGGATGCCTATCCGGCCATCTTTCTCGCCTGCCATCGTAAACATGTGCGGCAGGACGAAGCTGGAAAGGCGATCAGCGAACACCAAGCCAGCGTCCTGGATCATTTGCAGGCAGCTCGCCCAACAACTCCGTCGAAGCTGGCCGAGCACATGGGCGTGAGCCGGTCAACCATGAGCATCATGGTGGCACGATTGGCGCGTGGCGGATACATCGCAAGCAGCCGAGACAAGAACGACGCACGGTGTGTCGGCTTAACCTTGACACCAGCCGGAGTGCGGGTCAAAGAACAAAACACGATTCTTGACCCAGAGTTGGTGAGAGAGATGTTTCGCCCGATGCCCGCCCGGGAACTGGACACTGCACTGCAAGGCATCGAGTCCATGGCGAAATACGCCAAGATACTGCTTCGCAGTCGAAAACGAGGGCATGACGGATGAGAATTCTGCTGATCGTGATCACTAGTGTTGTCCTGCTAGTCCTTGCCGTGGTTGGGATCGGTTGGTTGCTGCCGAAACGGCACGTGGCATCGCGCAGCGCCTCTTACCGGGCGAAACCTGAATATCTCTTTTCTCTGATTGCGGGCCCTCAAGATTGGCGCCCCGACGTGCGCCGCTGCGAAACCGTTCCCGATGCCAACGGCCGACAGTTACTGCGCGAAACTACTAGTGACGGTGAAACGATCACCTATGAGCTGCTGGATCGCATCTACCCCAGATCAATAAAGCGCCGCATTGCCACTGAGAACCTGCCCTACTCCGGCACATGGACCTACTCGCTGCAGTCGAACGGCGAAGTAACCACCGTCCGCATCACTGAAGACGGCCAAGTCTACAATCCGGTATTCCGGTTCATGTCGCGTTTTGTTCTTGGCCACACCCGCACGATAGATGTTTACCTGCGTGCATTGGCCAAAGCGACCGGGCAAGAGGTTAAGATCGAAGAGTAACCCCGCAGTACGCGCAAGAAGTAACTGCAACCCTCGGATTCCCATCCCCAAAGACGCAAGCACCCTTGCCCTCAATCTTGGGCATGATCCTCTCTGCGCACGGAAGCGAAACGGCAACCACAGGGGTAGATCGTCCCCCAAGAAACCAAGATTGCGGAATCCAACAAAGTAGTTGCATCTTGGCCGGGTTGTATGTTACATACTGTAACGCTACAATGTTTAACATTACCCATAAACGGGCCAAGCCCCTCAGTGAACTGGAACACCTGGTCATGGATTTTGTCTGGTCCCACGACCGGTGCAGTGCTGAACAAATTCGAGAGAGCCTTGCTGCGGCCCGCCCGATGAAAGATTCCACCGTACGGACAATTCTCAGCCGCCTGGAGCGCAAGGGCTACGTGAGCCACACCGTCGAAGGGCGAACCTATTTGTACTGCAGTACGCAGCCGCGCCAAAGTGTCGCGGTTCGAGCCGTGCAGCAAGTCATCGACCGATTCTGTGCGGGTTCGGTAGAGCAGCTTCTAAGCGGAATGGTCGAGGGCAAACTCATTGACCGTCGTGAAGTAGAGAAGTTGGTTCGCCGAGTGGCCCAGGAGAAGCGAGGAAACAAATCATCATGACTCACGTCGAAACCAATCTGGCTGCCAATCTCTTGCGTGTGCTGCTCAGCGCCAGTGTTCGAGCGATGATCCTGAGTGGGCTCTCCTTCGCGCTGTTAAAGGTCGTAAGAGTAAGAGCAGCTGCCGTCCGCCAAGCGGTCTGGACTTCGGTTCTTTTGGCTATGTTACTGATGCCTCTTCTGCGGACAGCTCTGCCGCCTTTTCGCGTGCCTCTTCTGCCGTTCTCCTCTGCCCGGTCGACGGTGGTCCCGGCCGCACCTAGCGCTTCGGGTTGGGTCGGAAAAATAACGGGCGCCGGTGAAACCTCTGACGCCCAGTTCGTTCAGGCGAAAACGCAGTCGATAAGGTCACTCTGGCCACTCCTCACCTTGGTGGTGTACGCGGCGGGTGCGTTGCTTCTCCTGGTGCGACAAGCAATGGGGCACTTCTTGGCGGGCAAGCTGGTGCGCAGCTCTGCATTGCTGGAGGCTGCGGATTTAGTTGCTCTCAAACCTCGGCTCCCCTTGGGAGCTAAGATTCCCGATCTGCGTCGATCCTCGCTGGTACGCGTACCCGTGGTTGTGGGTGTGCTGAATCCGGCGATCATCTTGCCGGCGGATTGGTCGGCGTGGAAGGAAGAACAATTGGCGGCTGTGCTCGCGCACGAGATTTCCCATGTGCAGCGCTGCGACCCGCTCGTTCGATTTCTTTCCTCGCTCAACAAGTCCTTGTATTGGTTTCATCCGCTGGCTTGGTGGCTGGACAGGCATTTGAGTGAACTGGCAGAGCAGGTAAGTGATGATTCGGCGCTGGTCGCCGTTGCTGACCGCCAGAAATACGCGGAGGTACTCCTCGGGTTTGCGGCCGCGGCTAGTAAGGGTGCGGGTCGGGTCCGTTGGTCCGGGCTAGCCATGGCAAGCACAAGCCATCTAGGCGCGCGTATCGAGAGAATTCTGACCAGCCGTGCCGCCGCCGCTGACCGATTGGCCCGGCGCAGGCTGGTCTTTCTTTTGATTGCTGCTCCGCTCGCAGTTGTCTCCTCCGCAGCGATTGAACTCACCAGGGTTCGGCCCAGGCAGTCTTCAAAATCAGATTCTGTGACAGGTGGTGTCGGTCCGCAGTCGTTTGCAGGCACATGGCAGGGAGTGTGGCGTGACACCTGGATGGGTTCGCAGTCTTCACTATTTGTAACCTTGAACCTGAAGGAGGCCGACGGCAGACTCTCGGGTGCCACCTCCAGCACGGTGCAAAAACAAGCAGCTCAAAAGCAGAAGGCCATACCTTTGCCGGAGGCAACGCCGCCTCATCTCACCCCTCCCCCGCCCCCCGCGCCGCCGCCGCCGCCGACTGGCGCGATGCTGGATGTGCGGATCGAGGGACGCACCCTCATCTTCAAGGGGAAGGCACCCGACGCCAAGGTTGTCGATTTCCGACTGACCCTTCAGGCTTCCGATACAGGAACTCTTAAGGTGACATCTCCCCGGCCTTCGCAATTCTACCCAGATTTTGAGATGAAAAGAATGCGGTGACGGCACGCTGTTGGAGCCTCTATATGAATCAATCTCGGCGCGTACGGGTCCTGGCGACGGCCATCACGTTGTTGGTCAGCGCGACCGCTTGCGACAAGTTGAGGGCGCGCGACCAACTCAACAAGGGCGTACAGTCCTACAAGAACACCAAGTATGAAGAGGCGATCGATCACTTCCAGCAAGCCGTGTCGCTCGATCCCAGCCTGTTGAATGCGCGCCTGTACCTGGCTACGGCGTTCGCCCAGCAATATATTCCCGCCGCCGACAGCCAAGAGAACAATCATATGGCCGAGCAAGCCATCGAACAGTTCAAGCGGGTACTCGACGTACGGCCCAGTCATGAGCAGCAAATCAGCAGTCTAAAAGGCATTGCTTCTCTCTATCTGAACATGCGTAAGCTGGATTTGGCGAAGGAGTATCAGAACAGAGTCACGGCCGCTGATCCGAACGATCCGGAAGCCTATTACTCTATTGGCGTGATCGACTGGACGCTAGCCTACCAGCCCGACATGGAAGAGCGGGGCAAACTGGGATTGAGAGCCGATGATGCCGTCGAAGATAAGAAGGTCTGCGGAACACTGCGGGCCCGGAATGCGGAATGGGTTGCGGACGGGCTTAACAATCTGAACAAGGCCCTACAACTTCGACCCGACTACGACGACGCGATGGCATATGTGAACTTGCTCTACCGACAAAAGGCAGATATCGAATGCGATCCTGCGGCGAGTATGGCGGACCTGAAAACGGCCCAGGTCTGGGTAGACAAGACTATGGCGGCGAAGAAAGCGAAAGCCGAAAAGCAGCCCGGTGCAGCGGGTATCACTCTGGACCAGGCAACCAATTAGTTCCTGCGCGCCAGATCCGGAGTTGGGTGTGGGACCCCTGGTCCTGCAGGCAAGGCGTCGAGTCGCAGATCTCAACCAGGCATTGAAATCTGTTTCACGACCATGGGTCGGAGGGTTCAAAGTCCTTCTTCCCGACGAATTCAAAATGGTTCCATAGCTTCGCATTCGCCGCCTGCTGGGCCACCATTGACCATCGCCCGTGTCAGCCGCCAACCCAGGCCGTTCATCTCAAGGTGCAATATTAAGGCGCAGTACTTTTACGTTGCATGAATCCGACCCGGGTGCTTTTTTTCGGCCAGAACAGCCACACTGCTACCCCACCGGCGAAGGCCCAGGATCGACGACAGGCGATCATCGACCTGCGTTATTCTCCACACCGTTTCCAGCGAGGTGACAATGCCAAGCTTTAATAATGCCAAGAGGGCATATCGAGTCATGGTCCCATGCTGGATGCTTTGAGAACTTGGAAAGGAAGACATCAACGGGGCCAGTCTTGCAGGCGTTAGAGGCTTGCAGTTTACTTCTTTTTCTCTCTTACCGAAAAATCGAATTCCCAGGGAATAAAGTGGAGCTCTCCAGGGCTCAATCGCTGAAAATCTCCCTCCCTCAGCCAGGATTCGGGATATTTCCGGAAAGGCCTTCTCGGTTTCAAAGTGGTGCGCGCAGCCACCGCAATAGATTGCATCAAACGTATTTGAGTCAAACGGTATATTCTCAGCCACCCCGATTTTGCAATCGATCTTTACTCCAGCAAGCCGCGCAAGTTCTTTGGCATATCTGGCTTCTCCCTCGATAGGGGTTAAAAGCCAGGCTTCGTCCGCTCCGGCCACCATGAACTGAATGGCAGCGTGTCCCTTGCCCCCGATCTGCAGAACTCTTTTGCCGCGTAGTGGAGCAAGATAGTTGTATGCGTCCCATTCGGCCAGGCAATCATAGGTTGCCGAAAGCCATAGCCCTTTGGGATTTGGAAAATCAGCATGGGTGTCGGATTGGAGCAACTTGACTAAACAGCGCACCGACTCGCTGGAGCACGAACTAAGCTGATCGATTAACTGCATCGAGGAAAGCTCATCGGCTTCCTTCGACGCCACATGCTCGTAAAACGTCGCTTCATCCAATGGAATACTGCTCATGAAGCCAAGCTTAGCATTCCCCGCCCCCCTGAGCTACCTCGATGAGGCTTCGTTTCTTTGCTGACTCCAGACAGGCGTGTTCTCGGGTCCACCTATCGAACAGGTGCCGGAAAGTTGTCCACCTTCACCGCCCACACCAGGGCAACCACCCATCCAACCAGCGTCCAGCCGAGGAAGCAGTTCAGAAGAAAGATGGCGAGTAGGTTCCGCTTGCTGCGGGCGAGGGCAATGAGCGAGGGAAGGAAGTAGAAGATGAACCCGAAGCCGAAAAAGGGCGGAAAGATGAAAGCAAAGTTCATGCGCCGATGCCTCCGCTCAGGTCAGTCTAGCAGTTCCGCTTCTTGCTTCAGCCTCTCATATCGCTGCTGCTCTTTCTTCAGGACGGGGGTGTCTTTCCGGAGATTCAAGGAAAGCGTCACCGTGACCGGTCCATACGATGGTTCGACCGTCATCGGCGGCTTATCGCTAGCCGTAAGGGATCTATTTCTTTTTTTTCGGAGGCTTCGGGGCGAAGTAACCCCGGCGCGCTTGAACCGTTGAGTCGTCCTGATCTACTTTCACTTTTAGGCGATGGTAACGTCCATTCTGTTTCACGTCTCCGATGGAAAACTCTAGCAGGTACAGATACTCCGGCGTGGCGGTTAGGCGTTTGAAGCCGCCTTCGAGGTCATTGCTGTTGTGAAAATACGTTCCGCCGGTGCCGGCGGCGAGTTCGGCCATGACATCCTCGCTGAGCGACATGGAGTTGCGACGATATTCGGATTTGAGCCGCGAGGCCAGGGCAGACCCCCCGCCTCTTTCGCTGGCGTCGATTTCGGTGATGTACAGGCCGCGTGCATCTAGGGCGCTGATGGTCACATTGGACTCTGCTGCAAGATCCATGATCTGTGATTCAGCGGTCAGCGATTGCGACGTGAGAGTGAGGAATCCCGGCGACACTAGAATCAAGGTGCGCTGACCCGGCAGATTCGCCATTCTGCGGACAAGCTCTTTGACCGATGCAAGGGTTACTTGTACATCCTGTTCGCCAACCGCTAGAGCCTGGGTGGCTGCTGATTCGGCCAGTCTCTGAGCCAGGTTGCGCATTTCCAGGCCCGGCGAACAGCTCATCACTTCCTCGATCGCAGCCTCAAGCGCGTTGCTGTTGTGCTTATTTTCAATCAAATCGGCATGGTAGTAGTCGATGTTAGGGCATTCGCTTCCCGTCATCCGGTAGAGGCTCTGGGGCTGCAGTTTCATGATGGCGGCCTGCAACCGGGCGCGATCGGCGGTCAGGCCACTGTTCGTCCGGCCGGACATCGAAACGACCGCCGCCAGGTCGGTTTCGACCAGCGACGCGGCCAGCATTTTCGTGCTTGCCTTTTGGGCCTGGGCCAAATCGCTGATGCTCAGGTGCAGGTCATCGAACAGGAACACAATGAAGCGTTCGGGAACGGTTACCGGCTGCGGGGTGGGAACGACGGGGGCGGGTTGCGCGGGGCCGGTGCCACCCTCGATCCGTGCGCGCGTCTGCATGCTGAATCCGGAAATGACCTGCGCCTTGTCGTTGTCGAAAACCTGGAAATCTTTTTTTGTTAAGTTGCCCAAAGCACGGCCTTGTCTATCGCGGACCAGCACGGGCACCAGCACCACATCCACATTGCTCTTGAAGGTGTAGGGGCTGTCCTGAATGGGAGCATCGTTCGGTTGCTGTGCCAGCAGACGTGAGCACACTATGATGACCAAACAGGGTAGAAAAAACGGGAAGTAGTAGCCTCGCGCTTGCATTGATCCAACCAGTTTATCCCTGAAGGCTCACCGCCAGGAATCGTTCGTTCACGGCGGTGCCCAATACCGATCTCGGATGGCAGAGCCAACCGAACGCGTTGCTCGTGAACATGCACCGTCTTTTCCGCCATCGCGCTTGCCATCCCCGCGCCCTGCGCAGCAGGGCAGCGTAGAGGATTTCTCCGGGACAATAGGCAAAGAATGTCATCTGACAGAACATGAAGAGCGCAAAGGACGGGCCCGCCTGGTTCAACAGATTCCCCAAGGCGATATTCCCAATTCGTTTTTCGGCAGGTTCGACCCTGGTATTTCCGGGAAGCTACGTGGCAAATTCTCGCTTCACCAGGGTGAGGACCAGATGAGCAGCATCCTCCAATGTTCCGGAGCCCTCCGCCAGGAGGTCAAAGAATTCAAAGGAAGTCAGCGCACAAAGAACCGCACTCCGCTTGGTTCGGTCCTCCGCATCGCTCGCATCGTTCCCTCCGCTTAAGCGATCGACGATTCTCGCGGCAGCGCTTCGCCGGCGCCGGTTTCTGGCTTCGAGGGCGGCTCCGAATTCGGGATCGATGGCGGCGAGTCCGTGGATCCTGCGGATGAAAAGCCTGTCCTGGCTCCAGAAGTCGGTAAAGACCTTCACGAAAGCTTCCAGTAAGAGTTCGCGATCGGTCCGCTGCATCACCTCCCGCATCCGGTACATGCCTCCCGCTAAGGCGAGTTGATCAAACAGAGCTTCTAAGAGCCCTGCCTTGGTCCCGAAAAGGTTGTGAATGGTCTGCCGTGTCACGCCGCTCTCGCGGGCCAGGGCATCCAAAGTGAGGCTGAGAAAACCGCTGGATTCAAGCTGTGCCCGGGCGGCGGCGAGAATCTTCGCCCGCTTGTCATCGGACCGTTCCAAGCGTCTGCCCAGAGAGTAAGGCCGCTTGCAGGGGGTTGCCTCTTTTATCGCCACGATTATGATAATAGCTGAAATAAATTAACTTTACATACTGTAAAATTAATTGTTAGAATGAATCTGCACCCAGGAAAAGGAGCGCATGTCGGCTAACGCGCAGACACCAACAGGAGCCTCGGCGGCACCGGGGAGATACGCTCCTTCCGGCTGGTGGAGGATTGGCTACTGGGCGGGTCTTATCATTTCCGTCGCGGTGGTTTTCCGGCGTGTGTATGCCCTCGCCTATCCCCCGCGGAGCGCTCCGCCGCCGCTGGCCGCGCTCGATGCGCTCTTCGCCTCGCACGCGACGCTGACTCTGGCGCACATTCTCCCTGCCTTGGCCTTCGTCCTGTTGTCACCTTTCGTCGTTTTCCGCAATTCTGCTGAAACGGTTTGGGCGGAACGTTTGCTGTACCCGCTCGGAGTCGTGGTCGGGTTCACCGCTTACGGGTTGAGCGCTGATGCGGTTGGTGGATGGCTGGAGCGCTCAGCCGTTTTGCTCTTTAACACCCTCTTCTTGTTTTCGCTGTTTCGCGCCTACAGGTCCATGCGGGGCGGCCAAGAGCTCCAGAAGAGGCGATGGTTAATGCGAGCGATCGTGATTCTTCTCGGCATCGCCACCATCCGGCCGGTAATGGGCTTATTCTTCGCCACCCGCCATCTCACCCATCTTGAGCCAAAGCAGTTCTTTGGCCTGGCGTTCTGGATTGGCTTTTCCATCAATACGTTGGCTGTCGAGCTCTGGCTGCGCTCCCGAGAGCCTCAAGCGCACGCCGAAAAGAACACGCTGCCTCCGGGGGCGTGATCTCGACCGAATTAAAGTCAGGGGCAATGCCATGAATATTGCATCGAGGCCGATCTTAAGCCGAGCACTGCGTGAAGCTGCCCGCCCCTTGGGCTGCTGGCGATTCTGTACACCGTGCTGTTCAATGCCGGCCTGTACCCGGTAACCGCCATGGCGAGCAAGTCATACTGGCCCGGGCCGTGGGAACCGTCTGACGTCATTGTGGCCTACTTCCAAACCCATGCCGGGCCGGTTCTGACATGCTTGTTTCTACAGTTTGGCGCAACCATCTGCCTCGGACTGTTTTGCGCGGCCGTAGTGAGCCGCCTGCAGTTTTTAGGGGTGCGGTCTGCGGGCCCGTGGATTGCGTTGCTGGGAGGCTTCTTGACGGTCTTCAACGGAGTGGGAGCAAGTCTTGCTGTGTGGACGATGATTCATCCGCGCGTGGTGCAGACGCCATCGGTTCTGCTGGGGCTCTACTATTTCTCTTATGCCTTGGGTGGTCCGGGCTTGTCAGTGCCGATGGGTCTGTTTATGGCAGGAGTGTCGGTGTCCTCCGCGTTTCTGAAGCTGCTGCCAAAGTGGTTGGTCGGGCCCGGGATGATCCTGGCTGTGGGGGGCGGGCTCAGCTGGCTCTACCTGGTGAGCCCGAAGTTGCTGTTTCTCATTCCTCTGATGCGGTTTCCGGGGTTCTTCTGGCTGATCGCGGTCGGGTTCGCCTGCCAAAAACTCGGTCACTCTCAGTCGAAGTCGCTGGTCTCGGACCCGCTCAACTAGGTTCGCGGGACAGGTAAGGACCGGCAAAAACCCGGTGCGGGAACGCAAGCAATACCGGATTGGTCGAAGCGGTCGACGACTCGAGGAATTACTTTTGCCCCGCGGCGTCGTTGTCGACCACCACCTGTGCCTTGAGAGCGGCGGCATGAGCGGCGCGGGCTTGGCGAGCGATGTCGCCTAGAGGCGGGTTCAAGGGCGGCAGAGCTTTGGGCTCCACGACTGGAGCCGGCGGCTGCGGGCGGCCGCTGGCCGAGGTTGCCGTTCCGCCTTCCGCAACCTGCGCTTGCTTCAGGGTTTGTTTGGGCTCTTGCCCGAAGCCGAGCGTCTGCAGTACCGCGATCGCCACCAGCAGTTGCAACCATGTCTTCATTCGATTCGTCCTCGCCTCAATGGAATGCTTAGCCTGAGGGGACCAGCACTTCCGGTCTTGCAGTCCCTGCCCACCCACTCCTTAATGCACTTTCGATTCCATCGGCCTTGCCGGGAAGTCCATTCCTATGTTGCAGCAGAGGCGGCGATTGACCCGGGGCGAGACGGCTCAAACACCACCGTGGAAGGCGTTTTCCACTTCTCGTGGAAATCCTTTTCCATCGAGAGCAGAGATGCCGCGAGCCGCGGTAGGGTGGAGTTACTGGGTTGTTACCTGCTCGCAACTTCGGTAACTTTCACCCAATTTTTCACGGTCTAGAATCGCTTCATTGGCGAAAGAGCGAACAGTTGCATGAAGCAGGAAAAACCCTCAACAGTCAGCCCGGGTACGGCAGCTCCGGTTCCGATCCAGCGATGGCAGGTCGAGGGTCGTGAGTGGTGGCTATGGAGTTTAGCCGTATTAGTCACTCTGGTTCTGACTTTCGGAATCGTCTCTTTAACATTCTTCCAGCTGCACCCGCCAACCGAGGGCACGTATTGGACCAACCTCAAGGAATGGGTCCGCGGACTGGCCTGCGTGGTGCTGTTATTCGACATCTACACGCTCTATCAGCACCTGCAATTGCAGCGCATGCGGCGGCGGCTGGCGGAACGAGACCAGCTTTTTCAGATCATTACCGAAAATGCGGCTGACATGATTGCGGTGGTGGACGGCACGGGCCAGCGAATCTACAACAGTCCCTCTTATCAGAATGTGCTCGGGTACTCGCCGGAAGAATTGAGAACCACTTCGTCCATTGAACAGGTTCACCCCGATGATCGCGCCCGAGTCTTGGAAGCGGCGCAGAAGGCACGTTCCAGCGGTCAGGGAGAGCGTCTGGAATACCGTATGCGCCATCGGGACGGGTCCTGGCGCATCCTGGAATCGACCGCCAGCGCGGTGCGCAATCAGAAGGGGGAAACCGAGAAGCTGGTCATCGTGAATCGCGACATCAGCGAACGCAAGCGGGCGGAGGAAATGCTGGTGCACAACGCCTTCCACGACGGGCTCACCAATCTTCCCAACCGGGCGCTGTTTCTCGACCGTTTGCAGCGTGCGTTCACGCTCTCCAAGCGTCATCCCAATTTCAAATTCGCGGTCCTGTTCATCGATGTCGACGAATTCAAAGTCTTTAACGACAGCCTGGGACACACAGTGGGCGACGAGGTTCTGGTCCAAATCGGCCAGAGGTTAACCGCCTCGCTCCGCGAAATGGATACGATTTCGCGCCCGCACCCGGGCGCCTCTGCGAAGGATGACACGTTGGCCCGGGTGGGGGGCGACGAGTACACCGTGCTTCTGGAAGATATCCGAAATCCCAGTGATGCCATACGAGTGGCGGAGCGGTTGCAAAGCAGATTGGCTGCTCCTTTTGCGTCCCACGGATATGACATCGTGATCACAGCCAGCGTCGGCATCGCTTTGAGCACTGCCGTTTGCGCCCACGCGGAAGATCTGCTGCGCGATGCCAATATTGCCATGTATCGGGCCAAGCGAGCAGGCAAGGCCCGCTGTGAAGTCTTTGACACCGCGATGCATGAGGGCGCAGTCAGGCGCTTGGAACTGGAGACGAAGCTTCGTAAGGGGCTGGAACTGGGAGAATTCAAAAACCACTACCAGCCGATTATTTCCTTGAAGACCGGCAGGATTACCGGTTTCGAAGCGCTGATTCGGTGGCAACACGAGAATCGTCTGCTCGCTCCCGCCGAGTTTCTCGCGGTGGCCGACGAGACCGGCCTGATTCTCCCCATAAACCGATTATTAATGCGTGAAGCCTGTGAACAGTTGCGATCCTGGCATGCTCAGTTTCCCGCCGAGCCGCCGCTGACCATGAGCGTGAATGTCACCTCCAAGGAGTTTGCCCATCCCAACCTGGCGAAGGGAATCGGAGAGACGCTGAAGCAGACCGGACTGGATCCCGGCCGGTTGCAGCTGGAGATCACCGAAACCATCGCCATGGGCGATCCGGAGAAGGCGGCCTCTGTGTTCTCCGAACTCAAGGCGCTCGGAGTTCGCCTGAGCGTGGATGATTTTGGTACGGGGTATTCGTCGCTCAGCCGTTTGCAGCAGTTTCCCGTAGACTCGCTAAAAATCGATCGCGCCTTCATCTCCCGCATGGACAGCGACCGGGAAAGCCGTAAGATCGTCGAGATCATCATCATGCTGGCGCAGAACCTGGGGCTGGTCACGGTTGCAGAAGGCACGGAGACCGAAGAGCAGATAAACGAGCTGAAGGCGCTGGATTGCGGGTTTGCCCAGGGATACTTCTTCTCCAGGCCAGCCGACCACGAAACGATCACGGAGCTGTTACTGAAAGTGAATGCTTCCGGCACGAGGCCCACGGCAGCTCAAGGGCGTGGAGCTTCTGCCGGGGCCTGAATGTGCCACAGAGCGAAGTTAGGGGATGGCAGCCGAGGCTTGGTTCGAAATCGGGCTCTCGTGGCCGGCTGGATCTACCGCTCTGACGAAATAGTAGTAGGTTTTCCCGTTGCGCACGTCGTGATCGGTGTAGGTCGAGACGGTTATACCGGAGGCAATCCGCTCGTAAGGGCCGTGGGACGGGCTGCGATAAACGTTATAGCTGGCGACGGTGTAGCCTGGTTTGGGCGGAGCATCCCACTTCAGCAGAACGCTGTGAACCTTCTGATCGGCTGCAACCCGGAACAGCATGACACCCACGATCCCGGAAAACAAGATCGCCAGAATCGCGACTGACAGCAATGAGGCTCTTCTCAATCTCGATACCACCGCGACCGCCGAGTTCTGCTACCCATCCTTAGTAGACCAGTTCCGACGCCCGGGTTGTTTTCGGGCTGAGAAATCCGCTGGCCTTACTGCGGCGTTGCCGGCTGCTGATTCACCACCGAACCAGCCTCGGTGATGCTGCCCTTCACCAGGTCGGTCTGAATCTTGAGCTTCTGGTGAGGACGCAGGTCAACGACTGTGTCAAACGGCAAATAACCCGGTAGAGCCACCCGGACGGTATGCCGTCCTGGCGTCAGCAGCATGGCTTTTCCCACGCCGTCGAACTCGGCGACATGGCCGGCGAACTGATTGTCCACAAACACCGCTGCCCGCGTCGGGGTGGCGGAGATTTTCAGCTCCCCGGTCGCTTCCTGGGTCCGTGGATGCGCGGTTTTCACCAGGGAGACATTTACCACGTGGGTTTGCCCGGGCTCAAGCACGACCTGCTGGGCATAGTCGTCGTACCAAGCCTGGCGCACGATCAGGTCGTGCTTGCCCGGCAGCAGCGTGATTTTCTTGTCGCCGGACAATTCCTTTACGAAGCCCACGTACTGTCCGTCCACCCATACCCCGGCGGTCTTTTCCGCCTTGTTGTGACCCACAAATCGTAATTCAGATTGAACGCGGTCCTCGGCGTGCACGACACCAAGCAGAGCCACCGCTGCAAAAAGCGCCGGCAAGATTCTACGACTGAACATCTTTACCTCCAAAGCTGACCGGAAACCAGAATAAGAATGATTGTAGTCTCCTAGCTTGGCTAGTAGCCAGGGCGATTCCCTTCAAGGGGCGGGAATGCTCAGCAGCCTCCGGAACGGAGGACGGTCCCGGGTCGAAGCGTTCGCCCGAAAGCTGGTGAAGTCAAAGCGAAGCGCGCAAAAGAAAAGCCGCAGCGGAATCGGGCGCAGCCATCCCAGGCATCCTGATTCAGCGATTCAGATATTGGCGCAGACAGCGGATGCAGGGCACGTATCCTTCGCGAATTGCCTCCGAGGCTGCGATCAGGCGGACGTTTTCATTCTCATGCTTATGCAGAAACCGGCACCCTGGGACGTGAAAGGTTTTGCTCGCCGCAGAAACCGTTACCATCATTTCGCCTGGAACGCCGCTCCCCGGCTCGGCATGGTAGGAACGCAGGACAGGCACCGAATTCCTGCCTGGTCTAGCCAGGGTGAAAGCGCCCGAGAAAAGGACCGCCGCGGCGAGCGCGAGCAACCATCCAAAAGCGGTTCCCCGCGGGCCGGGCGGATGTTCAGCCAGCCTGCCTTGCCAACCCGCGGTGAAGCCCTCAGGCAACTCCACCGAGCGAGCGTCGCCATACAAATGGACCACATTCCGGGTGCCATCAAGCACCGCGGTGCAGCGCGTGCATTCGCGAAAATGGGCTTCCATCGCGGCCCGAAGGTCCGGGCCCACCTCGCCCTCGAGATAGTTCGAGATTTCCGGCCAAACCT
>Ga0193732_1000106_pt1 | contig 16451 bp, 10 predicted proteins | sample U1s1metaG_FD_145077 | JGI IMG/M metagenome (GOLD analysis project Ga0193732, IMG submission 145077) | Soil microbial communities from a riparian zone of the East river system, Colorado, United States - U1s1 | ecosystem: Environmental > Terrestrial > Soil > Riparian zone | place: USA: East River...
CTTGGGGCGAGGGTCAGCCCTTTTTGAGGCATAACATTCAAAGTTCACGACGAAGACGGCGGCACACTTGGGATGCAATTGTTTTTTTCTGGTTGTCTAGAGGTTAATTATTTTGCGACGGCTTATTGCTGTCATGCTCGTATGAGTAATCGTGGGCGTGTGGGAAACGACAGGTTCACACCTCGGGTCTAGCCCACAGCTCCACTATGCGAAGAGTCGATTCTGAATCTGGGCGAGTTCCACGAGCGCGGAGCATTCCTCGTTGTCGTGAGCCACGTTATTGCTCACAGTCCTAGCGGACCGTTCCTTTCCCGATCAGGCTGCTCACAACTCATGGCAACAAAAGGCAAAAGTGGCGGAGGGAGAGGGATTCGAACCCCCGGTACCCGTTAAGGTACAGCGGTTTTCAAGACCGCCCGTTTCAACCACTCACGCATCCCTCCGGGCTGTGTGCCGAAATAATAATAGCCTGTGATTTTGACCGGCCCCCGGGTAATTGTCTCCGGTTTGAGCCATGTCGTGCGCCTGATGTATAAGACAATCCTATGAAATCAGCTTCGCGATTGCTTGCGGTGGTTGTTTTGATGTTCGGCGTCTGCAGTCGCGTCGACGCCCAGGGTTCCAGGAAGACGGCGGACGAGAAAAGCGGCCTGGCGACTCGCACCGCCGGATTGCAAAGGCGCGACGGGTTTCTTCCTTACTACTGGGACGAGAAAAAGGGCGACATTCTGTTCGAGTTGTCGCCGGCTGCGCTCGGACGGGAGTTTCTTTATTTCACCGGACTGGGCAGCGGGATCGGTTCCCCGGAGGCGTTCGCCGACCGGAGTTCATTCGGCGGCGGATGGGTGTGCCGTTTTCGCCGAGCCGGCATGCGGGTGCTGGTCATCCAGCAGAACACCAGCTTTCGCGCACCGAAGGGTGCTCCCGAACTGCAGCATTCGGTGGAATCGAGCTTCCCGAGTTCGGTGCTGGCCTCGCTTCCCGTCGAGGCCGAGCAGGACGGAACCGTGCTGGTTGATGCCGAGGCACTGTTCCTGCGAGACGCTTTCGATCTGCTATCGCAACTGCGTCGTCCGACTCGCGCCGTGGGGGGTGTGATGGTGCGGGAGCAGTCGTCGCGGGCTGCGGACTGGCGGTTGGACAAGGATCGAAGCATCATTGATCTGGAACATTCGGGGAGCTTTCCGTTGAACACTGAAGTCGAGGCGCTGCTCACCTTCGCTACGGATTCGGAAAGCGACCTGAACCAGCCCGATCCCCATACGCTCAGTGTGCGTGAGCACCATTCGTTTGTGGCCATCTCGAGCCCTGGATATGAACCGCTCGAGCAGGATCCCCGCGTGGGATTCATTTCCCTCAGCTTCCAGGATTTTTCCCAGGCCTATGATCGCCCTCTTACCCGGTATCTGGTGGAGCGCTGGCGTTTGCAGAAAAAAGACCCCAGCGCCGCGCTGAGTGAGCCGGTCCAGCCGATTGTTTTCTATCTCGACCAGGCGATTCCCGAGCCGGTGCGCTCCGCCGCGCGCACTGGGGCGCTGTGGTGGAATACGGCGTTTGAGCAGGCGGGATTCAAAAACGCGCTGCGCATCGAAGATCTGCCTCAGGGAGCGGACCCGATGGACATCCGTTATCCGACCATTCAGTGGACCAACCGGTCCGGCCGGGGATGGTCTGTAGGGCAAAGCCACGTGGACCCGCGCACGGGTGAGATTATTCATGCCGTGGTACAGCTCGATTCCCATCGCATGCGGACCGTGAACAACTACTGGGAATCCGCGAGTCCCTCCGGGCGTGACCCTTTCGAGCCGGCACTGGACAGCTTCGCCGCGCTCGACAACCTCGATCCCCAAACCAGTGAGCAGCAGGTGCTGCTGAACCGGCTGGCTTTGCTCACCTGTCATGAAATGGGCCATGTCCTCGGGCTGGATCATAATTTCGTGGCCAGCACCTACGGGCGTGGTTCAGTGATGGACTATTTTGCTCCCCTGGTGCGCATTCGGGCAGACGGCACGGCTGATCTTTCCGACGCCTACATGCAGGGCGTGGGCAGCTATGACCGCCATGCCATCGAGTGGGGCTACAGCCAGGGCAAGCCCGGCAGCACGGCGGAACAGGAGCAGGCGCGCCTGGACACGGTCGTGAAGGGAGCGATCGCGAAGGGCATTGTATGGGGCAATACGGAAGATCCGCGCTGGAATTCCTACGATGATGGGCCTGACCCGGTGACCTGGCTGAAGCAAGTTCTGCCCGTCCGAGACGCGTTGCTGGCGCACTACGGCCCGAGAATGCTGCGTCCGGGCGAGCCCAATTCGCATCTGGCCTCGCGGCTGCCGCTGGTCTATCTGTTTCATCGCTACGCGCTCGGAGCGGCGATCAATGTGGTGGGCAGCGCCAAGGTACCGTTGTCGCTGGCGGGCGACGGCCAGCCACCGGTGAGCATCTGGCCGGCAGAAAGCCAGAAAGAGGCTCTGCGGCTGGCGGTGCAGGCGCTGAGTCCTGCAAAACTCAATATTCCGGCGGAACTCTGGCGGGGGCTGGCGCCGGTGGAGAATCGCGACTCGGATCCGGAGCGCTTTGCTTCGTCCGCCGGATATCTTTTCAGCCCGCAGGATGGAGCCAGGGCTGTGGCTGAGATCGTTGTGGGTGGGTTGCTAAATCCCCAGCGGGTGCAACGGCTGGCCGTGATTTCGCGTCAGGACGCGCACGCGATTTCGCCGGGCTATCTGGTGTCGGCTTTGGTCACTACCGCCTTTTCAGACGCGGCGAAGACCCCGGCGGAACTGGACCTGGCGGGCGTGGTGCAAACCGAACTGGCGGAGAGGTTGATGGTGCTGGCGGTAAATCCCGAAGCTACGCCTGAGGTACGAGCCGTGGCGCTAGCGGGAGTACGGGAAGTGCAAAGTGCGGTCAAGAGCAAGGCGGCGCGGGGTCCGGTGGTCGAGCAGCTTGCCCAAGAGATCGCCCTGTTTCTGCAAAACCCGGGGCAGAATACGCCCAAGCTGAAATCGTCAGGGGCGCCTGCGGGGCCGCCGGTCTAGGCGGGAGAAACCGCGAGGCTGCACCCTCGCTACCCGATCTTTTGTGAAACGGGGTGGTTGCGCTCGTAGGCAGCAATTTCTTCCTGGTGCAGCAGGGTAAGTCCGATGTCGTCCAAGCCTTCGAGCAGGCAGTGGCGGGTGAAGTCGTCAATCCGGAAGGTGGCGGAGAGTCCGCGATCGTCATGAACTTTGCAATGCTCGAGGTCAATGGTGAGCTGGTAGTCGGGATATTCCATCGCGCAACCAGTGACTTCCGCGACTTCCTCCTCTCCCAGCACAACCGTGAGCACGCCGTTCTTCACGCAGTTATTGGCAAAGATGTCGGCAAATGATGGGGCGATTACGGCGCGGAAACCGTAGTCCTCCAGCGCCCAGACGGCGTGTTCGCGCGACGATCCGCAGCCGAAGTTTTTTCCCGTCACCAGAACGCTGGCTCCGGTGTAGCGCGCCTGGTTCATGAAAAACGACGGGTTTTGCGAACCATCCTGGTCGCGACGCCAGTCATAGAACAAAAACTCGCCAAAGCCGGTGCGCTCAATTCTCTTGAGGAATTGCTTGGGAATGATCTGATCGGTGTCAATGTTGGCGCGATCGAGGGGGGCGGCTTTGCCTTTATGGATGCGGAATGGTTTCATGGTCCTCCAGAGTTGGCCAATTCATTGAAACTTCCAGTGACGGATGTCGGTGAAATGCCCGGCTATCGCCGCGGCTGCCGCCATCATAGGACTGACCAGGTGAGTACGCCCGCCGCGTCCCTGGCGACCTTCGAAGTTACGATTGCTGGTAGAAGCGCAACGCTCACCAGGTTGCAGGATGTCCGGATTCATACCCAGACACATGGAGCAACCCGACTCGCGCCATTCGAAACCGGCGTCCTGGAAAATCCGGTCGAGGCCTTCCTGCTCCGCCTCGCGTTTCACGGCTTGTGAACCGGGGACCACCATAGCCCGCACTTTCGGACTGACGTGGTGGCCTCGGGCTACCCGGGCCGCGGCGCGCAAGTCTTCCAGACGGGAGTTGGTGCAAGACCCGATAAAAACCCGATCGATGGAAATTTCTTCCACCCGAGTCCCGGGTTTGAGCCCCATGTATTCCAGCATGCGTTCGGCGGCACGACGGTCGGCTTCGGTTTTCAGATCGCTGAGCTCGGGCACCCGGCCGTTGACTGCGACCACCATGCCTGGGTTCGTGCCCCAAGTGACAAACGGAGACAGTTTCGAGGCATCAATTTCCACGATTCTGTCGTACTGCGCGCCCCGATCAGAGGGCAGACTCCGCCAGCGTGCCAGCGTCTTCTCCCACTCGCCATTTTGCGGGGCGAAGCGGCGGCTCTTGATGTAAGCGAAAGTGGTTTCATCGGGCGCCACCATGCCGGCCCGGGCTCCGGCCTCAATGCTCATGTTGCACAAGGTCATCCGGCCCTCGACCGAAAGCACGCGGATGGCTTCGCCGGCGTACTCGATCACGTGGCCGGTTGCGCCATCGGTCCCGATCTGGCCAATGATGCCCAGAGCAAGATCTTTCGCGGTTACTCCCTCGGACAGCGAACCACGCACATCAATCAGCATGGTTTTTGGTTTGCGTTGGGGCAAACACTGCGTGGCCAGGACGTGTTCGACCTCGGATGTGCCGATGCCAAAGGCCAGCGCGCCGAACGCGCCATGAGTGCTGGTGTGGCTGTCGCCGCAGACAATGGTCATGCCCGGTTGCGTCAGCCCCAGTTCCGGGCCGATCACGTGCACGATTCCCTGATCGGGCGAGTCCATGTCGAACAGCGGCACCGCAAACTCCTGGCAATTGTTTTGCAGCGCCTGAATCTGGCGGGCGGCAATGGGATCGGTGATGGGAGTGCCGCGAGGCTCGGTCGGAATATTGTGGTCCACGGTCGCAAACGTCCGGCTGGGCTGACGGACCCGGCGTCCGGCCACGCGCAGGCCGTCAAAGGCCTGCGGCGAGGTAACTTCATGGACCAGGTGCAGATCGATATAAAGAAGCGGCAGGCGGTCGGGAGGCGAACACACGACGTGCTCATCCCAGACTTTTTCGAATAGAGTGCGCGTTTCGGGCATGGGTTTGGGGCTTGTCCCAAGGCATATTTTATCAATAAAACGGGCCGCGGGCGTGGACAGGCCGGCGGAGCAGATTCAGCTTCCCGAGTTGCCGAAGCTTGCTCCGCTGGACTGCCGAGAACGGCTGTTCCGGGGGGCCGTGGCGCCGGACGGTCCGAGCAGATGTGCGCCAATTCCTGCCCCGGGCCGAAGCCCGGTTCGGGATGACGCCAGTGGAGGCGATGAGGTTATGATGATCATTCATGATCAACGGGAAACGGATTGCGGTGGTGCTGCCTGCGTATAACGCAGAGAAGACCCTGGCGGCGACGGTTGCGGACCTGCCCGAACTGGTGGACATCCGCATCCTGGTAGACGATCACAGTTCCGACCACACGGTTGAGGTTGCCGGGCGCCTGGGACTGCGGTTCTTCGTGCACGACCAGAATTATGGCTACGGGCGCAACCAGCAAACCTGTTACCGCGAGGCTCTGGTGGCAGGCGCAGACGTGGTGATCATGGTGCATCCTGACTATCAGTACACGCCGCTGCTGGTGACGGCCATGGCCAGCATGGTGGCCTACGAGGTCTACGATGTGGTCCTGGGTTCACGCATCATCGGCGGGCAGGCGCTGCACGGAGGCATGCCGCTTTACAAATATGTGGCCAACCGATTCCTCACCGCCTTCGAGAACTTGTTTCTGGGGATCAAGTTGTCGGAATACCACACCGGGTACCGCGCCTTCAGCCGCAAGGTTTTGCTCGAGCTTCCCCTGCTCGAGAACTCGGACGACTTTGTGTTCGACAATCAAGTTCTGGCGCAATGCGTGAACTTTGGCTTCCGCATTGGCGAAGTATCATGCCCGACGAAATATTTCGAGGCGGCTTCGTCCATCAACTTCCGCCGCAGCCTGACCTATGGTTTCGGTGTGATCGGGACCACATTGCGGTTTGCGCTCGAAAAATGGGGTCTGGTTCATTCTCAGATCTTCAGCCCAAAAGGCCGGAAACTGGAGGCTGGGGAGGCAGGCTACTACGCAGCCGGCGCGGCAGAGCCTCCCGGCTAGCGCACTGGTGGCGGGTTTGGCGGCTTTAGAGCCGGAAGGCCAGGGCCAGCAGCCAGAGGTTCAGGACGGCAATGAGTACCGCAGTGAGCCAGGCGAGGGATTTCAGCCAAACAGCGTTGGTGAACTCGCCCATCTTCTGCTGGTCGCTGGTGAACATGACCAACGGAAAGACGGCAAAACTCAACTGCATACTGAGGATCACCTGGCTGAAGACCAGCAGCTTGGCGGTGCCGCCCGTTCCCCAGAACGCGGTGACGATTACCGCCGGAATAATCGCCACCATACGGGTAATCAAGCGGCGCAGCCAGGGCCGCAGGCGGATATTCAGGAAGCCCTCCATAACGACCTGACCGGCAAGCGTGCCCGTCAGGGTGGAGTTCTGGCCGGAGGCGAGCAAGGCCAGCGCGAACATCGTGCTGGCTCCGGTTACTCCAATCAGCGGCGTGAGCAGCTTGTGCGCATCGTTAATCTCGGCCACGTCGTTGTATCCGTGGCGGTAGAACGTCGCCGCGGAAACGATCAGGATAGCCGCATTTACCAGCAACGCGAAGGTAAGGGCGATGGTGGAATCGATAGTCCCGAAGCGAATCGCCTCGCGTTTACCCTGGGAAGTCCGTTCGAAGTCACGTGTCTGCACCAGCGCCGAGTGCAAGTAGAGGTTGTGCGGCATTACGGTCGCACCCAGGATGCTGATGGCGATATACAACATGCCGGGATCGAGGACGATTTGCGCCGACGGGATAAAGAATCCTTGCGCGATGCCCAGCAGGCTTGGCCGGGAAAATAAAATCTCCAAACCGAAGCAGACCCCGATCACCCCGATGAGGGAAATCACTAGGGCCTCGACCAGCCGAAATCCTTTCTGCTGCAAAAAAAGAATCAGCAGAACGTCCAGCGAGGTGAGGCACACCCCCCAAAGCAGCGGAATGTGAAACAGCAGGTTCAGCGCGATGGCGGAGCCGATGACTTCGGCAAGGTCGCAGGCGGCAATGGCGACCTCGGCTCCGATCCACAGCGCGAACGACACCGGGCGGCTGTAGTGGTCCCGGCAGGCGGCTGCCAGATCGCGTCCCGTGACCACGCCCAGCTTGATGGCCAGGGCCTGCAGCAGGACCGCCATCATGTTGGAGAGCAGGATGACGGACAGGAGCGTGTAATTGTATTTCGAGCCGCCGGCCAAATCGGTCGCCCAGTTGCCGGGGTCCATATAGCCTACCGCCACCATAAACCCCGGGCCGGCAAAGGCCAGCAGTTTGCGCAGGAAGCCAGCCGATTCCGGGATGGGCAGACTACGGTAGACCTCAGGCAGGCTGGGGCGGGTAACGGCGTGGCGCCAGCCCTGCTCTGGGCTTGCTTCCCGGCTGGGCAGGACTTGAGGTTCAGGCGGCGACAGCATTAGCCCAAGTATACACGAGCGGGTAAACCATAGTTAATTACTTTCAGGAGCTAGCGGCTTTTGCGCTCCGCGGCCGTGACCCAGACTTTCTCCGCCGCGGAGGCGCCCAACGCGACGGTTCCAGCGTCAGTATCGAGAGTCAGAGTGTGGTCGTAGTTCTGGCCCGACACCCGCACCTGGGCACCCGGCCGGATGCCGCGCCGCTCGAGAAACTCCAGCAAGCGCCGGTCGCGCTCATAAATCCCGCTGACCCGGTAACTGCCGCCCGCCTCGGCGTGCACCAGCAGCAACAGACCGCGGCGGCGCCGGCTGTGGGGACTCTCCAGTTCGCTGAGATTGCCGTGAGGACAGGCACCTCCACGCCCCAGTTTGGCCAGCAGTTTCGCTTCGAAATCCGTGGACACGGCATGCTCCAGTCGCTCCGCCTCGTCATGGACTTTGTACCATTCCATGCCAAACATTTCCGAGAGCATGCGTTCGATCAGATGATGGCGAAGGGTAAGCCTACGAGCGATCTTGCGGCCGGCGGCTGTGAGGCTGACCTCGCCCGTGTTTTGCACCCGGACCAAGCCATCTTTTTTCAATCGGCGCAGGGCCATGGTCACCGCCGGCGGCGAAACCGAAAGCCAGTGAGCCAGCGTGGCGGAGATGACGGCCTCGCCTTCGGTTTCAGCTTCGAGAATGGCCTTGAGATAGTCTTCCTTAGAGACGGTGATCATCGGCACCCCATTATACGGCGGGGGTTAAGCGTAGTTAACGGGAATAAACGGGAAAGGTTCAGACCGCGGATGCTAGATTCGCTTGTCGTTGTCCTTCAGCTTGGTGAAACTACAACCCGGGGAGATTTCTATTGTGCTATGACGTTTGACATCGTCCCCGCCTCCCCCTAACCTTGTCAGTCTCCGGCTATGAAAGTTCTTGTTATCGGGAGTGGAGGACGCGAGCACGCCTTGGTGTGGAAACTGCGGCAGTCTCCGCGGGTCTCTGAGGTGTATTGTGCGCCGGGCAATGGTGGCATCGCCCAAGACGCCAAGTGCTTGCCTGCCGATGTGAGGAGCGTCGATTCGCTGGTGGCGGTGGCTAACCAGGTCAACCCCGATCTCACGATCGTTGGACCCGAACTGCCCCTGTCGCTGGGCGTGGTGGACGAGTTCACCCGGCGAGGCTGGCGCGTTTTCGGTCCCAGCAAGGCAGCGGCGCAACTGGAGTCAAGCAAGAGTTTCGCCAAGGAATTCCTGCAGCGCCACTATATTCCCACCGCCCACTTCGCAATTTGCGACTCTATTGACCAAGTCCTCGAGGCCTTGCCCCACTTTCACGCACCGTTGGTGGTGAAAGCTGACGGTTTGGCTGCCGGCAAGGGGGTTCTGATTTGCAAGACGAAAGAAGAGGCAGCGGCAGTGGCGGCGGAGATGTTCAGCGGAAAGACTCTAGGCGACGCGGGGCGGCGGGTAGTCGTGGAGGAATGCCTCACCGGGGAGGAGCTTTCCTTTCTGGTGCTGAGCGACGGAGAAAGAGTGGCGCCCCTGGTGGCAGCCCAGGATCACAAGCGCATCGGCGACGGCGACACGGGTCCGAATACGGGCGGGATGGGCGCCTATTCCACTCCGAACATCGTGGACGGCCAGATGACCCAGTGGCTGTTGCAACACATCGCGCGGCCGGTAGTGGCCGGCATGAAGGCGGAAGGCGCGGAATACAAAGGCATCCTCTACTGCGGGCTGATGATGACAGCTCGCGGGCCCATGGTGCTGGAATTCAACTGCCGCTTTGGCGATCCGGAGACGCAGCCCATCCTGATGCGGCTCGAAAGCGACCTGGTCGAGGCGCTCGAGGCTTCGATTGAAGGTCGGGTCAGCGAAGGCGATTTCCGATGGTCGCAGGATGCTTCGGTGTGCGTGGTGATTTCCTCCGGCGGCTATCCCGGGACATTCGAAGTGGGGAAGAAGATCCTGGGGCTTGAAGACGCCGCCAAGGTCGACGGAGGCAAGGTTTTTCACGCCGGCACCACCCGGCATGACGGCGCGTTCTTCACGGCAGGCGGGCGAGTGCTGGGAGTGACGGCGCGGGCGGTCGATCTGAAAACCGCGGTTGATCGCGCCTATACGGCTGCCTCGAAGATCGGGTTTGAGGGTGCCTATTACCGCAGGGATATCGCGGCGAAGGCGGTTAAGAAATAATTCCGGTTTCTAGTTTCCGGTTTGTGACTTGCTGCTGAAGCTAGCAGGAGAGCAAAGGACATTCATGAGCGCAAGGCCTCGGGTTTCGATTGTGATGGGAAGCGATTCGGATCTTGACGTCATGCGGGAGGCCGCGAAGGCGCTGGAAGAATTTGGGATCGAGTACGAAATGGACGTGACTTCGGCGCATCGTTCTCCCGACCGCACCGCTGATTACGCGCGCAAGGCGGCGGCGCGGGGGATTCGCGTGATCATCGCCGGGGCCGGCGGCGCTGCGCATCTGGCGGGCGTGATTGCGGCCCACACCTCGATTCCCGTGATTGGCGTACCCATCCCGTCCACTTCGTTGCAGGGAATGGATTCCTTGCTGGCGACGGTGCAGATGCCGGCCGGCATTCCGGTGGCGACCGTGGCCATCGGCAAGCCGGGCGCGACGAATGCGGGCATCTTGGCGGCACAAATCCTGGCGCTATCGAGCGAACCGCTGGCCAGGAAGCTGGCCTTGCACAAGGAGAAGTTGGCGAACAGCGTGGAGGAGAAGTCTCGGAAGCTGAAGATTACTCTGGGAATTTTGTGAGGCTGCTTCGGTCCTATGGGCGCGAGCGAGACGCTCGCGCCCCCATCGGCCAAACTACAAATTCAAACTCTTCAGATACTGCCGCAGTGGTCCTCCGAGATCGGGGCGTTTGAGGGCAAATTCCACCGTGGCTTTCAGAAATCCCAGCTTGTCGCCGGTGTCGTGGCGTTTGCCGTCGAAAACGTAGCCGTAGATTTTTTCTTTCTGCAACAGCGCCCGCAGCCCGTCGGTCAGTTGCAGTTCGCCGCCGGCACCCGCCTTGAGGTTCGACAGGGTTTCAAAAACCGTCGGGGTGAGAATGTAGCGACCGATGACCGCGAGGTTGGAAGGAGCTTCCTCCGGGCGCGGCTTTTCCACCAGGCTCAAAACCTCATATAACTTGCCGTTGGACCCTGGAACCGGTTTGCCATCGAGCACGCCATAGGCGGCAATCCCCGGACCCTCGACCACCTGGGTAGCAAGAACCGAGCACTGCGTTTTCTCAAAGACGTCCATCATCTGTTTCAGGCAGGGGACTTCCGCGTCTATCACGTCATCGGCCAGCAGGACCGCAAAGGGCTCGTTGCCGACCAGTTCGCGCGCCGTGAGCACGGCATGGCCGAGGCCAAGCGCCTCTTTCTGACGCACATAGGCGATGTGGATCAAGTCCGAAATCTGGCGCACGATCTTGAGTAAGTCGGTCTTGCCGCGCTCCTCCAGCATTTTTTCCAGCTCGTAGCTGACGTCGAAATGATCTTCAATAGCCTGTTTGCCGCGTCCCGTCACAATGATGATCTGGTCGCAGCCGGCCGCGACAGCCTCCTCCACGCCGTACTGGATGATGGGTTTGTCCACCAGAGGCAACATCTCTTTGGGTTGCGCTTTGGTGGCGGGCAGAAAGCGGGTGCCCAGGCCTGCGGCAGGAAAAACGGCTTTGCGAACTCTCATGGTCATGACTGACGTCCTCTTAGCGCAACCCGGAGAAGGATAACCTGCCCGCGGCGGTTTGATCATCTTAAATGCCTGCAAGCGCAACCAGGATCGAGGCAACTACAAAGTCGGACTATCGTTCCCCAACATGCTCTTGCGAATCACTTTCATGGGCACCGATCCCTGCCGCATGAAGCGGTCATGAAACTCTAGCAGACTGAATTCCGCGCCCCGTAACTTCTGGTAGTCCTGCCGCAGCTTTAGAATTTGCAGCTTCCCCAGAGTGTAATAAAGATAGGTGGGATCGGAAGTCCCGCGCCTGGCTTCGACTTCAGCCATGGGAGCAACCTGGAAACCTTCCTTGATGAAAAAAGCCTGCCCTTGCTCCAGAGTCATCTTGCCGATGTGCATCTCGATCCCCACGATGAAGCGGGCATCGCGCAGCAGCGCATCCAGCAACTGACCCAGGCGCAGCTTGGGATCGTGCCCGCCGTAGCCTTCGTCAAGCATCATCTGCTCCGTGTAATGGGCCCAGCCTTCGGCGTTGCTGTTGTTGTAGAGCAGCTTGCGGGTCTTGGACGGGGCAGCCTGGAGCCAAAGGAACTGGGTGTAGTGACCGGGGTAGACCTCGTGAATGGCGGTGCTGACGATAGTGCCGCGGTTGAATCCCTGCATCCACTGCTCGACCTTCTCCGGTTTCCAGCCGGCTTCGGGCAGCGTGACGTCGAACATCGCCTCTTTGGCTTTGCTTTCGTAGGCGCCGGGAGTATCCATGGCAGCCGTGGTCAAGGCGCGCTGGAAGGGCGGCGTTTCTTCCACCAAGGGAGGAACGGACGAAGGCAGGGTGATTATTTTCTTTTGCTCGATGAATTGGCCCAAGCCGCCCAGAGTGTCGCGGAAGGTTTGTAACAACTGGCTCGCGGGCGGGTGGTCTTTTCGCAGATCGGCCAGCACCTCGGCCGGGGTGCGATGGGAATCAATTTCGGCGGCAACTTTCTTAAACTGCTGCTGGTTGCGGCGCAGGTCTGCATACCCCACCTCCAGCAGGCGCTCCAGCGGGAGATCCACCATTTCGTCATAGAGCAACTTCTTGCTGAAGTTCTCGGCTCCCAGGCGGAAATCACCGTGAGAGGCGGGCAGCAAGACCTCCTGGAGGAATTTCCGATATTTCGTCAAGGCAGCGACAGCCGCATCGTTGCTGGCTTTCAACTCGGCCAAGAGTTCGGGATCCTTCACTTCCGGGAATCCTTCCGGAACGTCTTTCTCGAAGAACTCAATGGTGTCCGGCAGCTGCTGCAGGGCTATTTCCGTGTAGACATGCGGCGGGTTGTGCAGGTTTTGGCGGGCCGCCTCCAGAGCTTTCGGAATCTGCCGCTCCCTGGCAATCAGAGAACGCAGCCTCTCTGCCTGGGGCGCAAAGCTACGTCGCATGATGAGGAAGACGCTATAGCTCACGCTCGAGGGATAGAGGTCGGGGTCTTTTCTCCACATCTGAATGGTTTGCAGATCGAGCAAACGCGAAGCAATCGAAGAAGTCAGAACATCGAGGTCGCCCGCCGATTCTTCGGGTAGCTCGCTGCTCCGAATTTCGCTGAACTGTTTTCGGAATTTCGTCAGTCCCGCAATTTCGACGGTCACGCCCGCATGGGAGAAGTCCTCCAGCTTTCGGTCGTACTGGTGGAAGCCCGCCTGGGTGGCCGCCGTGGGGTTGGTCTCAAAATAGAAATCAAAGTACTGATCCACCAGCGTATCGAAGGCGACCTTGGCTGGCTGGACGGCGACGGGCTGGGCTCCGGCCAGGGACGATACCAGGAACAGCTGAATCACAAGACAGAGTGTGCACGTCAGGATTCGTTTGATCATTCGAAGGTGAAAGCGTTCCCGAATTTACCTGTGTGACGCAAATACGATCACCGCACTGCCAGCGCGCTCCTGCAGCGCCCATGCTTGATACGAAGCGCAGGTTACGGCTATGAAACTGTTATCCGTGAGCGGACAAAGGCTCACGACGGAACGGAGGGCAAGGCCTGTGCCGAGGGCGACAATTCTTCGAGCAGACCCCGCAACTGCGCCAGAACATCCGGTGGAGACACGGCTTTTGAAACATACTTCAACGTGCCATCCGGAGTAAACTGCACACCTCGCTGGGACGAAACGAACTTGGCCAGCCTTCCCGGATCAATCTCCGCGTTGGTGCGAAACTTAATGCTCACCAGGTCGCGCTTGCGCTCGATGGCAACGGCCCCAACCCGGACCGCCAGCAACTTCAGCGCGGCATACTCCAGCAGGTTCCGAACCGGAGCCGGCGGATCGCCGTAACGGTCCTGAAGCTCGGCCCTGACATCGCTCAACTGCGACTCGGTTGCAACCCCAGCCACCCGCTTATACATTCGCAGGCGCTGATTCTCTTCCGGAATGTACTCGACTGAGATGCGGATATTGAGTCCCAGGTTTAGTTGCGTTTCGGCCTCCTCCGGAGACGCTTCCCCCTTCATTTCGCGGACCGCGCGATCGAGCATCTGGGTGTAAAGCTCGAAACCAATGGCTTCGATATGTCCGCTCTGCTCCCCTCCCAGCATGTTGCCGGCGCCACGGAGTTCGAGATCGAGGGCTGCAATTTTGAAGCCGGCGCCCAGGTCGGAAAACTCTTTCAGCGCCGCCAGGCGCCGGCGCGCGATTGGGGTCAGCTCGATTTCGCCCGGCAGCAGCAGGTAAGCGTAAGCCCGTCGGTTCGACCGGCCCACACGACCGCGCAGCTGATAAAGCTCGGATAGCCCCAGGCGATCGGCGCGATTGATGAGGATGGTGTTGCACAGCGGGATGTCGAGACCGTTCTCGATGATGGTGGTGGATACCAGGATGTCGGCTTCGTGATGCATGAACTTGAACATCACCTTTTCCAATTCCCCTTCCGACATTTGACCATGGCCTACAATGATTTGCGCTCGTGGCACGAGAGTCTGAAGCTTGGCCGCGATCTCCCAGATGCTGTCCACGCGGTTATGCACAAAGAAAACCTGGCCGCCGCGCTCCAGCTCCTGCTCGATGGCCGACTGGATGAGCTTTTCGTCCCAACTGGCGACCACTGTCTGAATTGCGATTCGATCCTTGGGCGGAGTTTCGATCACACTCATGTCGCGCAACCCGACTAGGGACATGTGCAGCGTGCGCGGGATGGGGGTGGCCGACATGGTGAGCACGTCCACTTGCTTGCGCATCTGCTTCAGACGTTCTTTGTGACGCACGCCGAAGCGTTGTTCTTCGTCGACGACCAGCAGTCCCAGGTCGGCGAACTTGACATCTTTCGAGATCAGACGGTGGGTTCCGATCAGGATATCGATTTTGCCGGTTTCGGTCTTCTGCAGAATTTCTTTCTGCTGTTTCGGGGAGCGGAAGCGGCTGATCATTTCGATCGCCACGGGAAACGCGGCAAAGCGCTGCTTGAAAGTTTCGTAGTGCTGGAAGGCGAGGACGGTGGTGGGAGCGAGCACGGCGACTTGTCTATTGTCGCTGATGGCCTTGAATGCAGCGCGCATCGCGATTTCGGTTTTGCCGTAGCCCACGTCGCCGCACAGCAATCGATCCATGGGCTGTCTCGATTCCATATCGCGCTTTACGTCGCTGATCGCGGTTTCCTGATCTTCTGTCTCACTAAATTCGAATGCGGCTTCGAACTCCCGCATCCATTCGTTATCGGGGGAAAAGGCGTGTCCTTCGGCGGTTTTGCGCTCGGCGTAGAGCTTGAGCAGCTCTTCGGTCATGTCCTTCATCGCCTTGCGTACACGGGCCTTGGTCTTGGCCCACGCGGCCGAGCCCAGGTGGTTGAGAACCGGCTTGGATCCCTCCGATGAGCGGTATTTCTGCACCAGATCGAGGCGGGTGAGGGGCACGTACAGACGCGCGCCCTCGGCGTATTCCAGCAACATGAATTCCGCGTTGCCGTTGCCCTGGTTGATCTCCTTCAATCCCTGGTATTGCCCGATACCGTGCTCGACGTGAACGACGTAGTCGCCAACCTGCAAGTCGCGGAAATCAGAGAGAAAAGCCGAGGTCTTGGACTTGTGCCGTTGCGGCCGAGAGACCACCAAGTCCGACTCGTCGAACAAATCGCGCGCCCCCAGAATGGACAGGTTGGCTTCAGGCAGCATGACCCCGTCGGGGACATAGGCCTTGGCCAGCGTGGCGGTGAGTACTTCACCCGAAAAATAGGAAGTCTCGTCGGCGTAGCTTTCTCCGCTGCGGGTCCGGCTGCCCAGGCGGAATGAGACGGCATACTCGCTGAAAATGTCTGCCAGACGCTCGACTTCACCGGTGTTGGGCACGGCGATCAGAATCCGCTTGCGGTCCGCAATCTGCTTTTTTACTTCCTCCAGCATCGCCGGAACCGAACCGTGAAAGCGCGGTGCGGGCTGAGAATGAAACGCGACCGCCGGAGCCGAGCCGTCGCCCCGCGCGATTTCCAGATGCTCGACATCGGCCCCGGGCAAGCTGGAGAAATTCTTCCACCAATCTTCCGGTGGGAGATACAGGTCCGAGGGCTGCACCAGTTTGCCCACGCCGCTGCTCTCATGAGCTTCCTCGATGCGCGCCCAAACCTGGTCGAATTCGGAGCGGAGAGCGTCCGGTTCGTCGGCCAGCACCAGGGCGTGCGGCAGCAAATGAAACAGGGTATGATTGGCGCCCGCCACGGGCGCATAGAACTCCCATCCTGGAAAAACGGTTACGCCGCCGGCACGCACCGCTTGCTCGATGATCTCCTCGTTGCCCGTGATGCGCTTCCCGGAGAGACGGGCATGAACCGCCCCCAGAAGTTCTTCGCTGACCGGAGTCTCGGTAAGAGGAAGAAGCAACGCCTCGTCCACGGGATTCGAAGAACGTTGGGTGGCGGGGTCGAACTTCCGGATGGACTCGACTTCGTCCCCAAAAAACTCGATACGCACCGGGCGCTCGTCTTCCGGAGAGTACACATCGAGAATGCCGCCGCGCAGCGCGTATTCCCCCGGCATCTCGACGACGTCCGTAGAGTGGTAACCAACCGTATTCAGGTGAGGGAGCAGTGCGTCTAGGTCGAGCATCTCCCCGCGGCGGATGGTCCGAGCCAGGTCAGCGTAATACTCGGCCGAGCGCAGACGCAGTGCGGTGGCGGCCACCGGCGAAACCACAAATGACGCGGCGCCGGTTGCAATCTTCCACAGTGCTACGGCACGCTCTTCCTGGATTTCCGGGTGGGGAGAAA
>Ga0193732_1000108_pt1 | contig 16293 bp, 16 predicted proteins | sample U1s1metaG_FD_145077 | JGI IMG/M metagenome (GOLD analysis project Ga0193732, IMG submission 145077) | Soil microbial communities from a riparian zone of the East river system, Colorado, United States - U1s1 | ecosystem: Environmental > Terrestrial > Soil > Riparian zone | place: USA: East River...
TAGTCTCGAAGGAAACATTAGACACAATTATGTTCACGGCAAGCTCAACGGCGGCGGCAACCTGCTTACCATTCATACCGGAGACGGTTCGATCCGGCTGGAGAAATCGTAGGCACCGTAACAACACAGGGCAGATTGTCGATCCAGATTTGAGATTGCGTATACCCCTATGCGACGCTATTCGCGGCACGGCGATCTAAAATCTTAAATCTGAAAACTTTAATCTGAAATCGCAACCTGGGCGGTTTCGGCGAGGGAGATTAATGTTACCAATTGCAATTTCGCTGGTCATTCTGGCTTCGATTCTGGGCGCCCCGATCGCCTCTTCACAGAGCGCCGCACCGGCGCGCCAATCTGTCCTTGATGTTACTTCCCTCGACCCCAGCGTGGATCCTTGCACGGACTTTTTCACCTACTCGTGCGGCGGCTGGATCAAAAAGAATCCCATTCCAGCCGACAAGACCAGCTGGGGCTTCTCCTCTAAACTTGTGGATGACAACCGAGTGCTCTTGCGCGAGATTCTGGAAGAAGCGGCGGCGCCTGCGCCGGAGAAGGATCTGGTCAAGCAAAAGATCGGCGACTACTACAGCGCCTGCATGGGTGAGCAGGCCATTGAAACTGCGGGGACGGTGCCGCTGAAGGCGGTGTCTGAGCGAATTGGCAGAATGCATTCCAAGCGGGACATTGCGGGACTTGCCGCCAGCATGCCCAACCGGGGTGCGCTGTTCGACTTCCAGTCCGACCAGGACTTCAAGAATTCCACCCTGGTCATCGCGGAAGTAGACCAGGACGGGCTCGGCCTCCCGGATCGCGACTACTACGTCAAGAGCGATCCGAAATCAGTCGAACTTCGCCAAGCCTATGTGGCTCACGTGCAGAAGATGTTCGAATTGCTGGGGGCCTCGCCCGGCGTTGCGGCCACCCAGGCGCAAGCCGTGATGCGGATTGAAACGGCTCTGGCCAACGGATCGCTCACGGCGGTGGAGCGTCGCGATCCCAAGCTGCTTTATCACAAGATGACGCTCAAGCAGTTGGAGGCGCTTAGCCCGTCATTCCGGTGGAAGCAATACTTTTCCGCAAGCGGGCAGCCGGGGCTGCGCACGTTGAATGTGACTGCCCCGGAGTTCTTCAAAGCCATGGACGCGGCGCTGCGGAAAGAAGACCTGCAAAGCTGGAAGGCGTACCTGCAGTGGCACCTGGTCCACGCCAATGCGCCCTACCTGTCCTCGGCCTTCGTGAACGCCGACTTCGAGTTCTTTGGCAAGACTCTGTCGGGAGCCCAGGAACTCGAGCCGCGCTGGAAGCGCTGCGTGGACTACGCAGATCACGACCTGGGCGAGGCATTGGGCCAGGCCTACGTGCAGCGGGCCTTCCCTCCGCAGGCCAAACAGAGGGCCCAGAAAATGGTGAAGGAAATCGAGCAAGCCATGGAGCGCGACATCGACGGACTGTCCTGGATGTCTTCCGAGACGAAACAGAGAGCCCTGGAAAAATTGCACGCCGTGGCCAACAAGATCGGCTATCCCGACAAGTGGCGTGACTACAGCACGCTAACCATCGCGCGGGACGACGAGTTGGGCAACGTGCTGCGCGCCCGCGAGTTCGAGTTTTACCGACAGCTGGCCAAGATCGGTAAGCCCGTCGACCGGGGCGAGTGGAGCATGTCGCCGCCCACCGTGAATGCCTATTACAATCCGCAGCTGAACGACATTAATTTTCCGGCGGGCATTCTGCAGCCGCCGTTTTTCGATCCTGACGCGGACGATGCCCCGAACTATGGCGACATGGGGGGTACGATCGGACATGAACTCACTCACGGCTTCGACGATGAAGGCCGCCAATTTGACCCGCAAGGCAATCTTCGAGACTGGTGGACGGCGCAGGACGGAAAAGAATTCGAGCAGCGCGCCAGTTGCATCTCGGACCAGTATTCGCAATACGTCGTCGTGGATGACATCAAGATCAACGGCCAGCTCACCATGGGTGAAAATGTGGCCGATCTGGGCGGACTATTGCTGGCTTACATGGCGTGGCAAGATCAAACTCGCGAAAAGAAGCTGTCCGCGATCGACGGTTTCACACCGGAACAACGCTTCTTCATCGGGTATGGGCAGGCCTGGTGCAACCAGACTCGTGACGAGACCAAGCGCATGTATGCCGCGATCGACCCGCACTCACCCGATAAATATCGAGCGAATGGAGCAGTTTCCAACATGCCGGAATTTCAGCGGGCTTTTCAGTGCAAGACCGGTTCGGCGATGGTGAGGGAGAACAGCTGCCGGGTGTGGTGAAGGGAAGGCGCGGAGGAGCTCACTGCAATTCTGACTTGTCCGGGTTGTAGAAGAAGTGGAAACGGAGGGCCAGATACGGGCCGCCGAACTCGCTGGGGAGCGGCGAAAAAGGTTTGGAGGCGGTGATTCCGCCGTAGGCAGCGCGATCCAGGGCCACGTCGCCTGAACTGCCGATGATCTGCAAGCCCGCAACCTGCCCGTCTTTCAGGATGGCAAACTGAATCGAAACTTTTCCCTTTTTCATCAACGGTGCGCGGGCTGACTCGGGGATAATGCGATACCAGTTCTCGCGTACATCGTGCAGCACGCGGGCCAGGTATGGACCAAAGTCCACGCCCATGGTATCGCTCAGTACTTCCAGCGGCCCGATTGCTTCCCCAGGTTGCTTGCCCTGGCCCAAGCCGTAATCGCCGTTATCTCCGCCACTGTATCCGCCCCGATTGCTCATGGCGGCTCGAGCCGCCTGCTCGATGGCTGATCCGGGTGATATTGCGCCCGTGCTGAAGCTCGGCCTGGGCGCGCCAGCGGCCGGCGTCTGGAGCCGAGCCACCTGGTCCTGCTGCGGCGGTGCCTGTGGCGACGCCTGATCCGGGGCTGCCGGTGGATTCTGTGCCGCGGCGGTGGGCGGGGCGGGCTGCTGCGATTGTGCGGGAGGGCTACTCGGTCCGGGCGCCCCGGGGCGGGCACTGTCCAGAATTTTTTTCAATTCCTTGCGGTCCAGCTGCGGCGCCTTCGATTGTGCAACCCGATCTTTATCCGAAATGTTATTGGTTTTCGGCCGTTGGGTCAGCTTCTGCTCATCCGGGGGAAGCTCCAGGTAGGTGAGCTCTTTCTGGCGCAACAGGTCTTCCGGACTCACCATGATCACGGCGCGTTTATGCAGCAGAGCCTCGAACCGCGTGGAGTTGACCGCCAGAATGACGATGGCCAAGTGCACCACGACCGAGATCCAAAAGGCTTCCCGTTGCCGCGAACGCGAGAGATCGTCCTGCAACTGGATCAGCAGGGCGGGAACATCATGCATCTCGGTGTAGGCGGTTTCCCAGCTGCCCGCGTCGTAGAGATCGCTGCCCGGGAGCGTGGCCGGGGGCGTTGCAGGGACGGTGCTTCGCGGCGGGATTTCAGTGGCTGGCATTGACCTGCTGGCTTACTGCATTAGACACGACGAACTGAGCTTTAGTTGCTATAAGCGAAGTCTCATTTTTCGGAATAAATCCTTACGTGCGACCATGCCTGGGGCATTTTCCATTTTCGCATCTTTCCGGAATCTCTGCGAAAAACCCGTGCACTCGGGCACTTAAGTTTGTACCTGACTGGTCAATAAAGAGTACCGCGAACTCCGGTAGCTTATTGTCAAGAAGTGTAAAAAGGGAATCTGATTGAAAGCCTTGTGCAGTAATCACTTACAGCCCGTCGACTGGCAGTAATGTTAACCACGCAGCCGGTCCAGTTGAACCTTTTGGCTGTGCTCCCGGATCGCGGCAACGATGTCGAGAGCGAGGGCCAAAGCGCGGCGACCATCTTCGAATGAGACCAGCGGTGGGGTGCGGGTCCGTACCGATGCCAGAAACGACCTGAGCTCCGCCCGTAGAGGCTCTTCCGCCACGATCGGTGGCTGGGCAACCTTGATCTGGGGATTGACCGAGGGAGTTCCCTGCGTTCCCCCTTCTTCGCCCACGCTGAACACTAGGACATCCTGGCGTCCGTAATCCAGCGATACGTATTGCTGCGGCTGAAAGAATCGAATCTTCCGCACCCGTTCGGTGGAAACCCGGCTGGCGGTGAAATTAGCCACGCAGCCGGACTCGAATTCCAGGCGCACGTTGGCGATGTCGGTTTTCCCGGAGAGAATCGGGAGACCGACCGCGCGAATTTCCTTGACCGGCGAATTCATGAAGGAGAGCACGACGTCGAGGTCGTGAATCATGAGGTCGAGAACGACATCCACATCAAGCGATCGGGGAGTGAATATGCTGAGCCGATGGACCTCAAAAAACATCGGCTGAGTGATGAGCAGTGCGGTGGCGCGAACCGCCGGATTGAATCTCTCCAGATGACCCACCTGCCCGATACGGCCCAGGCTGTGGGCGAGACGAATCAGTTCATCGGCATCCGCCCGTGACGCGGCCAGCGGCTTTTCCACCAGGACATCCACGCCGGCTTCCATCAGCGCCCGGGCGATCGCCAGATGGTGGATCGTGGGTACGGCGATCGAGGCAGCCTGGACTTCGCTGTGCGTGGTGGTGAGTTGCTCGACTGAACCGAAGGCCCGGCAACCGAATTCGCGGGCGATCGGATCGGCCCGCGTCGGGTCGGCATCCACGATTCCCACCAGTCGGACAGGTTCGCCCTGCTGCGCCAGTTGGTGATAGACGCGGGCGTGATTGCGCCCGAAGGCGCCCACCCCAATCACGGCTACGTTGATGAAATTGTCGGTTGCCAGATTCCAGTTCTCTCGCAAAACTGCAGGCGATTTAATCACAAATGGGTTTATGCCGCAGGGAACTTCTTCAGCAAGGCAATTTGGCCGGCGTGGTAGAGTTCGTGCTGCACGATGCCGCTGAACATATAAAAGAAGTTGTGGTACTTCTGAGTCTTGCCGGGAACCTGGTCCTGCAGTCGCGAATCGGGAAAGACGGCGATCGCCTTGATGAGCTCGTTGTGCGCCCGTTTCACCGACTCGATGGCCTGGCGCCAGGCGGCCTCGCTGACCTCGGTCACGGGCGGGAAGTTCTGGTCGTCGCTGAGAGTTACCGCTTCACCGCCAGCGCGGCGGCGGACTGCGTCGTCCCAGGCCGCGATGTGCAGGAGAAGTTCCCAGATGCTGTGAGCATTGGTGATGGGCCGGGCGGCCGCGGTCCTCGCGTTCACATCGGCGAGCAGTTCCAACACGGAGTCGCCGTGCCAGGCATTACCTTCGAAGGCGCGGCGAATTTGATCTGCGAGGCGGACAGCTTCAGTCATAGGGAGTCTCCAGGTAGCGGCCTAGTCAGCCACAATACTGATACTGGCCGAGTCGGCAGCCGTGATAATCGCCTTTCCATCGAGCAGCAGGCACTTTGCGGCATCGAGCGCCAGGCAAGAGGCCCCGGCCCGACGCATCACTTCGACCGTTTTCACCCCCACCACGGGCACGTCAAAACGCATATCCTGCTTCGGCTTGGCAATCTTGACCACGGTGAGTTCGCGGCCCAGGGTGGACGCGTCTCCCGCGAGTGAGCGCATGATTTCCCCGGCGCGCTCGATGGTCGCGTCGGTGCCCTCCATGGCTTCCACTGCGACACAGGCTGACCCGGCGACGACCACGGTTTGTCCGATGTCGTACTGCGCCAGGTGACGGGCGATTACGCGCCCGTACTCGATGCTATTCTTTTCTTGCGGCGCGGGCTCGCGCCGGGTCAGCACGCCTGCCTTGGCCAGCAAAGGCTCGAGAAATACCGTCGAATTCTCCAGCGTGATGCCTTCGTCGGCCAGAGTCTTCGCGACTGCGCCGAGCAATGAATCAGTGTTGCGAGTGCCGAGCGAAAGCAGCAGCTTGGCCAGCCTCCAGTCGGGACGGACGCTGGAGAAAATCTGCTTGTGTTTGACCTGTCCGGCCATGATGGCGCGGCGCACGCCTTCGCGCTGGAAGGTTTCGATCAGCCTGGACAATTCGCCCAGGGAAAGCCAATGGACCGCCGCGGCGCCGTGGGCCTCAATTTCCGGGAAGGCCTCTTCTTTAATGGCCGCGACAATCACGTCGAACCCCTGGGCGCGGGCGGCGTCCAGCACCAGCAGTGGAAAGCTTCCGTTGCCCGCGATCAGACCAATCCGTTCCGCCATGGTCAGCAGGTTCTCCCGCAATTTCTAGGGGCAGGCACGCCATCGGCGGAATGCTTGCTTACGATTTGCATCACGTAGCACAATCTTGAACCGGGAATTTCTTCATCGCGAGACTTCTATGCCGGAAGAACCGTCCATTGTTCAGCACCCGTCCGGATTTCTCTGGGGCGCGGCCGTACGGGCTGCGGCGCGGCGCCGGTTCAAAATCTCGATGCAGTGTGAAAGCACGTTTAAAGAACGGCTCAAGTCGGGCCTCGAAGTCCATCGCGTCGGACTATACGAATTCAGCGAACGCAAAAGCGAAGCCCAGAGCAACGTCGAAAAGCTGGTGGTGGCGATGATCCAAGTGCAGCTGGCCAAGGATCCCAGGGTTGACATTCTCGACGAGTGGACCATCCTTCGCGCGCTTGGTGACGAGAAATTATGTCCCGGCCTGTGGCCGATCTGCTAGCGGGCATGACTCGCCCCGCTCAACCTACTTGATGACTCCGCGCTCCGAGGCTTCGATGAATTTTATCAGCATGTCCACGTCTTCCCCGCGCTCCGGTTCCGACTTCAACCGCTCCAGGGCTTGCGAAGTGTTGAGTTTTGATGCCAGCAAGAGTTTATAGGCGTGGTGGATTTTGCGGATACGTTCTTTGCTGAAACCGCGCCGTTCGAGACCCACAGCGTTCATGCCATAGGCATGGGTGTCTCGCGCGGCGGCCGTCTTCGAGAAGGGAAGCACGTCCCGCGTGATGGTGGTGCCGCCGCCGACGAAAGCGTGTGCTCCGATGCGAACAAAGTGGTGGACCGGGCAGTGGGCTCCCACCACAGCCCACTCTCCCACCGTGATGTGGCCTCCCAAGGTTGCGGCATTAGCCAGAATCACGTGGTCGCCAACCGAGCAATCATGCGCAATATGGCTGTAAGCCATAATCAGCGTATAGTTGCCCACGCGGGTGAGTCCGCCGCCTTTCACCGTGCCGCGATTGATGGTGACGAACTCGCGAATTTTGTTGTGATCGCCGATTTCCAGGCGGGTGGGCTCGCCGGCATAGGTCAGGTCCTGCGGCGCCATCCCGATCGAGCAGAAGGGAAAAAAGACGTTGTCGGCACCGATCTTGGTGGGCCCTTCGAGGGTGATGTGGGAAACCAGGTGGCAATCCTCGCCCATCTCGACCTCCGGCCCGACCACGCAGTAAGGCCCGATTTTGCAGGAGTCATGAACCCTGGCGCGCGGATCGATCAGGGCGGTGGGATGGATGTTCTTGGAAGACTGGGTCATGAAATCATCGCGCGCGATTGATTGCCGGCCTAGGTTTGGTTGCCATCGGGAAGCTTACGATTCCGGTTCTTCCGCCACGGCGCCGCGCCCGCGTTCGCGGTCCACCAACTGGCAGCTCACCACGGCTTCAGCGACCCGCCGGGCGCCCACCGTCACAATGCCTTCCATTCGCGCGGCAATCATATGCGATCTGGCTCGCCAACCCTTCAGCGTTACTTCAATGCGCAGCTGATCTCCGGGAACCACCGGGCGACGGAATCTGGCCCGCTCGATGCCGGTGAACATGATGAGTTTGGCGTTCCGGTCTTCCACTTCAGTGAGCAGCAGTGCCCCGCCGGCCTGCGCGATGGCTTCCACAATCAGCACGCCAGGCATGATCGGCAGATAGGGAAAATGGCCGGCAAAGAACGGTTCGTTGATGGTGACATTCTTGAGCGCGACGATCCGCTGTTTGCGCTCGATCTCAATCACGCGGTCGATCAGCAGAAAAGGAAAACGGTGGGGCAGGATGCGGAAGATGTCAATGATGTCCAGCGTGGTCTTATCCGGCGCCGGGGCCGCGGTTGCAGGGTGAGCGGTGTCGGTCATTTTCTCCCGCCAGGCTTTTCTCGCCAGGAGCGAAGATTATACTGTACCGCGGCTCGGCCGCCGCGGGGCGAGAACAGTTGGACAAGCGGAATGACAAAGGAAGTCGATGAAGAAAACCCAAAAGGAAACTCAAAAGAAAACCCAAAACAAAACCCTAAGCAAGGCACCGCCCAACCCGGTACCCACAGAGAGCGCGAACCGGTTGCGTTTCTTCGTTGAGCGCCAGGACGCAATCGCCGAAACCGTCCGCCAGTTGGTGGAAATCGAATCACCGAGCGATAACAAGCAGGCCGTGGACCGGTTGGGTGCCCTTCTGGCCGGGCGATTTGAAGGGCTGGGGGGACACTCAAAGTTTCACCGTACCCAGGGCTACGGCGACCATCTGCAGGTAGATTTCGTCACCGAGCGCGGCGGCAAGCCAGTGCTGCTGCTGGGCCACCTTGACACCGTGTATGGCCTGGGAAGCTTGGCCAAAATGCCTTGCCGCTTGGCGGAGGGACGACTCTGGGGGCCGGGTGTTCTCGATATGAAGTCGGGGATCGCGCTGATGCTTCATGCCCTCGACGGTCTGCGCACATGGCACAACGACAGCTTGCCTCGTCCGGTGACGGTACTGCTCGTCTCCGACGAGGAAGTGGGCAGCGACTCCTCCCGTCGCATCACCGAAAGCCTGGCCAAGAGATCAGCAGTCGTGCTAGTGCTTGAGCCTTCCTACGGGATGAAAGGGGCAGTGAAGACGGCTCGCAAGGGCGTCGGAGAATACACGCTCAAGATCACCGGGAAGGCGGCGCACTCCGGACTTGATTTTGAAAAAGGCGAGAGTGCGATTGTTGAGCTCGCGAAGCAGATTACGGCCATATCCAAACTGGTAGACCTGAAGCGCGGACTCACCTTAAACGTTGGACTGGTCTCCGGCGGAACCCGGACGAATGTCATTCCCGCGCAGGCAACGGCTTGCCTTGATGTGCGGGTGGAGCGGATGAAAGATGGGGCTGGAATCGATCGCCAGTTGCGGGCTCTGAAGCCCTTCAATCGCAAATGCAAACTGGAGATCACAGGAGGGGTAAACCGTCCGCCCATGGAACGGTCCAGCAGCATCGCTGCCCTCTACGAGCAGGCCGCGGCGATCGCGAAACAACTGGGCTGGAGGTTGGAAGAAGCCTCGGTGGGCGGAGGCTCGGATGGAAACTTCACTGCCAGCCTGGGAATTCCTACACTGGACGGGCTCGGAGGGGTAGGAGAAGGCGCACATGCCACGCATGAGTCCATCTTGATTTCCGAACTTCCCCGCAGGGCGGCGCTGCTGGCAGAGCTGATTGAATCGGTGTAGCTCCGATGTCAGCGCTTGTGTCTCACCCACGTCTCCGGGTGTCTCCGGGGGCATACTTTGACTCCAGGCATCCGGAAGCCTAGAATTTCCACAGGGTACTCGCCGGCTTTGAACGCGCTCAGCGGTCGCGTGGCGAATCCGCAGGGAGGTGTATTCGATGCCTGGAAAATTAGGCTTGCCGGAGATTTTGATTATTCTGGCCATTGCGCTCCTCATCTTTGGGCCGAGCAAGCTGGCTGATCTGGGCAAAGGTCTGGGCGAGGGTATCAAGAATTTCAAGTCCGCCGTAAAAGACGGGGAGCAGGACCCGGACAAGAAGACTTAGTCCGCCCAGGCTTCCAAAGTTCCTTGGGCTGGATAGCGCAATTCCGTCGTTCCTAAGACCACCCCGCGGGCCAGCGGATTCAGCCTCTCATCGCGAAAGGGCTTGCATTGCCGCCCTCAATTCGGCGTCTTCCGTGTCCCGGGCTTCTCTCTCGTTCTGCCGATATTTTTCTCATTCATGCGTTCTCCGCTGTCTTTTTCAACGCCGCCGCGAACGCGTCAAACGCGGGCTGTAAATCAGGGATGGTCTTCTCGATCAATGGCGCCAGCAGCCCGCTAAAAACCTCACGCATCACAAACTCGATCTCGCCGTCTTCGCGCCTCCGCAAACGGAACGTCCGGACGCCCTTGAATAACCCCAACGGCATGCCGCCTGTCCAGGTCATTGCCTTGCCCGGCTTGAATTCGGTGACAGTTACGGGAAACGTTCTTCCCGGATTCAGCTTCGGATACACGGTCACCTTTTCCCCGGCAGCGATACGCCCCTCCACCTTCTCGACCGTCGGGTTCCAACTGGGATACTCAGGGGCATGGGTTAGCAGCGCCCAGATCTTCTCCGGGGTGGCGCGAATTGCCGTGGTCACGCTGAAGGTCTTCACTTGCTTGCCTTCTTCCTTGCCAATGCATCAAGTACCGATTGCTTCACCAGATGCTCCACACCCCAGCGATGGATTGTCCTCAACACTGGAATGAACGTCTTGCCGACTTCCGTGAGCGAGTATTCGACATGAGGTGGAACCGTGCCGTAATCCTTCCGGTCAATCATCGAGCGCTGCACCAGCTCCTTCAGATCCCTGCTCAGGACGCGAGCGGCAATCGATTTGTTACCCATGCTGGCGGCCAGCGCGGTTTTCAATTCTCCGTATCGGAGCGGTCGACGCTTGAGTTCCCACAATATCCGCAAACGGTACTTGCCGCTGCTCAGCGTCTGAAATCCCTCGACGGGACACTCGAACTGAGCCGCGCTTCCTGAGCTGTACTTTCCCAATGGGAGTCCTAGTCGTTCCTAGCTAACATACTGTGACAAGCTGCATTCGCGCCAGTACGGACAACGGTGTCCCTGTGGGGTCGGAAGCGGCTGAATCGGTGGCTTCGAAGCCTCTGAACCTTTACGGAATTCGCGAGGAAACCACGGCCTGCCCTGGCGCTCCTAAACCGTCGCCATCCGCGGGCGAACTTTGGCACAGATCCAGCAAGGCAGCACCAGTCCAAGTCCAGAAACGAAAGCATTGACTGCGTGGCTATTTCGCAGACAATACACTTGCTGCGAGCTTTCCGGCCTTATCTTCCCGATCTTCCCGCCCGCCACCCGTGCTCCAGCAGCATGCGGTACACCAGCGACACAGGTAGTCCAACAACATTGAAGTAATCCCCCTCAATCCGCGGAATCCAGCGCGAGGCGGTGCCTTGAATCGCATATGCTCCGGCTTTGTCCATGGGCTCGCCGCTTGCAATGTAAGAGCGGATATCTTCGTCGGTGAGTACGCCCATGGTCACCAGCGTAGTTTCCGAACGCGTGTCTTCAAATCCAGTTCTTGGTTTCTCCTTTTCGGTCCCCTGCGCCGGCCCCATCAGGCAAACTCCGGTGGTGACCTGGTGGCTTCGTCCGGAAAGTAGACGAAGCATGCGCCTCGCGTCAGCTTCATCGCGAGGCTTGCCAAGAATTTCGCCCTCGACGACAACGATGGTGTCTGCCCCCAGAACAAAGTCATCCCGCCGGCCGTGGTACGCGGCCAGGGTCTTCTCCCTTGCCAGGCGTTCGGCGCAATCGCGTCCGCTTTCTCCGGTTTGCGGCAGTTCAGCAACGTTAGTCGGGTAGGCGGTGAAGGCAATATCCGCACGGCGCAACAATTCCTGGCGGCGCGGAGAGGCGGAGGCGAGCACGAGCATGCAGTGACGGTCCTCAGCCGTGGATTGTACGTGAGCGGCGCGATGGGCCGCGCGGCAACCTGGCGCAACCAATCTTCGACAGCTCAAATGCCGTTTCCAAACTGACAGTGCCTGGTGCCCGAGGCTCTGACCGCCAGCGTCCGCCCCCTGTTAGAATCAAGCATTGACCGCTGCAGCCATGGACGCCGCCTTTCTTCGCAATTTTGCGATTATTGCCCACATTGACCATGGCAAATCCACCCTGGCCGACCGCCTGCTGGAGCTGACCGGGTCGCTGACGGCGCGTGAGATGCAGGCGCAGGTGCTCGACTCCATGGACCTGGAGCGGGAGCGGGGCATCACCATCAAGGCGCATGCGGTGCGCATGATGTACACCGCGCAAGATGGCCAGCTCTACCAGCTCAACCTGATTGATACGCCGGGTCATGTGGACTTTTCCTACGAAGTTTCGCGGGCGCTGGCTTCTTGCGAAGGCACGTTGCTCGTGGTTGACGCTTCGCAGGGCGTGGAAGCCCAGACCCTAGCCAATGCCTACCTCGCGATCAACAACGGCCTCGAAATTATCCCGGTCATCAACAAGATTGACCTGCCCAGCGCCGATGTGGAGCGAACCAAGGAGATGATCGAAGGAGCGGTCGGTCTCGACGCCTCTGACGCCGTGCTGATCAGCGCCAAGACCGGCCTGGGCGTGCCCGAGGTTCTCGAAGCCATCGTGAAGCGCGTTCCTCCGCCCAAGGGCAATCCGGAGAACCGGCTGCAGGCGTTGATCTTCGACTCCTGGTTTGATCCCTACCGCGGCGTGATCGTGCTGACTCGCGTCTTCCAGGGAACTCTCCGCAAAGGGCAAAAAATCCGCATGATGTGGAATGGAAGGGTGCTGGACGTCGAGACCCTGGGGGTTCTGACTCCCAAGCCGGTCGAGGTGGAGGAACTGCGGGCCGGCGAAGTGGGATTTCTCATGGCCAACATCAAGAACGTGGCCGACACGAAAATCGGCGATACGATCACCGACGAGAATCAACCCGCCATTGAGCCGCTGCCCGGCTTCGAAGAAATCAAGCCCATGGTCTTCGCCGGTCTCTATACCGTGGACGCGCACGAGCACACCCAGCTGCGCGAGGCGCTAGAAAAGCTGCGGCTTAATGATTCGTCATTCTTCTTCGAGCCGGAGAGTTCGGTCGCCCTGGGTTTCGGCTTCCGCTGCGGCTTTCTGGGCCTCCTCCATATGGAGATCATCCAGGAGCGGCTGGAGCGCGAATTTAACCTGGAACTGATTACCACCGCCCCGGGTGTGCGCTACAAGATCACCAAAACCGACGGCGAGTTGATCGAAGTGGACAACCCCTCACGCTGGCCGAACCCGAGCGAAATCGCCAAAGTCGAAGAACCGGTGATTCTGGCCACCATTCTCACCAATGAAGAATACGTCGGCGGAATTCTGAAACTGGTCGAAGACAAGCGCGGTAAGCAGAAAACGTTTGAGTATGTGAGTTCATCGCGCGTGATGCTGCATTACGAACTGCCGCTGAACGAGATCGTGCTCGATTTTTATGATCGCCTCAAGTCAGTATCTCGCGGTTACGCCTCGCTGGACTATCACCTAGCCGATTATTGGGAATCTCCCATGGTGAAGTTGGACATTCTGGTGGCGGGCGAGCCAGTGGACGCGCTCTCCATCATTGTGCATCGCGACTTCGCCTACGAGCGCGGCAAGGCGCTGGTTTCAAAGATGAGGGAGCTGATTCCCCGGCAGATGTTTGAGGTCGCGATCCAGGCATCCATTGGAGCGAAGATCATCGCTCGCGAAACGGTATCTGCCATACGCAAGAACGTCATTGCGAAGTGCTACGGCGGGGACATCTCACGAAAGCGCAAGCTGCTCGAAAAACAGAAAGAAGGCAAGCGGCGGATGAAGCGAATCGGCCGTGTGGATATTCCGCAGGAAGCGTTCTTGGCGGTGCTCAAAGTGGGGGAAGACAGTTGAGCTGCCGTAGCGGGAATCTACTCGGTCCAGTCGAACGAACGGGTCACCGCTTTCTTCCACATGCGGTACATCTGGGCGCGCTTGGCTTCGTCCAGCTCCGGCTTCCAGGTTTTGTCTGCGGTCCAGGTCGCGCGCAGATTGTCCGTACTTTTGTAGAAGCCCACGGCTAGCCCGGCGGCGTAGGCTGCGCCGAGAGCCGTGGTCTCCTTGATCAACGGCTTGACCACGGGACGGTTCAGGATATCGGCCTGGAACTGCATGAGCAGTGTGTTCTCCACCATGCCGCCGTCCACGCGCAGGACGTCGAGGGGGAGGCCGGAGCCTTTTTCCATGGCTTCTACGACTTCGCGGGTCTGGAAGGCAGTGGCTTCGAGCACGGCACGCGCCAGGTGCCCTTTGTTGACGTAACGGGTCAGGCCGGCGATAACGCCGCGCGCATCGTGCTTCCAGTAGGGTGCGTAAAGGCCGGAGAACGCGGGCACGAAATAAACACCGCCGTTGTCTTCTACCGACCGTGCCAGGGTTTCGATCTCCGCGCTTTTCCCGATCAGACCCAGATTGTCACGAACCCATTGCACCAGCGCGCCGGTGATGGCGATGCTGCCTTCGAGCGCATACTTCGCCGGCTGTTCTCCGAACTTGTAGGCGACGGTAGTGAGCAACCCGCAGTCGGAGCGGACGGCCCGCTCGCCGGTGTTCATCAGCAGGAAGCAGCCCGTGCCATACGTATTCTTGGCTTCGCCGGATTTAAAGCAGGTCTGGCCCACCAGTGCAGCCTGCTGGTCGCCCAGAATTCCGGCAATCGCGGTTCCCTTCGCAGCGCTGAGCTTCACCGTGCCATATACTTCGCCGCTCGAGCAGATGCGCGGCAGCATGGCTTGGGGAATGCGGAACAGGTGCAACAATTCCTTATCCCAGCGGAGCGTGTCCAGGTCCATGAGTTGCGTGCGGCTGGCGTTGGTGACGTCGGTGATGTGGAGCCCGCCTTCGGGGCCGCCCGTTAGGTGCCAGGTCAGAAAAGTATCGATGTTGCCAAAAATTACGTCGCCGGCTTCGGCCTGCTCTCGGACGTGCGGCACGTGATCGAGCAGCCAGCGGATCTTCAGGCTGCTGAAGTAGGTGCTGAGAGGAAGGCCCGTCTTGGCTCGAAAGCGGTCAGGCCCGCCGTCACGGGAGAGCTCGGTGACGTAGTCGTCCACCCGGGTGTCCTGCCAGACTAGGGCGTTGGCCACGGGTTTCGCGGTTTTGCGGTTCCAAACCACGGTGGTCTCGCGCTGATTGGTGATGCCGATTGCGGCAAGATCGGCAGCGCGGAGATCTGCTTGCTGCAGAGCCTGCGCCACGACCTCTTGCGTGGCCCGCCAGATCTCGTCGGGGTCGTGCTCCACCCATCCCGCCTGAGGGTAGATTTGCTCATGCTCGTTTTGAGCCGCAGCGACCATCCTCCCGGCGGAGTCGAAAACGCAGAAGCGCGTGCTGGTTGTCCCCTGATCAATTGAGCCGATGTAGTTGGCGGCCACGCGGAGATATGGTAGCTGAGGCGGCGGGATGGGGCAAAGGCTCGCGGTTGTGGAGTGGGCCGACCACGGTCGCCGTGATCCGGTGCGAGCGGGATGCCGCGCGCCTACCTTCTAGCGTTTGGCGGAAAATTGGAAGGCGATGTAGAACAGCTGCACAATGGTCAAGCCGACGATCACATAGGTCGCTATTTCCATTCTGCGGCCCGATTCGCGGACGGACTTTACTACTTCGGCCATGTCGCCGGTCGATTGCAGCAGCCTGCCGGTCAGTTCGTCGAGGTGGTCGGCGGCACTGCGAAGTTTATCCAGTACCCGGGAGGTTTCGACCAGGGCGGTTGCCGACCGTTCGCTATTCCGCAAGTCGAGCTCGGTCTTGCAGGCAGCCCACCACGGACTTCCGGGCGGATTGTCGTACATGCGCTGCCGGATCTCCTCCGATGAGCGGGAACGGAGAAGCTGCACAAGCGCCTGAACTGTGTCGCTGGTCTTCGGATCGAGAGTAGGGCTCGCCATAGTTCGTAACAGAAATGTCATGATAGGGGCCAGAAGTAACCCTGGAAAGGTAACGGAAGGCCATGCAAACCGTCCTCCGGACCATCGAGACCTTGGACAAGCGCGGCCTGTTCCCCCGCTAACCCCCTGTCGGATAAGGCGTTCTGGAGGCAGTACGGCGTCTCATTTCGATACAATTCCGGCCCCGAGGGATCTCTCCGGGCGTGGAGTCAGGCAGTTCGCTCCAGCTCAGCCCGGTCCCACTTGCCCAGATTGGCTCCGGCCTCATAGGTGCTTTGCAGAAATTCCAGCACGGCCGATCGCGGCGAAGAATGCCCACGGACGTCGTCGTACATGAGGAGGAATTCTTTCATCTGCCCATGATAAAACGCCTGGCTGGGGCGGACTGCAGCCTGAGCGTAGCCGACAGGCTCCGGGGATGCGTAGGCGTAAAACGCCGCTCCCTTGATGTCGCCACCGCCCGGCCAGAACCCGGCGCTGATCACCTCATGTGAATAAGCCTCCCGGGTGATGGAGTCTGCTCCCTCACGGGGCGGCGCGCGCCGCCCCGAAAAGCGCGTAACGGCCAGGTCGAAACTTCCCCAGAAGAAATGCACCGGGCTGTTCTTGCCGATGAAACGGGAGCGGAATTGTTCGAAAATCGTGTTAACCAGCACCAGGATTCGCCAGAACCGGGACGCATACTCGCGATCGTAGGCCGCGTGCTGGACATCTCGATCAAAGGCAATCGGGTGGGGAATTTCGACCGGCATGCGCCAGATCTT
>Ga0193732_1000110_pt1 | contig 16062 bp, 12 predicted proteins | sample U1s1metaG_FD_145077 | JGI IMG/M metagenome (GOLD analysis project Ga0193732, IMG submission 145077) | Soil microbial communities from a riparian zone of the East river system, Colorado, United States - U1s1 | ecosystem: Environmental > Terrestrial > Soil > Riparian zone | place: USA: East River...
AGAGTTTTACCGCAAGGCGGCCAAATTTAATTCACTGCCGGCACTCAACTACGCCTTCATCCGCACCAAAGCCGAAAAACTGACCCAAAAAACCTGACCAGAACAAGACTCGTACGGACCGGCCCGCACCCGCCCGGACCTTGGCCCGAACCACCGCGGAGCCAAGGTTCCGCCGGTCGTCGTCAGGGCGTCCGGCCGTCCTTCTTATTGCTATCTTAATTGCTAGCGCAGCGCCTCGGCCACCTTCCCGCTGGCAATCAAGGCGGCAATCCTGGCGAAGTCCTGATACATCACTCGATCTTTTTCCATCGTCGCACACACCGAGCGGATTGCCGCATGCGCTGCTTGCCCTCGTTTCGAGGTCTTCAGCGGCAACAAAAAATCCAGCGCCTGAGCCGCGGCCATGGCTTCAATCGCCATGGCATGGCGCGTGTTCTCGACGATCTTCTTCAGCTTCAGGGCCGCCGTCATCCCCATGGAAACGTAATCTTCCTTGTTACCGGAGGTGGTCATCGAATCCACCGACGCGGGATGAGCCAGTACTTTGTTTTCGCTGACCAGGGATGCGGCCACCACCTGTGCCATCATGAATCCGGAATTCAGTCCCGCTCCTGCGGCTAGAAATGGCGGTAAACCTTCGTTCAATGCCGGATTCACCATCCGCTCCAGCCTGCGTTCTGAGATCCCAGCCAGCGCGCTGAGCGCTATGCCCAGGAAATCTAAAACGAATGCCACCGGCTGGCCATGAAAGTTTCCACCCGAAATGACGTCCGCCTCCAGGGCCGCGTGGCTTCGCCCCGCCGGGCGCACGAGAATGTCCGCTCCGGGGTGGGCGGTCGTGCTCTTTAAAAAGACCAGAGGGTTGTCCACTGCCGAGTTGACCTCGATCTCCATGACTTCTCGGCAATGCACCAGCGTGTTCCGCACGGCGCCGTGGACCTGCGGCATGCAGCGCAGTGAATAGGCATCCTGCACCCGGTCGCAATCGCGATGCGACTCGCGCAGCTGGCTGCCTTCGAGCATCTTGCGCAAATTCGCGGCCGTCCGCAGTTGGCCGCTGTGGGGGCGAGCTTTGTGGATACGCTCGTCGAAGGCGACATCGGTACCTCGCAAGGCGTCCAGCGCCAGCGCGCCAATCACGTCGGCGGTATCCGCCAGCGTCTCGGCCGCCAGCAGGGCCAGAACTCCCACCGCCAGCATGCCCTGGGTACCGTTGATCAGCGAGATTGCTTCCTTGGCCTCGAGCACCAGTGGCTTGACTTGCGCCCGCCGCATGGCGTCGGCGGCGGGAATGCGTGCGCCCAGGTCATCAAGGCACTCGCCTTCGCCGATCAGCGCCAGCGCCAAATGCCCCAGCGGGGCCAGATCGCCACTTGCTCCTACGCTGCCCTGCGACGGCACCATGGGCGTGACGCCGCGATTCAGCATCTCGCAAATCGTGTCGATGACCGTGGCGCGCACGCCGGAGTGCCCCTTAGAGAGCGAGTTCGCGCGCAGCAACATCATGGCCCGGGTCTCGGCGGCGGAAAGCGGCTCGCCCACCCCGGCGGCATGGGATCGTACCAAGTTGACCTGAAGCTCGCGAATTTGCTCACCCGCGATGCGGACATCGCTCAACTTGCCCACGCCAGTGGTGATTGCGTACGACACGCGATTTTCGGAGACCACCGCGTCGACCACGGCACGCGCCCGGTCCACCACCTCGCGGGCGTCGGGAACGAGGAGGACAGGACGTCGCTCAACCGCGACTTCCCGCACCTCTTCGAGGCTGAGATCGTTACCGTTGATATGAAGAGCGTTCAAGAGAGTTCCCGGTTTCGAGTTTGCGGTTTCATAGAAGGTTCTGGGAAGGGCACGACTTCAGGCCGAGCCGCAAGTCCTTAAATCAGACCCCGGCTTTAGCGGCTACGGTTTTCTGGTTCGTTTTGCATCTGGTAGCCCTATTTCCCCACGGCTTCCCGAAACGTTTTCAACAAGGCTGGCGGCAGCGGCGTAGCTTTCATCTTCGCATCAATCACCATATGCGTCGTCTCACCTTCGGCCAGCAGTTCGCCATCGCCGGCTCGCACCAGTTCGTATCCAAAATGGATCACCGATTCACGGACGTTCTTCAGATGCGTGCGCACGATGATCTCGTCGTCATACCGCGCCGGAGCCTTGTAGCGGCAGCGCGCGTCCACCACAGGGATGAAACATTCGTGCACCCGCTCCATATCGCGATAAACAAATCCCAGCTGCCGCATCCATTCCACGCGCCCGATTTCGAACCAGATGAAGTGATTGGCATGATAGACCACTCCCATCTGATCAGTCTCGGCGTAACGTACCCGCAGCCGGCTCTCGCAGACTACGCCGCTGGGGCTGCCCTGCCCGCTCAATGGCCGCTCCAGCCGGGCTTGCGCTTTTCGAGAAAAGAGCTAATGCCTTCGCGAAAGTCGGCGGTGGCGCGAATGCGGGCGTTGTCCTCGACCGCCTGACCGATCTGGTGATCGAGCTGCCCGGCAATGAATCCATTGATCAGACGCTTGGTGGCCCGCACCGACGACGGGCTATTTTCCATGAGCAGCGCCGCCAGTTCGCGCGCCCGTGTCATCAGCCGGGCCGGTTCCACCACCTCATTGACCAAGCCATAGCGATGCGCCTCGGCCGCGTCAAATAGTCGTCCCGTCATAAGCAAGTCACGGGCAATCTTGTGTCCCACCTGCCACACCAGCATCGACGAAACGATGGCGGGCACAAATCCGATGCGCACTTCGGTGTAGCCAAACTTGGCTTCAGGCACGGCCAGAGTGAAATCGCACATGGTGGCAAATCCCGTGCCGCCGGCGATGGCAGCCCCGTTTACCGCGGCGATGGTCGGCAAGGGGAAATCGTAGATGCGCCGAAAGATGCGGCCCGTGCGCGCCGAGTCCTCAACATTTTGCTGGTGCGTTTTCCCCAAAAGGTTCTTCAATTCTTCGAGGTCCAATCCCGCGCAGAAGGCCTTGCCGGCGCCCGTGAGTATGACCACCTGAGCGGAAGATTGCTCGATCTCATCGAATCCGGCCAGCAGTTCTTCGAGCAGCGCAGAGCTGACGGCATTGCGCTTCTCCGGCCGGTTCAGCGTCATGGTCGCTACGCCAGAATCATAGGAAAGCTGAATGGTTTTATATTCCATCGATTTCGCCAACACTCTCTCGCCCTGTCATCCGAGAATACTCGAAGGCCCCTCTCCCCATTTGCGGCCGGTAAGGAGAAATGCTTCGAAGACCGGCATTGCGCTTCCGGCATGGGGGACCTGAGCTCAGTCCGCCGCCGCAGACGCCGTGTACCGCGCCCCCACCTCAGCCGTCACCCGCAGCAACACATCCAGCGACTTCAGCGCAGGCAACTCCGCTCCGGTTTGCTTCAGCGCCTCGACCACTTTCTCGGTGGCAATATTGCCCACCAGCGCGTCCTGCGCGAAGGGACATCCGCCCAGCCCTCCCAAGGCAGAATCAAATCGCCGGCAACCTGCCTCATAAGCCGCCAAAATCTTTTCTATCGCCTGCTCCGGTCGGCTGTGCAGATGCAAGCCAATCTCCAGGTAGTCGTACTTCGAATGTACCGCGTCGAATAATTCACGAATCTGCGCCGGCCCGGCCAGTCCCACCGTGTCGGCCAGTGAGATGGTGTGAATGCCCTCCGCTTCGAGAAGCTCCACCGCATCCACCACCTCGCCGATATTCCACGGATCGCCGTAAGGATTGCCGAAAGCCATCGAGACATACACCACCGTATTCAGTCCGGCGGTTTCGGCCAGGTGGCTGATTTTCTCCAGTTCGTCGCTGGCTTCTTCCAGGCTCTGATGCTGATTGTTTTGCAAAAAGGTGGGCGAAACCGAATACGGGAAACCCAGAGTCCGCACCGCTCCGGTGGCGATCGCCCGCTGCGCCCCTTTTTGATTGACCACGATCCCGATAATCTCGACATCGTCGGGCGGATCAAGCTCCTTCAGTACTTCTTCCGAATCCGCCATCTGCGGCACAGCTTTCGACGAAACAAACGAAACTGCATCAATGTGCTTGAACCCAGCGCTGATCAGCGCCTTCAGGTAATCGGTCTTAATGTAGGCAGGAATCTGACCCTGCAGCCCCTGCCAGGCATCGCGTGGACATTCTACGAGTTTGACGGAATCAGACATTAAAAAAGCAGGCCACAGAGTTCTCAGGGATAAGGCTTTATTCTAATTCGCGTGAATCCCTAAAGGTTGGTGCAAATGCGTGGCGCCCTGGTTTTCAAGTTTGCAGGACTCCAACCTTAAACTCCGGCACATCCGGGTTCAGAGCTGCGGCTTCGAGCGCCTGCGTGATGGCATCCCGGGTCTCCACCGGATCGATAATCTTGTCGATCCACAACCGGGCGGCGCCATAACGGGGATCGGTCTGCTCGTCATAAGTTTTCTTTACCGACTCGAACAATTCCTTGCGCTCTTCGTCACTTAATTGTTTGCCGCTGCGCTCCAGTTGTTTGATCTTGATTTCCACCAGAGTGCCGGCCGCGGCGTCGCCACTCATCACCGCGTAGCGTGCGGTGGGCCAGGCCAATACCAGCCGGGGGTCATAGGCTTTGCCACACATCGCATAGTGTCCGGCGCCGAATGACCCGCCGACGATCACGGTAATTTTCGGCACAACCGAATTCGACACTGCGTTTACCATCTTCGCGCCCGCTTTGATGATCCCGCTCCACTCCGCGTCCCGCCCCACCATGAACCCGTTCACATCGTGGAAGAAGACCAGCGGAACCAGATTCTGGTTGCAGTCCATGATGAAGCGCGCCGCCTTTTCCGCTGACTCGGTATAAATCACGCCGCCGAATTCAATTCTTTTGAGACCTTCGCGGTCAGTCTGCTGCGCGTGCAGCTTTTGATTGGCGACGATCCCCACGGCAAAGCCTCCGATGCGCGCGTAACCGCAAATGATGGTCTTGCCATATTCCGCCTTATATTCATCAAAGCGGCTGCCGTCCACGATGCGCGCCAGAATCTCCTTCATGTCATAGGGGCGCGCCGGCGAAGAATCGTAGATGCCGTAGATTTCCTCGGCAGCCAGCGCCGGCGGCTGCGGCTTCTTGCGGTCCCAGGGAGACTGCCGCCGGTATCCCCACTTCTCGATGATGGCGCGAACGCGCGCCAAACAGGATTCGTCATTGGGCTCGCGAAAATCCACCGTGCCGCTGATGGCCGAATGCATGGCGGCTCCGCCCAGTTCCTCGGCGGAGACCTTCTGCCCGATCGCGGCCTGGACCAGCGCCGGCCCGGCCAGAAAAAGCCCGCTGCCGTCGGTCATGAGGACGTGATCGCACATCACCGGCAGGTAACCGCCACCGGCGACACACATGCCCATGATGGCGGCGATCTGGGAAATGCCCGTCGCCGACATTACCGCGTTGTTGCGAAAGACGCGGCCAAAGTCGTCCGTGTCCGGAAAAACATCTTCCTGCAGCGGCAGGAACACGCCCGCCGAGTCCACCAGGTAGACCGTCGGGATGCGATTTTCAATGGAGATATTCTGAGCGCGAATCACTTTTTTCGCGGTCATGGGGAAAAACGCGCCCGCCTTTACGGTAGCGTCGTTCGCGATGACCATCACCAGACGCGTATGGATGCGCGCCAGGCCGGTGATCACGCCGGCGGCCGCCGCTCCGCCCCACTCTTCATACATGCCGTGCGCGGCGTAGGCCCCCAGTTCGAAGAAGGTTCCGGGATCGACCAGCAGGTTGATCCGCTCGCGCGCCGTCAGCCGTCCTTTGTTGTGCTGGCTCTCAATGGCTTTCGGCCCACCTCCCTCGCGAATCTCCTCCTCTTCGTTGCGAATCTGCGAGACCAGGTCGGCGAGGAATCGCATATTGGCTTCAAAGCGCGCCGAAGTTGGGTCCACGCGCGACTGGAGGACGGTAGAACTCGAGGGCAGTTCGGGATCAATACGGTCGTTCATAAGAGGATCTGAAAGCGATTACGGTATAACAGCCGGGGCGGACGCGCAAACCTGAGTGGACGCTTCGAGAACGACCCTGGAAAAAGATTTCAAATTGACGGTTGTAGATTTCAGATGTCGAGTTCAGAGGCCATCCAACCGATCTGGCTACGCGTTCTTTTCCAACCAGCGCTCCAGCCGGCATCCATCTTCTTCCAGCAGGAAGCTGCCCGATCCGAAACACTCGCCAAAAATCCGGTGCGACTCCGGATCGCGGGCCGCCCGCGTGATCCATTGCTTGCCCACCTGATACTGGCTGGAGGTAAACCACTTCTGCGGCAGAACCTCCACCAGCCCGGCTTGCGGATATATGACATAGAGCGCGAAAGCGGGGTCATCGGGGTTTTTAGCCGGGTAGCTGGTGGGGACAATCAGTTCGTCCACTCCGCGCAGCTCGGGTGGCACCTCAAGGTCGTGCATGCCCGGACTCAGGCCGAGCGGGACTTCGAAATCGGCAAGAGGTTCCGTGGCGGCGTAGATGCGCTCGCTGGACTGCTTGAACCAGCCCGCAAGTTCCGCGAAGTCAAAAGCCTTGAGCTGGTCTGGATCGAAGCAGACAAAGCGAATGCCCCGGCCTTCGGGGCACCACACGCCCAGGTACGATGGCGCCATAAAAAACGGCCGGCAATACGTATTCAGCGCCAGGCGCGGCTTCTCCGGCTCCTGCTCCAGGCTGAAGGAGACCAGATAAGCGAGCGCTCCCTGATCGCCGTGGTGAGTCCAGACGGAGCGCTGGCCGGAAACAGAATGGAACGCGGGGAAAGTCTTCCAGTACCAGGGCGTCGGCCCGACGGTGTGCTGGAGGAGTTCCTTCAAACGCGAGGTGCTGATCTCGGTCATCAACCGGCCGTCGTCACGCCGCGTGGTTTCACGTTGGCGCGGATGAATTGGACGATCTCGTCCATGGCCGTGCCCGGTTGAAAAATGGCGGCTACGCCGGCCTTTTTGAGACTATCCACATCCTGATGGGGGATGATGCCGCCGAGCACGATGAGCACATCATCCATCTTGTTCTGCTTGAGCAGGTCCATCACGCGCGGGACGATGGCATTGTGGGCGCCGGAAAGAATCGAAAGCCCGATGACGTGGACGTCTTCCTGCAGCGCCGCGTTCACAATCATCTCGGGAGTCTGCCGCAGGCCAGTGTAAATGACCTCCATGCCGGCATCCCGCAGGGCACGGGCGATGACCTTGGCGCCGCGATCATGTCCGTCGAGGCCGGGTTTGGCCACCAGCACACGGATTTTCTGATCTGCCATCGGCTTCCATTTAACCACACAGAGGACAGACCAGCACAGCCGGCGGCTGGATGGCAGATTGGCGGATTGCAGATTTCAGATGGAAGGCGGCAGTTTTCCGACAAGCACCATCCGCCATCTAGCCATCCGCAGCCTGCCATAGGGTGACTACATCGTTTTGGTGTCCAAACTCCGCCACAGATACCAGCAGGCGACGCTGCGGTACGGTTGCCACGATTTCGCAATCTTCTCCATCTGCTGAGGTTTGGGCATTTTGCGCTTCCCGTAATGCTTCTTGATCGCCATTTGGATGCCGTAATCGCCCGTAGGCAGCACATTCGGACGCTGCAGGGTGAACATCAGAAACATGTGCGCCGTCCAAACCCCCACGCCTTTGACCTGCGTCAGGTGCTTGATGACCTCCTCATCGCTCATCTCGGGCAGACGCCGGAAGTCCAGTTCCCCACGGTCGGCACGCTGGGCCATATCTTTCAGGTAGGACGATTTCTGCTTCGACAATCCCACCGAACGCAGCTGCGCGTCCGTCAACTTGAGAATGCCTTCCGGCGTGACCGGATCCCCGGCCAGCGCGGCAAAGCGCTTGAAGATGGTCACCGCCGCCTTCCCGTTCAACTGCTGGTAGACGATGGCCTCCGCCAGACTGTGAAATTCCGGTGGGCCAAACTCCATGCGACACGCCCCAACCCGCTCGATGATGGCGGAGAGCACGGGGTCGGACTTCTTCAGATGGTGGATGGCTTTACGCATTCCGATATTGACGACAGTCAGGCCCAAGAGGATAGCAGACCGCACCATGCATCACGGAAGAGGCAGAACTACCCAGGGATAGCTGGCCTCTCCATCCGCCCGGGCAATGCTCAACTTGATGGCTACGAAAGGTACTGCAAGGTCGCCTGAATCAGGGCGGCTGTGCCCGGGTAAGGATCACCCTCTTCGTCCCACTCCATCGAACAGAAGCCCTTGTAGCCGTGCTGCTTCATGAAGCCAAATGTCTTGGCCATGTCCACATGCACGGCGACTCCTTGACGATTAGTTTCGGACGACTTCACGTGTGCGATGCTGTAGGCATGTCCGAACATGGCGTCGATGCCGCGGTAGGCATAGTCAGGATCTTTGACGGCCAGGGTATTGCAGAAATCCGGCAGGGCCCGCAGCCACGGGCTGTTTACTTTTTCGATCAGCGCCACCAGGAAGAAGGGATCTTCACTGAGCGGATTGTCATTTTCCAGATTGACGACCACCTTCTTTGCGGCCGCGTGCTCAACCACGCGCCGCAGGCTATCGGCGGTACGCTCGAGGTCGGGCTTCAAGTCCTTGGCGGGCGGAAGATTGGTGCGAATGCTCGGCGAACCTAGATCGCTGGCCGCATCCACCCACTGCCGGCCGAAGGCGATAGCCTGTTCGCGCTCGGAGCGGTCCGCGGCATACGGGCTATGTTCACCGTCGACTGCGATGTTCACGATGGCGCCCTTTGCCTTCTCTACCGACGCCCGAAATCGCTCCAGGTATTTCGCATCGGTGGAAGGAAAATGTCCCGTCCAAGGCTCGATCTTATTGACTTTAAACTTCTCGATGACGTGGGCTGCGAAGTCTTCGAGTTCGATTGTGGGGTTGCCTGGTTTGTGGTGGGCGCCGGCGATGAACTCGCGGAAGGGGTAGGAGGCGACGGCGATTCGCTGCCGCGGCTGGGAAGGGAAGGCCAGGCTGGGCGCGGAGCTGGCATAGGCGAGCGTCGAGCCCAGCCACACCCCCGAGGTTGCGGTCGCGCACTGCCTCAGAAAGCGCCTTCGAGTGGTTGCCGACAAGCTGGTCAGTCTAACATGATGCTTGGTCCGGGCGCTCTCGCCCGCCCCCTCGAGTGACCGGAAGCTTGTGGGATCACTTTTCAGCGCCAACCCGTGCGTCTCTGGCTTTTTCACGCAGCTTGCGTAAATCGAGATGGTCGCGTCTGTAGTGAGGGTTCACACCATTTACCATCGAACCCGAATGAGCTTTCAGGAAAGGTACTCATGATCACAATTGTTTCCGGCCTGCCCCGTTCGGGCACTTCTCTGATGATGCAGATGCTGGCTGCGGGCGGCGTGCCCGTCCTCTCCGATGGCGAACGCCGGGCTGATGTTGACAACCCCCGCGGCTATCTGGAGTGGGAGCGCATCAAGCAGCTTCCGAAAGACCCGGCCTGCATGGCAGAGGCGGAAGGCAAGGCGGTGAAGGTGATCTCCCAGCTTCTGCTTTCGCTTCCTTCCGGGCACGAGTACCGGGTTATTTTCATGCAGCGGCCGCTGCCTGAGGTGATGGCATCTCAGGATGAGATGTTGCGCCGGCGCGGGACCCTCGATCCAGGTGAGGACAACTCGGTGGTGGTGCGAGCGTTCCAGGACCACCTGTCGGACGTTTACGCCTGGCTCAACGGCAAACCCTACGTGAAGGTGAGCCGAGTGCAGTACCACGCCGTCCTCGGCCAACCGAAGGAGGCGGCAGAGGCGGTGACGAAATTCCTTCAGCTTCCGCTGGATATCGAGGCCATGACGCGGCAGGTCGACGGGACGCTCTACCGGCAACGCCGCAAGTAGCCCCCCGTGAAATCCTCCCTTACGAACCCGACTGTACGTAGATAAACATGCGGACGGGGATGGCCCGCCTGGACTTTTGGGGGCAGCCGCCGCGCCGGGCAGGCTAGGTGATACTGACTTCGGTGTACGTCCCAAATACCTCGCGCAGCGCCTGGCAGATCTCGCCAACCGTGGCATAGGCGCGGACGGCGTCCACGATGTAAGGCATGGTATTGGCCGAAGAAATGTCTCCGTTGCCGGGCGCTCGAGGTTCTTCCGCGGCTGCCTTTTTCAGAGCGTCAAGACGGCTTTGGACTTGCTGGTTTGACCTGCGGGCGCGCAAGGCTTTCAGCTTGGCGCTCTGCTGGCGGGCCACGCTTTCGTCGATGTACAGGGTGTGAGGCGGCTGTTCGTCAATCACGAACTCGTTTGCCCCTACGATGATTTTTTCTTTTGCTTCTGCGGCGCGCTGGTATTGGTAGGAGGCCTCGGCGACTTCTTTCTGCGGGTAGCCGCGCTCGATGGCCTGGACCATGCCGCCCATGGCGTCGAGCTTAGAAAAATACTCGAAGGCGCCTCTTTCCATCTCCAGGGTCAAGGTTTCAAGAAAATATGATCCGGCTAAGGGATCGACCGTCTGCGTCACTCCCGATTCGTAAGCGATGATCTGCTGGGTGCGCAGGGCGATGCGGGCGGCTTCTTCAGTCGGTAGGGCCAGCGCTTCGTCGTAGGAATCGGTGTGCAGAGACTGGGTTCCGCCGAGAACCGCGGCCATGGCCTGTAGGGCAACCCGGGCGATGTTGTTCATGGGTTGCTGGGCGGGCAGCGAGACGCCCGCGGTCTGGGTGTGGAAGCGAAGCAGCCAGCTGCGTTGGTTTTTCGCCTGGAACCGCTCTTTCATCACCTGATACCAGATCTTGCGAGCGGCGCGGTACTTGGCGATCTCTTCGAAAAAGTCATTGTGGGCGTTGAAGAAGAAACTGAGCCGCGGGCCGAAGTCGTCCACCTCGAGGCCGCGCTTTCGTGCCCATTCCACGTACTCGATGCCGTCATACAAGGTGAACGCCAGTTCCTGCAGGGCCGTGGAGCCTGCTTCGCGGATGTGGTATCCGCTGATCGAAATGGTGTTGAATCGCGGAGTGAAGCGGGAACCGAACTCGAAGGTGTCCACCACCAGACGCATGGAGGGGGCTGGCGGATAGATGTATTCCTTTTGCGCGATGTATTCCTTGAGGATGTCATTCTGGAGCGTGCCGGAGATTTTCTTCCAGTCCGCACCTTGCTTTTCGGCTACCACCAGATACATAGCCCACAGGACCGATGCAGGCGAGTTGATGGTCATCGAGACCGTGGTCTTTTCCAGATCGATGCCGCCGAACAGGATTTCCATGTCCTCGAGTGAATCGATGGCGACACCGCATTTGCCGACTTCACCTTCGCTGGCGTGATGATCGGAGTCATAACCCATGAGGGTGGGCAGGTCGAATGCCACGGAGAGGCCGCCGCCGCCGTGCTCGAGCAAGTACTTGTAGCGCTGGTTGGTTTCTTCCGGAGAGGCGAAGCCGGAGAATTGGCGCATGGTAAAGAGTTTGCCGCGGTATCCGTTGGCATGAATGCCGCGGGTGAAGGGGGGCCCGCCCGGGTAGCCCAGGTATTTTTCCGCGTTCCAGTCTTCGGGTAGATCGGCTTGGGTATAGAGACGGCGAACCGGCGTGCCGGAAATCGTGGTGAAGCGGGCGTGGCCGTGCTGGTCCAGATTGATGCCGGTGGGCGCGCCTATGGGTTTTTCGGGGGCTTTTTCCAGAGTCGGCAGGAGGGTTTTTTCCGCCCAGTCCTTTTCGCTTTGGGCGGGATGGCGCCCCTCGAGCACGTCTGCGATTGGATTTTCCTCGACTTGCGTCTTGGCCGGCTTCTTGTCGGGCATGTGGACCCTGTCTGTTCTCGATCATAGAAGAGCGTGGTGCGGGGGGCAAGGCACGAAGCTACTCCTGCATCTCCCGGGTGGGAGCCATCGCCAAGGGCATCAGGTCCGTGCCCGGGCGCAGCCGGGGAACCCGGTCCCAGGTTGCACTGGTTACGGCCCTACTACCGGCGGGGTGGGTGGGCCGCCGTCATTTTTCTTCTTCTTGTCTGGAGCGGGCTTGTCGGGAACGGGGGGTTGCACCACCAGGGGCACGGTGGCCTGCGTGGTAGAGCCGTCCCCGGCGTCGCCTAGCGCTCTGGTTCTTACCGTCACGCCGGACGCTTTTCGCAGATCCCGCAGAATCTCCTGGCGGTCGTGGCCAGAGTACTCGCGGGCGAAGCGAGTCAGTGCTTCGGTCAGGATGTCGTGGTGGTGCAGGGCCTCCAGGCCGGGTTCGTGGGTGATATTCAGCCAGAGGCGGTGGACCAGGTGGACGTCTTCGGTTTTCAGAGAAGGGGTGTGGGGACCAATGTGGAAGGTGTCTACCTTGAGATCGGGGCGAACGACCTGGAAAATGAATTGCCGCTTGGGCTCGGGCATGGCTTCCCAGGCGTGTCCGAGATAGAAGGCCTGCTCCTGGGACGTCATTTTGCTGGACAATCCGGAGACGACCGCCGAAGCTTCCAGGTTGTTTGCCGTCTGCACGATGGCCGACCAGGGGTCGCGGGCCGGCACCACCAGCAGGGAAACGTGTTTGCCGAAATTTTCTGCGACGGACACGGCCCGGGTGAAGAGTTGCTGCTCGTAGTCACTGAAGATCTGCTCGGTAGAAAGATCGTAGGCGGCGGTGCCGAACTGGCTGACCCGGGCCGACATGACCACAATATCCTGCTCTTTGGTGTCAATGCGCTCCAGCGCCCATTTCAGGTGGTTGAGGGTGTTGTAGTCGCGGACCGTGACCATCACGTTCCCCGAGCGAATTCCCAGTCCAGAGCGTTCCACCGTGTCGCTTTGCAGCAACTGGAAGTGTTCCTTCATGTGCTGCTCGGCAAGGGCGTGTTTGCTCCGGTTCACGCGCTCGGAAACGGTGAAGATCAGGAAGAATCCAGCGGCAAAGGAAACGCCCGCCACCGTGGCAATCGACTTGGTGAATAGATTCACGATGGCGGTGCAAAACAGCACCAGGAAGACAGAGGCCAAGCCGAGAGGAATCTCGCGGCCGGCGATGGTGATGTTGGGTGGAACCTTCCAGCCGCGTTCGCCTTTGTACTTGACGCGCAGCACCAGCATGGCCAGGCTGTTGAAGGTGAAGCTCCAGATCACGCCGAAGGCATAAGCTTCGCCCAGCAGATAGACGTTGCCATGGCTCACCATAATGGTGAAAAGCTGCAGGAAGACGACCAGATTGACGATCCGGTAAGTGGTGCCGAAGCGCGGATGCGGTTGGCGGAACCAGTCGGTAAGGACACCGTCTTCGGAAATGCGGTTGAGGACGCCGTTGGAGCCGATGATGGCCGTATTGACCGCGCCCGACAGGATGAGAAAGCCCACGACCACCACGAAGGCGCGGAAAAACAGTTTCAGCAACACGGGGCCGTACTGATACATGGCAAGCCCGGCGATCAGGTTGTCCTTGTAAACCGGTATGCGCACCGCGTCCGGGATGATCATCACGAACAGCAGGGCGGTGAGTCCGGTGAATACGAAGCTGTAAACGGCAATGATGATGGCGGCGCGTTTCAGATTCTTCAGCTTGGGATGGGCCAGTTCGCGGTTGACCTGGGCCAGCGATTCCTCCCCGCTCATGGCCAGCACGGAGTGGCCGAAGGCGATCAGGATCCCCAGGATGCCAAACCTCCTGGCCAGATCCCCGGCCAGGCTGGTGTGCTTCATGAAGCCTAGCGCTTCCGAGCTGAACTTGAGGTTGTCGGCCGTGGGCAGCGGTACCGCCTGGAACCCCTGTTTCAGAAGAGTGAAGGCGGACCAGGCAAGCAGCATGATGACCATCACGGTCGTGATCTGCATTACCCGCAGGGCTTTTTCGCTCGATTCCTGAATTCCCTTGGTGTTCTGCCACCAGAAGTACATGGTCACCGCGACGGCGAAGACCACCGACGTCCAATTGACGTCCACGTGGGGAGTGCCGCGGAACAGGTTGTGCATGGCGCGCGGGATCCAGCCATGGGCATCGGCGGTGGCAAAAGTGTCGTTGATCAAGCCGGCGATGTATTGCCCGGCAGAAACACCCGAAATGGGGCCGGTGAGGATGTAGTCGAACATCAGCGCGGAAACGCTGATCTTGGCCAGGGTTCCGCCCAGCGCCTCTTTGACCACGCGGTAGACGCCTCCCCGCACGAACATGGAGCAACTCTCCACGTAGACGGCGCGCACCGCGAACGAGAACAGCATGACCGCCAGGATGAACCAGGGTGCCGATTTTCCTACCGCTTGCTCGGCAATGCCGGCGGCATAAAAAGCTGAGGAGCCCAGGTCGTTCAGCACAATGGCAGCGGCTCGCCAGTAGGAGATGAAAGTGAGCATGACCGAGGTCGCGACCACAATGCGAACGCGGTTCCCGGCGGAGCCAGCGGGTTGGAGAGGAGTTGCCATGCGGAGGCGGACTAACTGATTGGCGGACCGGAATCGTCAAAGACGGGCGCAATCTCCCTATCTTGGGCGCCGCCCAGAGCTAGCACGATCGCGGAGCCAAATGCTCCCGTGGTGAATAACTGTAGCAGATGAATTGTATCCCCGAGGCGGGACCCCATAGGCGTCAGTCATGTTAGCCCATCGGCCGGGAAACCGCATAGTCGTAAAACAGATTTGGCTAATCGGCGGGAAGGAACCGTTACCCCTTGGCGGTGAAGGATTTTAACCGCCGGCGCGCTCGGAACTCCACCAAGATCGCAACCCAGGACAGGTTTCGATGCTTGCGCCCGGGATTCGAATTTGCGCGCAGTTTGCTATGCTTGCCAGGTGTCGCGAATCCCCTCCCGGCGAATGCATAAAAGTGCCTGGCTGCTGATGTTGCTTTCTGCCGGTTTGCAGATGGTGGTTTTTCCCCTGCCCGATCTTTATTTTCTTTGCTGGGCGGCGATCGCCCCGCTGCTGGTTGCACTGTTACGGACGCGGGAGCCGGACACACTGCAGCTCCACGCCGGGATTAAACTGCTGCCCGCCCGGCCGGGCCAAGCCTTTCTGCTCTCTTACTGCTGCGGGATTCTCTGGTATGCCGGAACCTGCTACTGGATCTACAACACCATGCGGCAGTACGGCGGGGTGGGTACAGCGGCCGCGCTGGGGCTCCTGCTTCTTTTCTGCCTCTATCTGGCCCTCTATCACGGCGCCTTCGGATTGCTGATCAGCCTTTTGGCGAATGGTGCCGGAGGGTCTCGAGTCCCCTCAGGCCGGGGCGAGATCCCCGGAACCCATCCCGCTGCCCGGCAGGTTTTTCTGTTGGCGCCGTTTTTGTGGGTCGCGGTGGAGTTGGCCCGTACTCGTATCACCGGATTTCCCTGGGATTTGCTGGGTATCGCGCAGGTGGACAATGTTCCGCTGGCACGGATTGCCACCGTGACCGGAGTGTACGGACTGTCATTTGAAATCATGGTGGTAAATACGGCTCTGGCGGCAGCGTTTGTGATTCGCGGGGAAAGAGGCCAGCGTGGCCGGCGCACTCCGCTGTTGCTGGCCACCCTAGCGGCGATAGTTGTGCTGCAGGCCGGGCGATGGATCAGTCCGTCGCCGCTTCCGACCGACCATATGGCTCGTCTGGTGCAGGCGAATGTCCCCATTCTTCAGGGCAGCGACTGGACCAAGGAATATTTTGAGGGAACCTTGCGCGATTTGAGCTGGTTGAGTCTAAGTAATCCGGGCCAGGATCAGACCGGCGCCGGGGCTTCTGAGGGTTCTCCTCTCCGCTCTCGCGGTGCCGCGGCTCGGGCTCCCGATCTGATTGTCTGGCCCGAATCGCCGGCCCCGTTTTACACCACCGATCCTGCATTCCGCGACGGCATCAGCCATATCGCGCGCGCAGCCGAAACCTGGCTGCTGGCCGGAAGTCTCGGGATTCGTAACGCGGGCGAGACGCCGCAACACGCTACCGAGCTTTACAACTCCGCCAGCCTGGTCAGTCCGAACGGGGAGTGGGTGGGCCGCTACGACAAGATTCACCTGGTTCCGTTCGGCGAGTATGTTCCGTTCAAACGCGTATTTGGCTTTGCCGGCGGGCTCACCAAAGAGGTGGGCGATTTTTCGTCCGGCAGTTCGCGAGCGCCGCTTCAGGCAGGGAACAGCAAGCTCGGTGTTTTCATCTGCTATGAATCCATCTTTCCGGATGAAATCCGACAGTT